>Ga0180222_1000618_pt1 | contig 49153 bp, 46 predicted proteins | sample eDN5th37CKraftOP_FD_151336 | JGI IMG/M metagenome (GOLD analysis project Ga0180222, IMG submission 151336) | Enriched Organic Plus compost microbial communities from Emeryville, California, USA - eDNA 5th pass 37_C Kraft OP (version 2) (version 2) ...
CGCCGACGAGTACCACGTGATGCGGGTGCTTTCCAACCTCGAGACCGTCAACACCTACGAGGGCACCCACGACATCCACGCCCTCATCCTCGGCCGCGCCCAAACCGGAATCCAGGCGTTCTTCTGAGGCGGGGACATGCCCGGCTGCGCGCGGACAGGCGGCGAGGCGCTGATGCGCGGGCGGATGCGCGCGCGAACGGGCCGCCGCGCCGCGACCAAACTTGTTAGTGTACAAACGATATGTTAGGAACGGAGATCGTGCCGCGCAGGCCGGTCGAGAGCTTTGGGGCGTCGCAATGCTGGATCTTTTCACCGTCAACCGCCTGATCGATCTGTGGCTCGCCGAGGATATCGGCCACGGCGATCTCACCGCGCTGTCGATGATCGAGCCCGATACGCGCGCCACCTTCCACATGAATGCGCGGCAGGATCTGTATCTCGCCGGCATCGACGTCGCCGCCGCCTGCTTCAAGCGCTACGATCCGGCGGTCAGCGTCGAGGTGGTCACACCCGACGGCACCCGCTGCGCCAAGGGCACGCTGCTGCTGCGGGTCTCCGGCCCGGCGCGCAGCCTGCTCACCGCCGAGCGCACCGCGCTCAACATCACCCAGCACCTGTCCGCGATCGCCACTGAGACGGCGCGCTGGATGGCCGAGATCAAGGGCACCAAGGCGCAGCTCATCGACACCCGCAAGACCACGCCGGGCCTGCGCATGCTCGAGAAGCATGCGGTGACGTGCGGCGGCGGCGCCAACCACCGGCTCGGCCTCGACGGCGGCGTGATGATCAAGGACAATCACATCGCGGTCGCCGGCAGCATCACCAAGGCGGTGGCGCGCGCCCGCGCCCGCATTCCCGGCCTGATCAAGATCGAGGTGGAATGCGACCGGCTGGAGCAGGTCCGCGAAGCAGTCGACGCCAGGGCCGACATCATCATGCTCGACAACATGCCGCTCGACCAGATGCGCGAGGCGGTCGAGTTCGTCGCCGGGCGGATTCCGCTGGAAGCCTCGGGCGGCGTGCGCTTTGATACGGTGCGGGCGATCGCCGAGACCGGCGTCGATTACGTCTCGACCAGCAAGACCATCCAGTCCGCGCCTGCCGTCGATATCGGTCTCGACGACGCCTGATGCGAGGATAGCCATCATGAAGCCTGCGCCGTTCGTCCGTCATGCGCCGAAGACGCTCGACGAGGCGCTGGCGATTCTGGCGGAGGTGGCGCCGCAGGACGGCCGCGTGCTCGCCGGCGGCCAGAGCCTGGTGCCGATCATGGCGTTCCGCATGGCGCGGCCGGCGCATCTCGTCGACATCAACGAGGTCGAGGGCCTCGACAAGCTCGCGGTCGAGGACGGCAGGCTCGTGGTCGGCGCCCGCGTGCGCCACGGCGCGTTCCATACCCCGCCGGTCGAGGGGCCGCTCGGCCGGCTGCTCGCCACCGTGGTGCGCCACATCGCGCATTATCCGATCCGCATGCGCGGCACGATGTGCGGCAGCCTCGCCCATGCCGACCCGTCCTCGGAATGGTGCCTGACCGCGGTGACGCTCGACGCCGAGCTGGTGGCGCGCCGCAAGGGCGGCGAGCGCATCATCCCGGCGGCGGAGTTCTTCGAGGGCATCATGTCCACGGTGCTGGCGGAGGACGAATTGCTGGCCGAGATGCGGCTGCCGCTGCTGCCGCCCGGCACGGTGTTCGGCTTCAACGAGTTCAGCCGCCGCGCCGGCGACTTCGCGATGTCGGCCGCGCTCGTCACCTACCGGGTGGAGGGCGGGCGGATCGCGGCGCCGCGCGTCGGCGTCGGCGGCGCCGAGCCGCATCCGCGCCGCATCCATGAGGCGGAGGCCGCGCTCGACGGCCAAGCGCCGTCCGATGCGACGTTCCGCGCCGCGGCCGAAGCCGCCGCCGCCGCGGTCGATCCGCTCGAGGACGTGCAGACCACCGCCGAATATCGCCGCGACCTCGTCCGCGCCGTGGTGCGCCGCGCGCTGGAGGCGTCGGTGGCATGAGCGCGCCGACCAAGGGCTCCGGCACGACCTGGGTCGGCCGGGCGATCCGCCGCGTCGAGGACGCGGCGCTGGTCACTGGCCGCGGCCGCTTCACTGCCGACCTGCCGGCCGCGCACTGGGTCCGCTTCGCGCGCAGTCCGGCGGCCGCCGGGAGGATCGTCAGCATCAGGCCGCCCGAGGGCGCCTTCGTCGTCACCGCCGCCGATCTCGTCGGGGTCAAGCCGATCCGGCCGATGCTGCACAAGTTCAACTACAAGCCGATCGGCCATCCGATCCTGGCCGACGGCGTGGTCCGCTTCGCCGGCGAATGCATCGCCGCCGCGATCGCGCCGACCGAGGAGGAGGCCGAGGACATCGCCGACAGCATCGAGATCGAGATCGCGGAGATGCCGGCGCTGGTCGATGCCCGCGACGCGCTCGCGCCCGGCGCGCCGGAGCTGCATGCCGACGCGCCCGGCAATGTGATCGTCGATGCCGCGGTGAAGACCGCGGATTTCGACGCGGCCTGGGCCGGCGCGCACAAGATCGTCAGCGTCGAGGCGCGCTCGCGGCGGCAGAACGCGACGCCGATGGAGCCGCGCGCCGCGCACGCCGCCTACGACATCGCGACCGGGCGCGTGACGCTGACCTGCACCACGCAGATGCCGCATCTCACCCGCACCGCGGTCGCCGACGTGCTCGGCATGCCGGAATCCGATCTGCGCGTGATCGCGCCGGATGTCGGCGGCGGCTTCGGCCAGAAGATGTCGCTGGCGCCGGAATACGTCGTGCTGGCGTGGCTGGCGCGCGAATACCGCAGCTCGTTCGCCTGGACCGAGGACCGCCGCGAGAACCTGATCGCGAGCTTCCACAGCCGCGACCAGCACGTCACGCTGCAAGGCGCATTCGACGCCGACGCCAGGCTGGTGGCGCTGTCGGCCGACGTGCTCGCCAATATCGGCGCCTATTCCTGCTATCCGACCACCTGCGGCGTCGAGCCGCTGATGGCGCTCGCCGAGATGCCGGGCCCCTATGACTTCCGCGCCTATGCCTGCGTCGCCCGCGCGGTCGCCACCAATACCTGTCCGATCGCGCCGTACCGCGGCGTGTCGCGGCCGGTCGTCACCTTCGTGCTGGAACGGCTGATGGACAAGGCCGCGGCGGCGTTCGGGCTCGATCCGATCGAGATCAGGCGGCGGAACCTGATCCGCAGCTTTCCCTATACGTCGGCGATGGGGCTCGTCTACGACGAGGCCACCTATCAGGAGACGCTGGAGCTTGCCGCCAAGCACGTCGACGTGCCGGCGTTCCGCGCGCGCCAGCGCCGGGCGCGGCAGGAGGGCCGCTATCTCGGGCTCGGCTTCGCCACCTTCTCCGAGCGCACCGGCTACGGCAGCCCGGCCTTTTCCGCGCGCGGCATGGGGGTGACCCCGGGCTGGGAGACCACCGAGATCGTCATCGATCCGTCCGGCTATGTCGAGGCGCGGATCGGCGCCTCGCCGCACGGCCAGGGCCTGCGCACCGCGCTGGCGCAGATCATCGCCGACGAGCTCGGCATCGAGCCGCAGCAGATCCGCGTGCTGCATGGCGACACCGACCGCACGCCCTATGGCTGGGGCACCTTCGCCAGCCGCTCGCTGGTCATCTCCGGCGGCGCGACGCTGATCGCGGCACAGAAGCTGCGCGCCAAGCTGATCAAGATGGCGAGCCACCTGCTCGAAGCGGCGCCCGAGGACATCGTGCTGGCGAACGGCGAGGCCCGCGTCGCCGGCACCGACCGCAGCGTCGCGCTCGCCGCCATGGCGCGCGAAGCCTATCACCAGACCCACCGCTTCAAGGGCGAGATCGATCCCGGCCTGACCGAGACCGGCCATTACGATCCGGCCGGCACCTTCTCCAATGCCTGCCATGTCGCCATCGTCGAGGTCGATATCGAGACCGGCAAGGTCACGCTGGAGAAGTTCCTCGCCGCCGAGGACGCCGGCCGCCTGATCAACCCGATGATCGCCGACGGCCAGGTGCAGGGCGGCATCGCCCAGGGCATCGGCAACGCCATCCTCGAAGAGATCCTCTACGACGAGACCGGCAACATCCTGTCCTCGACGCTGGCCGACTTCCTGCCGCCGACCGCGCGCGAAATCCCGCCGATCGAGCTGCACCATCTGGAAACCTATACCAGCGCTACCAATCTTCAGGCCAAGGGGCTCGGCGAGGGCGGCGCCATCGGCTCGCCGGCCGCGGTGATCAACGCGATCAACGATGCGTTGTCGCCGTTCGGCGTCTCGATCGACGAGATGCCGGCGACGCCGCAGCGCATCCGCGCCGCGCTGCGCGCGCACGAGCGTGACAACAAGGCGGAGCAACCCGCATGAGCGACAAGACCGCAATCACCCTCAAGATCAATGGCCGCGATCACAAGATCGCGGTCGAGCCGCGCCGCACGCTCGCCGACGCGATCCGCGAGGATTGCGGCCAGACCGGCACCCATATCGGCTGCGAGCACGGCGTGTGCGGCGCCTGCACGGTGCTGGTGGAGGGCGCGCCGGTGCGCTCCTGCCTGATGTTCGCGGTGCAGGCGGACGGCAAGGCGATCCGCACGGTCGAGGGCCTCGCCAAGGGCGGCGCGCTGCATCCGATGCAGAAGGCGTTCATGGAGCACCACGGCCTGCAATGCGGCTTCTGCACGCCGGGATTCCTGATGCTGGCGGTCGGCGTTCTCGAGCGCGAGCCGCAGATCAGCGACGACGACCTGATGGATGTGCTCGCGTCCAATCTGTGCCGCTGCACCGGCTATCAGAACATCATCAAGGCGGTGCGCGCCGCGGCCGCCGAGATGCGCGGCGCGTCGTGACGCGCCAGGGCCTGATCGGGCGGCCGCTGGCGCGGCTCGAAGACCCGCCGCTGGTGGCGGGGCAGGGGCGCTTCGCCTCCGACATTTCATTTCCCGGCCAGCTCACCATGCGCGTGGTGCGCTCGCCGAGCGCGCACGGCACCATCGTGTCGATCGACACCGAACAGGCCCGTGCGCTGCCCGGCGTGTTCGCGGTGTGGACCGCGACGGATGTCGCCGACATTCCACCGATCGACGTGCGGCTGACCCGGGTCGAAGGGCTCGGACCGTACCGCCAGCCGGTGCTGGCGAAGGAGCGGGTGCGCTATGTCGGCGAGCCGGTCGCCGTGGTGTTCGCGAGCGACGCCTATGTCGCGGAGGACGCCGCCGATCTCGTCACGGTCGAGATCGAGGAGCTGCCGGTCATCATGTCGGCCGACGCGCCGGTCGGCGAGTTCGCGCCCGGGCTCGATACCGAGCCGCTCGCGGTGCGCAAGGGCTACGGCGATGTCGAGGCGGCGTTCCGCGATGCGCATGCGGTGGTCGCGCTCGAACTCGCGGTCGGCCGCCATTCCGGCGTGCCGCTCGAGACCCGCGGCGCGATCGCGCGCTACGACGCCGAGCGCGACATGCTGGAGATGCACGGCGCCGCCAAAGTGCCGCACTGGAACCGCGACCAGATCGCGCGGATGCTCGGCCGCGACCGCAAGTCGGTCAATCTCTACGAGGGCCATGTCGGCGGCGGCTTCGGCGTGCGCGGCGAGCTCTATCCGGAGGACGTGCTGGTCTGCGCCGCGGCGCTGCGCCTGGGCCGTCCGGTGAAATGGATCGAGGACCGGCGCGAGAACCTGATCGCCTGCAATCATTCGCGCGACCAGATCCATCGCATCCGCGCCGCGGTCGATGCGCAGGGCCGTATCCTCGCGATCGACGATGAGTTCTTCCACGATCAGGGCGCCTATGTCCGCACCCATGGCGCGACCGTGCCCGATCTCGCCGCGGCGATGCTGCCCGGTCCCTATCGGGTGCCGGCCTATCGCGCGGTCGGCCATATCCGCCTCACCAACAAGACGCCGGCGGGCACCTATCGCGCGCCGGGCCGGTTCGAGAGCACCTTCGTGCGCGAGCGGCTGCTCGACGCCATCGCCGCCAGGATCGGCATCACGCCGGTGGAGGCGCGGCGGCGCAACCTGCTCGGCAAGGCGGAGATGCCGCACGATGCGCGCGTCGACACGCTCGGCACCCAGGTGGTCTACGATTCCGGTGATTATGCCGGCCTGGTGGACAAGGCGCTCAATGCCGCCGGCTGGCACGACATCCGCCGCACGGTGGCGGCGCGCCGCGCCGCCGGCGAAGCGGTCGGCGTCGGGCTCGCGATGTTCGTCGAGAAGAGCGGGCTCGGGCCGTTCGACGACGTGCGCATCGAGATCGATCAGGCGGGGCGCGTCGAGATCGTCACCGGCGCCGCGTCGGTGGGGCAGGGCGTCGAGACCGTGATGGCGCAGATCTGCGCCGACACGCTCGGCGTCGGCTATGACAGCATCCGCGTCACCCACGGCCAGACCGACCGGATCGAGCGCGGGCTCGGCGCCTTCGCCTCGCGCGTCACGGTGATGACCGGCGAGGCGACGCGCCGCGCCGCCGAGATGCTGCGGCAGAAGGCGCTCGTCTGCGCCGCGCCGCTGATGCAGACGGAGCATGCGGCGCTGCACGTCATCGACGGCGCGATCGTGCATGCCGACGGCGCCGGCGCCTCGATGACGCTCGCGGCGCTGGCGCAGACGCTCGAGCGGAGCGGCGACAAGCTCGTCGCCGAGGCCTCGTTCGAATCGAGCCACATGGTCTATCCCTACGGCGTCCATGTCGCGGTGGCGCGCGTCGACCGCGACACCGGCGGCGTCACCGTGGAGCGCTACCTCGTCGCCTACGACATCGGCCGCGCCGTCAATCCGATGCTGGTTGCCGGGCAGATCACCGGCGGCATCGCGCAGGGACTCGGCGGCGCGCTCTACGAGGAGTTTCTCTACGACGAGCGCGGCGAGCCGCTGTCGGTGACCTTCGCCGATTACCTGATGCCGACCGCGCACGAGGCGCCGCCGATGGATGTCGTGATCTCCGAGGACGCGCCGAGCCCGCTCAACCCGCTCGGCCTCAAGGGCGCGGGCGAGGGCGGCGTCAACGCGGTCGGCGCCGCGGTGGCGGCGGCGATCGACGATGCGCTCGGCGTTCCCGGCGCGGTGACGCGGCTGCCCGTATCGCCGCAGCGGCTGTGGCGGACGCTCGCCGCAGCGCGGCCGAACGGATCAGGCTCTCGAGTGTGATCCGCGCGTCATAGAGCGGGATCACTTCGCATTGAAGCACGCTCTCCTGCGCTCATTCCCGCGACCGCGGGAATCCACGCTGAAGCGCGGCACCCGCTTTCGCGGGGACGAACGGAGGCAAAAGCCGATTCAACTTAAACCGATAAGACTCTAGCTGATCTGCTTGAGCAGCCGCAGCAGCGTCGCGCGGTCGCGGCCGCGCAGCGGCATCAGTGTCTGCTCGGTGATCCGCTCGGCGATCGGCACGGCTTTCTTCATCAGCCTGCGGCCGGCCTCGGTCAGCGTGATCTCGTGGCGGCGGCCGTCGCTCGGATCCTTCTGCGCGGTGACGAGGCGCCGCGCCTGCAGCCGCTCGACCACGCCCTTGATGGTGGCGACGTCGAGATAGATCAGCCGGCCGAGCTGGTTCTGCGAGCAGGCGCCGAGCTCCATCAGCTTCGACAGCGCGGCGAATTGCGGCGCCGTCAGGCCTTCGATCATCTGCGAGGCGAAGATCGAGGTGTGCCGCTGCGCCGCCGTGCGCAGCAGGAATCCGACCTGCTCGGTGACGAGATAGCGTTGCCAGGTCTCGGTGCCGTTGTTCCGCGCCGCGGCTCTGGTGCGCATCGTGTTCATGACTCCGGGTGGCGATCGTGACGCTGCATACCAGAACGGCGCGCCGCGGCACCATAAAATTAGTCGGCCCGGTCAGGACGCGGGCGGAAGTTTGGACCGGGACCAAACAGGTGCCCCCGCGACAACGATGCGCCCGATCATTCTCGCGGTGCTCATGGCCGCCGGCCGGTCGTGACCGTCAATGGTGCCGCTTGAAATATTGCACGGCGCGCTCGTGCGCCTTGGCGGCGGCGAGCGTGGAGAAGGTGCCGAGATTGCGCCGCTTGCCGGTGCGCGGATCCTTGCGCCGCGAATACAGGCGATAGCCGCCGGCCTTGAGCTTTCGGATCATGACGCTGCTCCGCTTGCAGGAGAACAGGCCCGCGCGCAGGAACGCGGCCGCGCGCGGGTCCGGATCGTCAGGCCGCCTTGTTGATGGCGATGGTCTTGGCCGCCTTCCGCGCCTCGGGCTTCTTCGGTAGCGCGATCGACAGCACGCCGTTCTTGACGGTGGCCTCGATCTTGTCGGCATCGACGCCGTCCGGCACCTGGAACCGGCGCTCGAACGAGCCGAAGCGGCGCTCGCGCAGATAATAGTCCTTCTTGCTCTCTTGCTTCTCCTCCTGCTTCTCGCCCTTGATCGTCAGCAGGCCGTCGGCGTATTTGACCTCGATGTCCTTCTCGTCGAGGCCCGGCAGCTCGACCGTGACCTCGTAGGCCTTATCGGTCTCGGTGATGTCCGCGGTGGGCGTGGTGCTGGTGGTCAGGTCGCGCAGCCAGCCGGACGTCGCCAGGAACGGCGAGTGCAGAAAGCCGCGGTCGAAATCCTCGAACAGGCGGTCGACCTCGCGGCGCAGGCTTTCGAACGGGCGCCACTCACGAGGACCTGCCAGCGGCTTGTTGCTCTCGGTGTTCACCGGCAATTTCGTTGCGGTTTCCGCCATAGGAACCTCCATCGCTGCAGTTGAGGACGGACTATTAACGCCGCAGCGCGGATGGAAGTTTGATATGCGTCAAACCCGAACCGCGCGCGTCGGGTCGCTGGCATCCGGGCCGGGCAATTGAGCTTGATCAACGAGCGGCGTCGCGCCTTCCCTTTTTATGAGAAAGGGAATGAACGTGCGACGATGGCGCAGCCGTTGCCGCCGAGCCCGTATGATAAGAATGAAGCTGGCGGCGATTTGCGGCAATAATTTGCTGCGGGCTGCCGCCGAAGTCTCCTGATGGCACGCGTCCCTGCCGGGATGCGGTGGGAATGAAGTCATGGCCGCAGACAATCGCAAGCAGCAGGTGACCGCCTGGTACATCATCGCCGCGGTGTTCGGCGTCATGCTGTTCCAGGCATTGTGGGCGAGCTATTCCGAGATCGAGACCATCCCCTACAGCGAGTTCGAGCGGCTGCTCAGCGAGAACAGGATCGCGGAGCTGACGGTGGGGGCGGATTCCGTGCAGGGCACGCTGAAGGAAGCGCTGCCGAGCGGCAAGCGCGCGTTCTTCTCGGTCCGTGTCGATCCGCAGCTCGCGGCGCGGCTCGCCGAGCATGACGTCGTGGTCAAGGGCGCGCCGCCGGCGGGTTTCCTGCAGACGCTGCTGTCCTGGGTGATCCCGATCGGCATCTTCTATCTGATCTGGATCCTGATCTTCCGCCGCGTCGCGGAGAAGCAGGGCTTCGGCGGCCTGATGACGATCGGCAAGTCGCGCGCCCGCGTCTATGTCGAGAAGGACACCGCGGTGACCTTCAAGGACGTGGCCGGCGTCGACGAGGCCAAGTTCGAACTGCAGGAGGTGGTCGGCTTCCTGCGCGATCCCGCCTCCTATGGCCGGCTCGGCGCCCGCATTCCCAAGGGCATCCTGCTGGTCGGGCCGCCGGGCACCGGCAAGACGCTGCTGGCGCGCGCGGTCGCCGGCGAAGCCGGCGTGCCGTTCTTCTCGATCTCCGGCTCCGAGTTCGTCGAGATGTTCGTCGGCGTCGGCGCCGCGCGGGTGCGCGACCTGTTCGAGCAGGCGCGCGCCGCGGCGCCCTGCATCATCTTCATCGATGAGCTCGACGCGCTCGGCCGCAGCCGCGTGGCGGGCGGCGTCGGCGGCGTCGACGAGAAGGAGCAGACGCTCAATCAGCTGCTCGCCGAGCTCGACGGCTTCGACCCCAGCACCGGCGTGATCCTGCTCGCCGCCACCAACCGGCCGGAAATCCTCGACCCGGCGCTGCTGCGCGCCGGCCGCTTCGACCGCCAGGTGCTGGTCGACCGGCCCGACCGCAAGGGACGGCTCGAGATCCTCAAGGTGCATGTCCGCAAGATCAAGCTCGCGGAGGATGTCGATCTCGACACCGTGGCCGGGCTGACGCCGGGCTTCACCGGCGCCGACCTCGCCAATCTCGTCAACGAGGCGGCGATCATCGCCACCCGCAAGCAGGGCTCCGCGGTGACGCTCGCGAATTTCACCGATGCGATCGAGCGCATCGTCGCCGGGCTCGAGAAGAAGAGCCGCGTGCTCAATCCGCGCGAGCGCCGCCGCGTCGCCTATCACGAGATGGGGCATGCGCTGGTGGCGTCCGCGCTCAGCGGCGTCGATCCGGTGCACAAGGTGTCGATCATCCCGCGCGGCGTCGGCGCGCTCGGCTACACCATCCAGCGGCCGACCGAGGACCGCTTCCTGCTTGCGCGTAGCGATCTCGCCAACCGCATCGCGGTGCTGCTCGGCGGCCGCGCCGCCGAGAGCCTGATCTTCGACGGCAATGTCTCGACCGGCGCCGCCGACGACCTGCAGCGCGCGACCGAGATCGCGCTCGAAATGGTGACCCGCCACGGCATGGACGCCACGGTCGGCCAGCGCACCTATGCGCAGACCGCGCCGACGATATTGCCCGGCGTCACGGTCGAGCGGATGCAGGCGGCGGAAGCCTCGCTGCGCGAGATCGACACCGCGGTGCGCGATATCGTCGCGGACAGCTTCAACCGCGCCGTGGCCATCCTGACGGCGCGGCGCGCCGAGCTCGACCAGGGCGCGGCGCTGCTCCTGGAGCGGGAAACCGTGACCGCGGAGGAGTTTGCGCCGATCCGCCCGACGCAGCCGCCGTCCGAGGCGACGGGCAGCACCGCGCCCGATCGGGCACCGGCGCCGGCCGACTGAGCCGCCGGCCGCGTTTGATCTGCATCAACGATCGGCAGATTTTCGCCCGATAGCGTCGTTAGCATCATTGACCGGCTTCGTCTGTCCGATCGGGAAATGAATGATGACGGACATCAAGGACGCTGCAAGCGAGCGTGCGCCGGCAGCCGGTGCTGATGCCGGCGTAGCGTTTGCCAATCCGTTCCTGTGGTCGCTGTTCGCCGCGGTCACCGCGAGCGACGCGGCGGCGGCGTTTCTGCGCGACATCGCAAGCAGCCTGCTCGAAGCCGGCGCCGCCGCGGAGCACGGTCACGCACCGTGCTGGACCACGCCGAACCGCATCGCGCTGGAGCTGCCGACGATGCGGCTGCGCGACTTCTCCGCGCCGGCGCAAGCGCGCGCGCCGGCGACGCTGGTCTGCGCGCCGTTCGCGCTGCATTGCGCCGATATCGCGGACTTCGCGCCGGGTCACAGCCTGGTCGAGACGCTGCTGCAGCGCGGCGGCCGGCTCCTCGTCACCGACTGGCGCTCCGCCACGCCAGTGATGCGCTATTTGTCGATCGACAGCTATCTCGCCGACCTCAACGTCGCGGTCGACGAGGCCGGACCGCCCATCGACCTGATCGGCCTGTGCCAGGGCGGCTGGCTGGCGCTGATCTATGCGGCGCGGTTTCCGGACAAGGTGCGCAGGCTGGTGCTGGCCGGCGCGCCGATCGATATCGCCGCCGGCCAGTCCCGGCTCTCGCAGCTCTCCGCGGACCTGCCGTTCGATGTGTTCGAGGAGCTGGTGCGCGCCGGCAACGGCCTCGTGCTCGGCCAGGCCGTGCGCGCACTGTGGACTCCGATGCTGGGCGCGCAGGCGATCGACGACGTGCTGCAATTGCCGCGCGATACGGCGCCGGCCGCACGCGTCGCGCTGGAACAGCGGTTTCGCGAGTGGGATGCGGCGACCGTCAATCTGCCGGGCGCCTATTACCTCGAGGTGGTCCGCGACATCTTCAAGGGCAACCGGCTCGCCAAGGGCGAGCTCGTCGCGCTCGGCCGCAAGGTCGAGCTGTCGCAGGTGCGCCATCCGCTGTTCCTGCTGGCGGCGCGCGACGACGAGCTGGTGCATCCGCAGCAATTGTTCGCGGCGGCGCGCCTGGTGGCGACGCCGGCGGCCGAAATCGAGACCGCGACCGAGCCGTGCAGCCATCTCGGCCTGTTTCTCGGCGCGGGCTCCGTGGCGCGTCACTGGCGGCGGATCGCGCAATGGCTCGCCGCGCCGCCCGCGCAATCCGCCGCAGCGTGATGATCGGCCGCTGACCTGCCATTGACACCGGTCAATGCCGCTTGCCTGATGGCGCGCTGTTGTGGCGCCGTCAGGAACGCGATCCTCCCTCATGTCGATATACCGTCTCGAAAGATTGTTCGCGCCGCGCTCGGTCGCGCTGGTCGGCGCCAGCCCGCGTGCGGCCTCGGTCGGCCGCGCCATCCTCGCCAATCTGCGGGCGGCCGGATTCAGCGGTCCGCTGTCGCTGGTGAATGCGCGCTACGACGCCATCGACGGCGTGCCCTGCGTCGACAGCCTTGCCGACCTGCCGGACGTGCCCGACGTCGTCGTCATCGCGACGCCGCCGCCGACCATTCCCGCCATCGTCGAGCAGGCCGCGTCGCGCGGCGCCAGCGCCGCGGTGATCATCACCGCCGGGCTCGGCCGCGGCCCGGGCTCGCTCGCGGAGCAGTGCGAGCAGACCGCGCGCGCCGCCGGCCTGCGGCTCGTCGGGCCCAACTGCCTCGGCGTGATGGTGCCGCGCAGCCGGTTCAATGCCTCGTTCGCCGCCGGCATGCCGCGCCCCGGCGAGCTTGCGCTGATCTCGCAGTCCGGCGCGGTGGCCGCCGGCATGGTGGAATGGGCGGCGCAGCGCGCCGTCGGATTTTCCGCGATGGTCTCGATCGGCGATCAGCTCGACGTCGATTTCGGCGATCTGCTCGATTACTTCACCGCGGACGCCGGCACACGCGCGATCCTGCTCTATGTCGAGGCGATCAAGGATGCGCGCAAATTCATGTCGGCGGCGCGCGCCGCCGCCCGCGTCAAGCCGGTGGTGGTGGTGAAGGCCGGCCGCCACGCCGCGGCCGCGGTCGCGGCGGCGACGCATACCGGCGCGCTCGCCGGCGCCGATGCAGTCTATGACGCCGCGTTCCGCCGCGCCGGGCTGCTGCGCGTGCTCGATCTCGATGAGCTGTTCGACGCGGCGGAGACGCTTGGCCGCATCAAGGCCGTGCCCGGCCGGCGGCTCGCGATCCTCACCAATGGCGGCGGCATCGGCGTGCTCGCGGTCGACCGCCTGCTCGATCTCGGCGGCAGCCCGGCCGAGATCTCGTCCGAGACGCGCGCGCGGCTCGACGCGGTGCTGCCGCCGACCTGGTCGAAGTCGAACCCGGTCGACATCATCGGCGATGCCGACGCGGCGCGCTATGCCGCGGCGCTCGACTGCCTCGCTGCCGATCCGCAGAACGACGGCCTCCTGGTGATGAACGTGCAGACCGCGCTCGCCTCCGCCACCGAGACGGCGCAGGCGGTGGCGCGCTTCGCCACGGCGCAGGCGGCCACAGCCGCGCCGAAACCGATCTTCGCGGTGTGGGTCGGAACCGAGACCGCGGTGTCCGACATCTTCAGCCAGGCCGGCGTGCCGCATTTCGCCACCGAGGCCGAGGCGGTGCGCGGCTACATGCATCTGGTGCGGCACCACGACGCGATCGGCGCGCTGATGCGCACGCCGCCGCGGCTGCCGGCGGATTTCGCACCGGACGTCGCGCGCGCCCGCGACATCGTCGAGGCCGCGGTCGCCGACGGCCGCGCCTGGCTCGATCCGCTGGAGGTCGCGAGCCTGTTCGACGCCTATGCGATCCCGATCGTGCCGGCGGTGTTCGCCGCGACGCCCGAGGAGGCGCAGCAGGCCGCAGCGCCGTTCCTCGCCGCCGGCGACAGCGTCGCGGTCAAGATCAGCTCGCGCGACATCACTCACAAGTCGGATGTCGGCGGCGTCAAGCTGCGGCTCGCCGATGCGCAAGCGGTGCGCGCCGCCGCAACCGAGGTGCTCGCCGCGGCGCGGGCGGCGCGGCCCGAGGCCCGCATCGAAGGCGTGATCGTGCAGCCGATGATCGTGCGGCCCAAGGCGCGCGAGCTGATCGCCGGCCTCGCGCTCGACCCGACCTTCGGGCCGGTGGTGGTGTTCGGCCATGGCGGCACCGCGGTCGAGGTGATCGACGACAAGGCGCTGGCGCTGCCGCCGCTCGATCTCGCTTTGGCGCGCGACCTGATGGCGCGCACGCGGGTGGCGCGCATGCTCGCCGGCTATCGCGACGTCGCCGCGGTCAAGGCCGACGAGGTGGCGCTGGTGCTGGTCAAGCTGGCGCAGCTCGCCGCCGACCTGCCGCAGGTGCGCGAGCTCGACATCAATCCGCTGCTCGCGGACGAGAGCGGGGTGATCAGCCTCGACGCCCGCGTCGCGGTCGGCCCGGTCGAGGCGCGGCTCAAGCAGTCGCCCTATCTGCGCTTCGCGGTGAGACCCTATCCCAACGACTGGGAGCGCAGCCTGCGGCTCGACGACGGCGCGGTGATCGCGGTGCGCCCGATCCGTCCCGAGGACGAGGACCTGATGCGCGCCTTCCTAAGCAAGGTGTCGCAGGAGGACCTGCGGCAGCGGTTCTTCGCGCCGCTCAAGGAGTTCGGCCACGCCTTCATCGCCCGCCTGGTCCAGCTCGATTATGCCCGCGCCATGGCGCTGGCCGCGATCGATCCGGCGACCGGCGAACTGGTCGGCAGCGTGCGCATCCATGCCGATGCCAATTGCGAGACTGCGGAATATGGCATCCTGCTGCGCGGGGATTTCAAGGGACGCGGGCTCGGCTGGAAGATGATGCAGCTCATCATCGACTATGCGCGCGCCGAGGGGCTGCGCACGATCTACGGTTATGTGCTGCGGTCCAACATCACGATGCTGCGCATGTGCCGCGAGTTCGGATTCGAGGTGCGCGCCGATGCCACCGACCATCCCGCGGTGTTCACGCGGCTGACGCTCTGACGCCAGCAGGCGCCGGTCCGCCCGCGCGGCTCGTGGCGGCTGCCGCGTCCGCGCTACTTACTTGTTACTTGTTTACTTGCCGGGGTTGGCCTGCTTCTCCGCCGCCGGTGCGGATGCTTCCGACGCCGGCAGCGGCTTGACGATATGAATCCGGCGGCACGCCAGGCACATCACGGTGCGCATCTCGGTGCCGTTGCCGGGCGGGGCGCTGTCGATGCTCAGGCCCTGGACAGTGAGCCCTGTGACCGGACAACGATAGAGAAAAGGCAGCATCCGCTCCGCGTAGCCGCTGCGGCGCGCCGGCTCAATTCAGGAGTAATACGGATGTCACAAAGCGCGGGCCGCGACGCCCCTGGCGCGTCTCGTCCGCATTGTTTCAAATCGAAGGAACCGGACGGCAGCGGCCGGCGGAGCGGTTCCGCCGGCCGGTTGTCCTGAAGAAGACCGCGTTCAGCGGCAGCGCACGTAGCGGCGGTGGCCCGAGCGGGTCACGTAGTAGCAGCGGCCGGGCCGGGTGGCGTCGGCGATGATCGCGCCGGCCGCCGCGCCGATGACGCCGCCCGCGAGCGCGGCGCCGGCCGAGCGTCCGGCCAGTCCGCCGATCAGCGCACCGCTGCCGCCGCCGATCAGCGCGCCGCCGAGCACGCGATCCTGCCGCGCGGTCTCGCAGCCGCCGAGCGCCAGCGCCATGGCGGCGATGATCAATACCTTCTTCATTCATGCTCTCCCGTGTTGATGCTGCCCGTGGGAGCGGGCGCAGCAATGCGATTCGCAACCCGATGGAACTTGCCGGGCGGGGATGCAACGAACGTGGAGCGAGGTCAATCCTTGCCGGGGGAGACCCGGCGGCGGGACCGCGCGGCCACGGCAGGGGCGCTTTGCGGGGAATCGCGATCCCAGGACGAAGCCGGCCCGGGCGGCTTGCGCTCGTCCGGGCCGGGGAGAGGCGTCGTTCCTAGTGCTACTTCTTCAGCAGCGCGGTGAACCGCTCGGTGTCGCTGCGCACCAGCGCGTCGAACTGCGCCGGCGTCGAGGACGTCACCATGGTGCCCTGCTTGGCGAGGCGGTCGCGTACCTCCGGCAGCGCCATCACCTTGGCGATGTCGGCGCTGATCTTCTCCAGGATCGGCTTCGGCGTGTTGGCGGGCGCCAGCAGCCCGAACCAGGCGTCGTACTCGAACTCCGGCACGCCGGCCTCCTTGAAGGTCGGGACGTCGGGCAGGCTCTGCACGCGGCTGGTGCCGGTGACCGCCAGCGCCCGGACCTTGCCGGTCTTGATCAGGTCGTCGCTGACCGAGGCCGGCGAGAAGAAGAAGTGGGTGTCGCCGCGCATGATGCTGGTCTGCGCGTCGGGCGTGCCCTTGTAGGGGATGTGCAGCACGTTGAGGTTCTTGGTCTTCTTGAACAGCTCGCCGGCGATATAGGCGGTGCTGGCCAGTCCCGCCGAGGCGTAGCTGAGCTCGCCCGGCTTCGACTGCGCGAGCTTGATCAGTTCGGCGAGCGTGCCATGGCCTTCCTGCGGCGGCGCGATCATGATCATCGGCATCGAGGCGAGCTTGCTGACGCCGGTGAAGTCGCCGACCGGATCGAACGGGACGTTGGGATTGACGCTCTTGATGACGGCGTGGCCGTTCGAGGTCAGCATCAGCGTGTAGCCGTCGGCCGGCGCCTTGGCGGCGAGCGCGGTGCCGGCAATGCCGGGATGATTCTCGACGATCACCGACTGCTTCCACATCGGGCCGAGCTTGTCGCTCAGCGTGCGTGCGAGGAGGTCAGTAAGGCTGCCGGCGGAAAACGGAACGATGATCTTGACGGTCTGGTTGGGATAATTTGACGCATCCTGCGCCGCTGCCGGCTGCGTCAGCAGGGCGGCGGCGAATACGCCGGCTGCAATGGACCAAAATGTCTTCATGGGCTGCAATCCTCCCTCGGCCGATCTGGTTGGCGCGGCGCTGTAGCGCGCGACCGCGCGGCGGAAACATATGGTACGGCGCGCTACGCGCGGTGGTTGCAATCGTTTGCACGTGGCGCCGGTCCGAGTCAATCAAATGAAGTATCGGCGTGCGCGGTGGCTGCTTTAGGTCCGCGGCGCGGCAGTGGAGCGCCGCTCGACGAAGTGTGGGCGCAGCAGGATGTCGGCGATGGGCTGCGGCCCCGCCATGCGGGCGAGCAGGAGGCGGGCGGCTTCGAGTCCCATCTCGCGCTGGTCGATGCGCACCGTGGTCAGCGGCGGCTGCACCAGATCAACGAACGGCGCGTCGTTGTAGCCGGTGATCGAGATGTCGCCGGGGCAGCCGATGCCTTTTTCCGCAAAGGCATCGTAGCAGCCGAGCGCGATCAGGTCGTTGGCGGCGACGATCGCGGTCACCGCGGTGGTCTTCGCCAGCAGGTCGAGGCAGGCGGCGCGTCCGGCCTCGCGGGTGAAGGCCGCGGCATGGACCACGCCGTGCTTCATGCGTGGGATCGCGAGCTCCTGGCAGGCGAGCTGAAAGCCGCGCAGCCGCACCGCGCCGGTGGAGAGCGAGGCCGGGCCGGCGATATGCGCGATCCGCTTGTGCCCGAGCGCGGCGAGATGCTGCACCGCAAGCCCGATGCCGCGCAGGTCGTCGTTGAGCACCGCGGGCGCGCGGCCGGACTCATCGGTGCGGTTGATGAGCACGATCGGCGCGCGGTTCTCCAGCCATTCATCGAGGATCGGATCGTGCAGCGTCGCGGTCGCCAGGATCAGGCCGTCGACCTGCCGCTCGACCATGCCGGCGAGGATGCGGCGATGGCGGTCGGGATCGTTGGCGGTGTTGGCCACGATCGTCATGTAGCCTTCCTTCAGCAAGGCGTGCTCGATGCCTTCGAGGATCGGCGGGAACAGCAGGCTGGCGATGTCCGGCACCACCACGCCCACGACGCGGGAGCGCTTGGTGCGCAGGCTCGAGGCCAGCGAATTGGTGCGGTAGCCGAGATGCCGCGCGGTCTCCAGGATGCGCTGGGCGATCTGCGGCTTGACCAGGTCGCGCGTCGCCGGGTTGAGCGCGCGCGACACGGTGGAGAAGTGGACGCCGGCCGCGCTGGCGACGTCCTTCATTGTGACCGGCGATTTCTGCGGACCCGTCATGCCAGCGCCTTGTAAGCCATCCTGGCGCATTGAGCCATCTTTTACAAACGATTGCAAAAACGACGGCCGGCCTGGCGATCTGTGCATTTGACAGGCCGCGCAGTTTGGCGCATGGTGGCAATACAAACGTTTGCAAAAGCCGTTTGCAAACAGGAAGCGAAACCAGCACCAGAGACCCGCAGCAGAGGAGGCGCGCCATGGCTCCCCGTATCAGCTACGTCGACCCCAAGACCATCACCGATCCCGCGATGCTGGCGGAACTCGACCGCTGCCGCCGCGAGGGCACGCCGCGGCCGGAAAGCCAGGCGATCCGCGCCCACGTCCCCGCGACGTTCTGGTCGTTCGCCAATACCTGGCGGGACGTGTTCCACTCCGGCGTCGCCGACCACAACATCAAGGAGCTGTGCCGGGTCTATGTCTCGCGCTCGGTGCTGTGCGAGTTCTGCGGCAACCAGCGCTCGATGAAATCGGCCAAGGCCGGACTGGTCGAGAACGACTACGAAGACCTCATCAATTTCGAGACCTCGCCGCGCTACAACGACAAGCAGAAGGCGGCGCTCGCCTATGCCGAATGCATCACCTGGGACCTGCCGGCCGACGACAAGCTATGGGAGCGGCTGCACAAGCATTTCTCCGAGCCCGAGATCGTCGAGATCGGCTATTTCGTGGCGATCACCATGGGCCAGCAGCGCTGGCTGCGCACGCTGAACATCGAGCACCACCAGGTGCTGGCCGGCACCGATGCGTCGATGGCGCCCGGCTTCCGGACGATGGACGAGCTGGTGAAATCGAAGTCCGACCCGAACTACTGGGCGAAGAGCAAGCCGGACATCCATGCCAAGCCGGCGCAGCCGAGCAGCACCCCGTCGGCCGCCTGATCGCGGCCGCAACGCATGGACACCCGCAGCCGGGTGGGCGGTGGCCACCGCCCACCCGGCGCGACCCTTGGTCGCCGCCGCTGTTCGGACGCCGATGACCGCGGTAATGAAATATCCCGGTCGATCCGCCGGCCCGCCATGCGGATGACGCTGGTTTTGTTTGCGGCACGGCGGGTATAAAACAGACGCCATCCGGCATCGCCGACCGACAATCCTTCACCTGTTTGCAGTAGGGCTCTCATGGACGACATCACGCGCGGTCTTCGCAAGGTCAATCCCGACGACATCAATCCGCGCTACAACTGGGGCCGTCACCTGCCGGCGCTCGGCACCATGGGCGTGGATTTCGAGGAGCGGGTGAACTATCAGCGCCTGCACAAATACCGCATCGGCAGGGTGCGGCAGGCGCTGGAGAAGTCTGAGCTCGGAGCGCTGATCACCTTCGACGTCAACAACATCCGCTACATCACCTCGACCAAGATCGGCGAATGGGAGCGCGACAAGCTCTCGCGCTGGGCGCTCCTGGCGCGCGGCAGCGAGCCGATCCTGTGGGACTTCGGCTCGGCGGCGGTGCATCACAAGCTGTACTGCCCGTGGCTCAAGCCGGAGAACATGAAGGCCGGCCTCGTCGGCCTGCGCGGCACCGTGCATCCCGACTTCGGGCTGATGGAGCGCCACGCCAAGGAGATCTACGGCCTCCTGAAGGAAGCCGGCGTCGAGAAGATGCCGATCGGCGTCGACATCATCGAGCCGCCGATGATGTTCCAGCTCCAGAAGCTCGGCCTCAACATCGTCGACGGCCAGCAGACCATGCTGGAGGCGCGCGAGATCAAGAACATCGACGAGATCGCGCTGCTCAACCGCGCCGCCGCGATGGTCGACGGCGCCTACGACCTCATCAACGAGAAGCTGCGGCCGGGTGTGCGCGAGAACGACATCGTCGCCGAGGTCAACAAGTTCCTCTACAGCCACGGCTCCGACGACGTCGAGGCGATCAACGCCATCTCCGGCGAGCGCTGCAATCCGCATCCGCACAATTTCACCGACCGGCTGATCCGGCCCGGCGACCAGGCATTCTTCGACATCCTGCAGTCGTTCATGGGCTACCGCACCTGCTATTACCGCACCTTCGGCGTCGGCCGCGCCACGCCAGCGCAGCACGATGCCTACAAGAAGGCGCGCGAATGGCTCGACAATGCCATGGCGCGGATCAAGCCTGGCGCCTCCACCGCGCATATCTGCGAGGCGTTTCCGAAGGCACAGGAGTTCGGCTTCCCGGACGAGATGAGCGCGTTCGGACTGCAGTTCGCGCACGGCCTCGGCCTCGCGCTGCACGAGCGGCCGATCATCTCGCGCGTGGTCTCGCTCGACCATCCGACCGAGATCAAGGAAGGCATGGTGTTCGCGATCGAGACCTATTGCCCGGCGACCGACGGCTATTCCGCCGCGCGCATCGAGGAAGAGGTGGTCGTCACCGACACCGGCTGCCGGGTGATCTCGCTGTTCCCGGCCGAGGAACTGCCGATCGCCAATCGCTACTGAGAATGCGCGCCCGCCCCCTGGCGGGCGCGTCGCGCTAACGACAAGCAAGACACGCAAGGAACAGGTGCACATGACTGGGACCAAACAGAAGCTCGGCTGGATCGGCGTCGGCCGCATGGGTTATCAGATGGCGGAGCGGCTGCTGAAGGCGGGGCACGACGTCTCGATCTGGAATCGCACCAAGGCCAAGGCCGAGCCGCTGGCCAAGCTCGGCGGCAAGCTGGTCGACAATCCGGCCGACCTCGCCGGCGTCGACGTGCTGTTCACCATCGTGTCGGCGGGACCCGATCTCGAGGAGGTCTATTTCGGCGACAACGGCATCGTCACCAAGGCCGAATCCGGAAACCTGGGCGCGCTGCCCAAGATCTTCGTCGACTGCTCGACTATCGCGGTCGAGGATTCGGCGCGCATCGGCGCCAGGCTCAAGGAGCGCGGCGTCGCCTTCGTGTCGGCGCCGGTATCCGGCAACGCGCTGGTCATCAAGGCCGGCAAGCTGTCGGCGGTGGTGTCGGGCCCGGAGGCCGCCGCCAAGCAGGTGATGCCGCTCATCGAGGTGTTCGCGCCCAAGGGCGTGTCCTATGTCGGCGACGGCGAGCTCGCGCGCATCTGCAAGATCGCACACAACGTCATGCTCGGCGTGGTGATCGAGAACCTGATCGAGATCACGCTGCTCGCCAACAAGATGGGCGTGCCGCGCCACGCCTTCCTGTCGTTCATGAACAACAGCGTGATGGGCTCGATGTTCACCGCCTACAAGACCCCGGCGCTGGTCAATCTCGACTGGAAGACCACCTTCACGCCGGAGCTGCTGCGCAAGGACCTCGACCTCGGTCTCGACCTCGGCCGCGAATGGGACGTGCCGATGCCGGTGACCTCGATCACCCGCGACGTGCTGCAGGGCCATATCGGTCGCGCCGCGACCAAGCCCAACGCCAAGGAGATCATTGCCAACGACTTCGCGCAGATGATGGAGACCATGGCGGAGCTTGCCGGCATGAAGCTCGTGAGCGAGAACAAGAACGTCTCGACTGGTCTCGACAGTTGAGGCAGACAAGTCCCGGAGATCGTGACATGAAACCCTCGCGGCAGCCGCAATCGGTTCCGGCCAGTCCCATTCCGGCCAATGACGACATCGGCGAAGCCAAGCGGCTCGCGCTGTACCGCTCGCAGGTGCGCTTGCGCGAGGCGGAGCAGCGCGCCTACGACCTGTTCCTGCAGAACCTGGTGAAGGGCACGAGCCATCTCTCGCTCGGCCAGGAGGCGATCGCCGCCGGCTTTGCCGAGGCGATGCAGCCGGGCGACCTGTCGTTCTGCACCTACCGCGGCCACGCCCACACGCTGGCCCGCGGCGTGCCGGTCGAGAAGGTGCTGGGCGAGCTGATGCAGCGCGACAACGGCCTGATGCGCGCCAAGGGCGGCTCCATGCACCTGACCTCGGAGGAGCACGGCGTGATGGGCTCCTACGCCATCATCGGCGCGCATCTGCCGATCGCCTGCGGCGCCGCCTGGCGCGCGCAGTACAAGGGCGACAAGGACGTCTCGGTGTGCTTCTTCGGCGACGGCACCACCAATATCGGCGCGTTCCACGAGGCGCTGAACTTCGCGGCGGTGTGGAAGCTGCCGGTGGTGTTCGTGTGCGAGAACAATCTCTACATGGAATACACGCCGATCGCCGACGTCACCGCGGTGCCGTCCCCGGCCGGCGACCGCGCCGCCGCCTACGGCCTGCCGAAGATCGTGATCGACGGCAACGACGCCGACGTGGTCTATCGCGAGGCGCAGAAAGCATTTGCAAAAGCGCGCGCCGGCGAGGGGCCGTCGCTGATCGAGTGCCTGACCTACCGCCACAGCGGCCATTCGCGTGCCGACCCCGCCAAGTACCGGCCGCCGGGCGAGCTCGAGAAGTGGAAGGAGCACGATCCGGTCATCATCTACCGCGAGCGACTCAAGCAGTTCGGCATCAGCGAGGCGCAGATCGCCGAGATCGACGCCGCCGTGCGCAAGGAGGTCGACGACGCGACCGAGGCGTGCAAGGCGGCGCCGCCGCCGGCGCCGGAAATCCTGTTCACCGATGTTTATGCGGATGGAGGCTGGGCGTGGCGGAACTGACCTATCGCGATGCGGTGGCGCGCGGCATCGCCCAGGAGATGGCGCGCGACCCGGACGTCGTGTTCCTCGGCGAGGACGTCGCCAAGGCCGGCGGCGTGTTCAAGGCCACAGTCGGTCTCTACGAGCAGTTCGGGCCCAAGCGCGTGCGCGACACGCCGATCTCCGAGCAGGCGATCCTCGGCGCGGCGATGGGCGCGGCGATGACCGGCTTGAAGCCGATCGCCGAGATCATGTTCTCGGACTTCATCGCGGTGTGCTTCGACTACATCGCCAACGAGTTCCCGAAGAGCCGCTACATGTCCAACGGGCAGACCAAGTGCCCGCTGGTGGTGCGCACCGGCAACGGCGCGGGCTCGCGCTTCGGCGCACAGCATTCGCAGTCGGTCGAGAACTGGTGCATGATGATCCCGGGCCTCAAGGTGGTGGCGCCGTCGACACCGCGCGACGTGATCGGGCTGCTTGCCGCCGCGGTGCGCGATCCCGACCCGGTGATCTTCTTCGAGCACAAGTCGCTCTATCCGACCAAGGGCGAGGTGCCGGACGGCGAGATCGTCGACACGCTCGGCACCGCCAAGATCGTGCGGCCGGGCAAGGACGCCACCATCCTGTCGCTCGCTTTGATGGTGCCGCGCGCGCTCGAAGCCGCGGAGCGGCTCAAGGCCGAGCACGGCATCGACGCCGAGGTGATCGACGTGCGCTCGCTGGTGCCGCTCGACACCCAGACCATTCTCGGCTCGGTCGGCCGCACCCACCGGCTGTTCACCGTGGAGGAAAATCCGCGGCTGTGCGGCTGGGGCGCGGAGATCGTCTCGATCGTCGCCGACGAGGCGTTCTACGATCTCGACGGCCCGCCGGTGCGCATCACGACGCCGCACATCCCGCTGCCGGCGGCCGACACGCTGGAAGACATGGTGCTGCCGACGCCGGAGCGGATCGCCGAGACGGTGCGGCGGTCGCTGAATAGCTAAACGCCGTTCGTCCCCGCGAAAGCGGGACCCACCCTTAAGCGTGGATTCCCGCTTTCGCGGAAATGAACGGAGCAAGTGGAGAGTTGCGATGTACGACAATCTGCTCGCCAATGTCCCGACCGATCTGTGGATCGGCGGAAAGTGGCGCAAGTCCTCCGACGGCCAGCGTTTCGACGTGATCGATCCGGCTACCGAGAAGACCATCGCCTCGGTCGCGAGCGCCACCGTCGATGACGCCAAGGCGGCGGTCGATGCCGCGCAGGAGGCGTTCGGGCCGTGGGCGGCGAAGAAGCCGCGCGAGCGCGCCGAGATCCTGCGCAAGGCCTACGAGCTGACGATGCGCGACGCCGAACGGCTCGCCAAGCTGATCACCATCGAGAACGGCAAGGCGCTGTCGGATTCGCGCGGCGAGGTCGCCTATGCGGCCGAGTTCTTCCGCTGGTATGCGGAGGAGGCGGTGCGCAATATCGGCCAGGTGTCGAACGCGCCGGCCTCGGGCGCGCGCATCTTCGTGCAGCATAAGCCGGCCGGCGTCGCGGTGCTGGTGACGCCGTGGAATTTCCCGGCGGCGATGGCGACGCGCAAGATCGGCCCGGCGCTCGCCGCCGGATGCCCGGTGGTGCTGAAGCCCGCCTCCGATACGCCGCTGACCATGCTCGCCTTGATGCCGATCCTGGAGGAGGCCGGCGTGCCGGCCGGCGTCGTCAACGTCATCCCGTCGCGCTCCTCCGGCAAGGTGGTGTCGGCGATGCTGCACGATCCGCGCGTGCGCGTGGTGTCGTTCACCGGCTCGACCGAGGTCGGCCGCAAGCTGCTGCACGAGGCGGCCGACAACATTGTCAAGCCGGCGATGGAGCTCGGCGGCAACGCGCCCTTCATCGTGTTCGAGGACGCCGATATCGACGCCGCGATCGAGGGCGCGATGATCGCCAAGATGCGCAATATGGGCGAGGCCTGCACCGCGGCGAACCGCTTCTACGTGCACGAGAAGGTGCACGACGCCTTCGCCGAGAAGCTGACCGCCAAGATGAAGGCGCTGAAGATGGGCAACGGGCTCGACGACGGCGTCGCCGTGGGCCCGCTGGTCAATGCCGAGGGCCGCGACAAGGTGGTCGAGCTGGTCGAGGATGCGGTGGCGAAGGGCGCCAAGGTGCTCACCGGCGGCAAGGTGCCGGACGGGCCGGGATTCTTCTATCCCGCGACCGTGGTCACCAACGTGCCGGACGGCGCCAAGATGCTCAACGAGGAGATCTTCGGCCCGGTCGCCTCGATCCAGACCTTCAAGACCGAGGACGAGGCGATCCGGCGCGCCAACGACACCGAATACGGCCTGGTCGCCTATCTCTATACCAAGGACATGAGCCGCGGCCTGCGCGTCTCCGAGAAGCTCGATTTCGGCATGATCGGCCTCAACCGCGGCCTCGTTTCCGATCCGGCGGCGCCGTTTGGCGGCACCAAGCAGTCGGGCCTCGGCCGCGAAGGCGCGCAGGAGGGCATGAAGGAGTTCCTCGAGACGCAATATGTCTCGGTGAGCTGGTGAGGTCGCAAACGGTGCCGCCGCTCCGGCGGGCGGCCGCGCGCGGGAATGACCGGCTGCGCCGCCGCGGCGGCGCATGACGGCGGGAGTGGGAAGAGGGAATGGACGTCCTGATGCCGCAACTCGGCGAGACGGTCGCCGAGGGCAAGATCACCAAATGGTTCAAGAACGCGGGCGACAGCGTCAAGCCCGGCGACAACCTGTTCGAGATCGAGACCGACAAGACCTCGATGGAAGTGCCCTCGACCGTGGCCGGCACGCTGACCGAGATCAATTTCCAGGTCGGCGATGTCGCCAAGGTCGGCGCGGTGGTGGCGGTGATCGCGGGCACAGGCGAGGCGGCCGCACCCAAAGCCGAGCCCAAGGTCGAAGCCAAGGTTGAATCCAAGGTCGAATCCAAGCTTGCATCGGCTCCTCCGCCCGCGGCGCAGCCGGCGTCCGTCAACGGCGGCGGCCAGAATCCCGGTCCCGCGGCCCGCTGGCGCGACGACCGGCCCGCTCTCGCCGCGCGGCCCCATGTGCCGTTCGCGCAGCGCGATCCGTTCAACGTGGTGATGAGCCCGGAGCGCAATTTCGGCCCGGCGCGGCTTCCCGGCGGCGTGAGCGTGACGCCGCTGGCACGCCGGCTCGCCGGCGAGCGCGGCATCGAGCTGTCGCGCGTCCGCGGCTCGGGCCCGCACGGCCGCATCGTCGCGCGCGACGTCGAGAGCGCGGCTCCGACCGCGGCGGCGGCGTCGGCAGCGCTCGCGACCGGCGCCTCCGCGGCGCAGGTCAAGGCGTTGTTCGAAGGCGTGCCCTACGAGGAGCTGCCGCTCGACAGCATGCGCGCCACCATCGCGCGGCGGCTCGTCGAGTCCAAGCAGACCGTGCCGCACTTCTATCTCACCGCCGACATCGACGTAGCGCGCCTGACACAACTGCGCGAGGACGCCAATGCCGCGGCGGCCGGCGATGCCGGCAAGCTGTCGCTCAATGACTTCATCATCAAGGCCTGGGCCGCGGCGCTGATGCGCGTGCCGGCGGCGAATGCGGTGTGGGCGCAGGACAGCATCCTGCGTTTCGCGCAGGCGGATATCGGCATCGCGGTCGCGCTCGACGACGGGCTGATCACGCCGGTGATCCGCAACGCGCAGGCCAAGACCGTCAGCGCGATCTCCGCGGAGATGAAGGACCTCGCCGCGCGCGCGCGGGAGAAGAAGCTCAAGCCGTACGAATACCAGGGCGGATCGAGCGCGATCTCCAATCTCGGCATGTACGGCGTGCGCGAGTTCGCCGCCATCATCAATCCGCCGCACGGCACCATCCTCGCGGTCGGCGCGGCGCGGCGCGCCCCGGTCGAGGCCGAGGACGGCAGCGTGCGCTTCACCACGCTGATGACGGTGACGCTGTCCTGCGACCACCGCGTGGTCGACGGCGCACTCGGCGCCAGGCTGTTGGCGCAGTTCAAGGCACTGGTGGAGCGGCCGGTCTCCGCCATCGTGTGACGGGCGGGCCGCGGTCAGCGGGCTCGCTCACCGGCCCTGAGTGATGACATTGAGCAGCGCCGGCACGCCGGCGCGCACCTTGGCGAAGGCGCGCGCCAGCGCTGCCGGCAGCGCCTCGGCATCGCTGACGCATTCGCCGTAGCCGCCGCACGCCTCGATCGTCTTTTCGTAAGCCGGCGACGGCGCGAGCTCGGTCAGCGGCATCACGTTCGCCTGCGCCGCCGCGCCGTCCGGATAGAGGTCGAGCGTGGCGCGCCGCACGGCCAGCCATAACCGGTTGTTGGAGATGATCGTGAGCACCGGCAGCTTCTCCGCCTGCGCGACATAGTGGAACGGCAGCGGATTGCCGAACATGTAGGAGCCGTCGCCGACCGAGGCGATCACCTCGCGCTGCGGCGCCGCGAGCTTGGCGCCGAGCGCGGCACCGAGGCCGAAGCCGAGTCCGCCCGACATCAGGTTGCCCATGAAGCTGCCGGGCGCGACGAGATCGAGATTGGCGGCGGCGACGCCGAGCTCGCTGATGACGATCGCGTCCTTCGCCTTCTGCTCGTTGAGGCAGTGCGCGAGCCAGGCCGGATGGACCGGCGTCTGCGCCCGCGCTTTCTCCGCCAGCGCCGCGCGCTCGGCGGTGATCGCGGCATGCGCCTGCTCGACCTCCTGGCGGCGGCGTTCGATTGCGGCGGTCTGCGGCGGGGATTGTCCGGCCAGCGCGTCCTTGAGCGCCAGCAGCGCCGCATGGGTGTCGCCGGCGACCAGCAGGTCGGCATCGACGCTGCGGAACGGGTAGCGCGCGCAGAGCGGATCGGCCGACAGCACGATCACCTTGGCGTCCGGCCGCGGCGCCGCCGTTTTCGGCAGCCACGGCACCACGGCGTCGATCACCAGCACCAGGTCGGCGCGGCCGAGCCACGTCGCGGCATCGAAGCCGAGATGCATCGGATGGTCGGTCGGCAGGTTGAGGTCGCGCGCCTCGTTCTGCACCACCGGCAGCGCGAAGCGGCTGGCAAGCCGCGCCAGCGCCTCGACGGCTTCCGGCCGCCGGCCGGAGGACGAGGTGACGATCAGCGGAAATTCGGCCGCCGCGATCAGCCGCGCCGCCTGCGCGATCGCGGCGGGATCAGCGAGGACCGGCGGCAGCCCGGCCGGCCGCGGCCGGCGAGGGCCCGCGCTGACCGCCGGCGCCGCCAGCACCTCGCGCGGCAGCGTCAGATAGACCGGACCGCGCGGCTCGGCCATGGCGATGTCGAGCGCGCGGTCGACGATGTCCTCGACCGGTTGGCCGGCGCGCAGCTCGTAGTCCCATTTCACGATCTCGCGCACCATGCCGGCCTGATCGAACATCTCCTGGCCCCAGTGGATCGAGCGGTTGCGTGCGGCGGCGCTGCCGGTCTCGGTCAGCGGCGTGCGGCCGGCGGCGAGCAGCACCGGGACGTCGTCGCGCTGCGCGTTGATGAGGCCGCACACCGCGTTCGCGGTGCCGACATTGACGTGGACCATCACCGCGGCCGGCTTGCCGCTGACGCGGTAATAGCCGTGCGCCATCGCCATCGCGACGTTCTCGTGCGGCACCGTGATCGCGCGCGGATAGCGGATGCCGCCATCGCGATTGCGCGCGATGGCCTCGATGATCGAGGGAAAGTCGGTGCCGGCATTGGCGAAGATGTAGTCGATGCCGCGCTCCGCGAGCCGCCGCAGAAAGGCCTCGGCATTGATTTCGGCGCTCATCGGATCGGTCTCCGTTCGCGGGGAGGGGCAGGCGAGGCGCGACACATCGCGGCGATGCGCAAGCTTATAGCAATGTTGCCCGAACCGATAAAACTTGAATCAAATGCAGGACGGGCAGCGACTACATGCACGTTGCCGCGCCGGCGCGCGCATGCAACGATCGCATTCGATTTGAATGCGAGACGTTGAGGTTTGCGATGCGTAATCTTGTCGCCGTCATTGCCGTATTCTTTATTTCCCTGTCGGCAACCGTCAGCGCGCAGGCGCGCGTCGTCATCAATGTCGACAAGTCGCAGCAGCGCATGATCGTCGTCGTCGACGGCGTGCCGCGCTATGCCTGGGACGTCTCCACCGGCCGCGCCAATTTCAGCACGCCGACCGGCGTGTTCACCCCGCAGCGCCTGGAGCGGACCTGGTTCTCGCGCAAATATTACGATTCGCCGATGCCGTATTCGATCTTCTTCCATCGCGGCTATGCGATCCACGGCAGCTACGAGATTTCGCGGCTCGGCGGGCCGGCCTCGCACGGCTGCATAAGGCTGCATCCGCAGCATGCCGCGACCCTGTTCGCGCTGGTGCGTTCGGCCGGTCCATCGGCGACGACCATCGTGGTGTCGGGCGAGACCATGACGGCGCGGCGGCGGCGGCCGGCGCTCGAGGCGCGCTATCGCGCCGCGCCGGAGGTCGAGATCGTGCCGCCGGCGGTGCGCCGCGTCTATCGCGGGTCGCCGCCGTTCGTCGACGCCGTCGACCCCTATGAGGACGACGGCTGGATCGCCTGGGGCGACCGCCGGCGCTGGCGCTGACACGCCGCGGCTCAGCGCATCCTTGATTTCAGCGTGATGGTCGGCCCGTCGACCACGAACCTGCCGTAGCCGCGGTGATGGATGGTCTTGGAGCGTTTCTGTGCCGGGGTCGGTCCAGGCCTTCACCACTTCGAGCACGAACAGGTTGTAAGTGCCGACCAGCCGCCGGTTGACCACCCGGCATTCGAGATTGGCGAAGCACTCGCCGATCAGCGGCGGCGCGACGCGTTCGGCCGGCAGCGGCGTCAGGCGGAACGCCTTGAACTTGTCGATGCTGCAGCCCGAGGAATTGCCGACCTTCACCACCTGCGGCGCCAGCTTGCGCGCCGGAATGGCGATCACGCATTCGCCGGTCGCCCGCAGCGCGGCAAAGCTGTGGTTGGCGCTGCTGACGATGCAGGCGACGAGTGGCGGCTCGAACTCCACCATCATGTGCCAGGACATGGTCATGACATTGGCGACGCCCTTGCGGGCGGTCGTCAGCAGCACGACCGGGCCGGGCTCCAGCAGCTGATAGACCTTGCCGAGTGCCAGCTCTTGCATGGGCTGCCTATGGATTGGACGGCGGGGCGCCGATCCAGCGGATGTTGGGAGCCTTGCGCGGCACCGGCGGCGGCAGCGATGCCGGATGGCCGAGGATGATCGGCGCGACCGGGACATGGGCCGGCGTCAGCCCGAGCGCGGTCTTGCCCTCGGCGGTGCCGAGCCAGCCCTGGGCAAAGCCGATCCAGCAGGTGCCGAGCCCGGCTTCGCGCGCCGCCAGCATCAGGTTCTGCGCGGCCAGCGCGCAGTCCTCGATCGCCCACGGGCTGTCGCCGGTGCAGGAGATCACGATCAGCACCGGCGCGTGATAGAAGATGTCGAAGTCCGGATCGCTCAACAGGGCCTGGAAGCGGCGGGACGCCGGTCCGGCCGGCATGGTCGCGAGCATGTGTGCCTTTGCCGCTTCCGAGATCCGGGCGAGCAGGGCGCGGTCGCGCACCACGGTGAACGACCAGGGCTGCTGGTTGACGGCGCTCGGCGCCTGGACGGCGGCGTCGATCAGGCCGCGGATCAGCGCTTCCGCAACCGGCTCCCCGGTGAAATCGCGCACCGCGCGGCGCGTATAGATCGCTTCCTTCAATTCCATGGCAGTGTCGGTCCCTGCACCACGGCCAAGCCCGTGCAGGATAGCAGGGGCGGCCGCAGCCGGAATTGACCGGGGTCAACGGGGGAGAGGACGGCAAGGTCCGGTGGCGAGGACGGTGGCGGGTTCACGAGACCTTGCGTCGCGATGGACACCGCGTCCCCCCACCGCTAAATAACCAGCGGAAAACATCAAGCCGCACGGGGAGTTAGCCCCGACGGCGCAGGGACAGCGCGCACACACCATGACCGGCGGCATCAAGAGCGGCGTCAACGACATCCGCTCGACCTTCCTCGATTACTTTGCCCGTCACGGCCATCAGCCGGTGGCGTCGTCGCCGCTCGTGCCGATCAACGACCCGACGCTGATGTTCACCAATGCCGGCATGGTGCAGTTCAAGAACGTCTTTACCGGCCTCGAGAAGCGGCCCTACAGCCGCGCCGTCACCGCGCAGAAATGCGTGCGCGCCGGCGGCAAGCACAATGACCTCGACAATGTCGGCTATACCGCGCGCCACCACACCTTCTTCGAGATGCTCGGCAACTTCTCGTTCGGCGACTATTTCAAGGACGTCGCCATCGAGCTCGCCTGGAACCTGGTGACCAAGGATTTCGGCCTGCCCAAGGACCGGCTGATGGTCACGGTCTATGTCGACGACGACCAGGCGTTCGACCTGTGGAAGAAGATCGCCGGCCTGCCGGATTCCAAGATCGCGCGCATCGCCGGCTCCGACAATTTCTGGCAGATGGGCGACACCGGGCCGTGCGGCCCGTGCTCGGAAATCTTCTACGACCACGGCGAGCACATTCCGGGCGGCCCGCCCGGCTCGGCGGAGGCCGAGGGCGACCGCTTCATCGAGATCTGGAATCTCGTGTTCATGCAGTACGAGCAGTTCGCCGACGGCCGGCGGGTCGCGCTGCCGCGACCCTCGATCGACACCGGCATGGGGCTCGAGCGCATCGCCGCGGTGCTGCAGGGCACCCACGACAACTACGCCATCGACCTGTTCCGCGCCATCATCGTCGAGATCGCGGCGCTCACCGGCGTCGATCCCGCCGGGCCGCAGCAGGCCTCGCACCGCGTCATCGCCGACCATCTGCGCGCCTCCGCCTTCCTGATCGCCGACGGCGTGCTGCCCTCCAACGAAGGCCGCGGCTATGTGCTGCGGCGGATCATGCGCCGCGCCATGCGCCACGCCGAACTCCTCGGCGCGCGCGAGCCGCTGATGTGGAGGCTGGTGCCGGTGCTGGTGCGCGAGATGGGCCAGGCCTATCCGGAGCTGATCCGCGCTCAGGCGCTGATCACCGAGACGCTGAAGCTCGAGGAGACCCGCTTCCGCAAGACGCTGGAGCGCGGGCTCGCGATCCTCGACGACGCCTCGAAATCGCTCAAGCAGGGCGACATGTTCGACGGCGACACCGCCTTCACGCTCTACGACACCTACGGCTTCCCGCTCGATCTCACCCAGGACGCGCTGCGCAACCGCGGCATCAGCGTCGACATCGCCGCCTTCACCGACGCGATGGAGCGGCAGAAGGCCAAGGCGCGCGAGAGCTGGAAGGGCTCGGGCGACGCCGCTACCGAGGCGGTATGGTTCGGGCTGCGCGAACGGCTCGGCGCCACCGAATTCCTCGGCTACGAGACCGAGACCGCCGAAGGCGTGGTCGCGGCGCTGGTCAGGGACGGCGCGGAGGTCGAGGCGCTGAAGCAGGGCGAGACCGGCGCGGTGGTGCTCAACCAGACGCCGTTCTACGGGGAGAGCGGCGGCCAGGTCGGCGACACCGGCGTGATGGTCGCCGACGGCGTGCGCTTCCGCGTCACCGACACACAGAAGAAGGGCGGCGACCTGTTCGTCCATATCGGCACGGTGGAGGAGGGCACGCTCAGGCCCGACCTCGCGCTCACCCTCGAGGTCGACCACGCGCGGCGCAGCGCGATCCGGCAGAACCATTCCGCGACACATCTCCTGCACGAGGCGCTGCGCCAGGTGCTCGGCGACCATGTCGCGCAGAAGGGCTCGCTGGTGGCGCCGGACCGGCTGCGCTTCGACTTCTCGCATCCCAAGCCGCTCACCGCCGAGGAGATCGAGCGGGTCGAGGACATCGCCAACGACATCGTGCTGCAGAACACGCCGGTGACGACCCGGATCATGGCGCTCGAGGACGCCCGCGCCTCGGGCGCGCGGGCGCTGTTCGGCGAGAAATACGGCGACGAGGTCCGCGTCGTCGCCATGGGCGAGGGGTCCGGCAATACGCTCGGCTGGTCGGTCGAGCTGTGCGGCGGCACCCATGTCCGGCGCACCGGCGACATCGGCCTGATCACCGGGCTCACCGATTCCGGCGTCGCCGCCGGCGTGCGACGGATCGAGGCGGTGACCGGACGCGCGGCGCGCAAGGCCGCGCAGGCGGCGGCGCAGCTCGCTAAAGCCGTGTCTTCGGAACTTAAGGTTTCGGTTGAGGATGTGCCGGCGCGGCTTCACGCGTTACTTGAGGAGCGTCGCAAGCTCGAGCGCGATCTCTCGGAGGCGAAGAAGAAGCTGGCGATGGGCGGCGGCAAGGGCGGCGGCGATGACGGCCTGCGCGACGTCAAGGGCGTCAAGCTGATGGCGCGCGCGGTCAGCGGCATCGATCTCAAGGACCTGCGCAGCCTCGCCGACGAGGGCAAGAAGCGGCTCGGCTCCGGCGTGGTCGCGATCGTCGGCACCACCGCGGACGGCAAGGCCGGGATCGTGGTCGGCGTCACCGGCGACCTCACCGGCCGGTTCAACGCCGTCGACCTGGTCAAGAAGGGCGCCGAGGCGCTGGGCGGCAAGGGCGGCGGCGGCCGGCCCGACATGGCGCAGGCCGGCGGGCCCGACGCCTCGAAGGCCGATGCGGCGCTGGCCGCGGTCGAGACCGCGCTCGCCGGCTGACGGGCGGGGATTGCCGTCCGGGCCCTCTCTCCGGACGCTTCGGCATCATCGATCTGCAGGTACGGCCATGGCTGCGGCCGCATGCCCGGCGGGCGGCTGCGTTGTCCGTGGCGCCGAGCCGGCCGGCCGCGCGCTGCGGCCATCGTCCGGACCGCAGGGGCCGTCTGAACCCGATCCCGGCAAGCGCCTGTCGCGGCGACGTCCAGAAAAAGGTCCACATGTTGGACCAAAAGCAGTCTGCGCTTGACCGTTCTCGCGCCGCTGATGCTTCGTGAACGCGGTATCAGCGAAGGGTCCGTCGCCCGTGTATCGTATCTTCGACTTTCTCAACGGCTCGCGCATCACGCGCGATTATGTCGACAAGGCGCTGGCGAACGGCGTCGCCGTCATTCACGCCACGGTCAACAATTTCTCGACGATCCGTCCCTATCCGACGCTGGCGGAAGCGCTCGGCGAGCTCGCCGCGATCCGCGAACATTATACGCGGCTCGCCGACGTCGTCCGGATCGTGCAGCGCGCCGATGATTTCGCTGCGGCGCAGCGCGCCGGCCAGCTCGCCGTCATCCTCGGCTATCAAAACGTTCCCGGCATCGGCTCGGACCTGAAAATGGTGGAGCTGTTTCACGCGCTCGGGGTCCGCTGCATCCAGATCTCGCACAACCAGGGCGGCCCCTATGCTGGCGGCTGCGCCGATCCGGTGGACGGCGGCCTGACCCCGCTCGGCCGCGACCTGATCGCGGAGCTCAACCGCTACGGCATCGTCGTCGACCTGTCGCACACGGGAGACCGCAGCAGCCTCGAAGCCATCAAGGCATCGCGCGTGCCGGTTTGCATCACGCATGCGAACGCCCGCGCGGTCTGCGACAACGTCCGCAACAAATCCGATGCCGTGCTCGACGCGCTGAAGGAGAACGGCGGCGTCATCGGGCTGTGCTATCTCACGCCGATGGTGCGCATGGACGGCGTCAAGCCCAGCCATGACGACTTCGCCCAGCATGTCCTGCATGTGCGCGCGCGGATCGGCAGCGCGCATATCGGCCTCGGCTCCGATTTCATCGAGGGACAGCCGCCGGAGCGCTACCAGGAATTTCTGCGCAAGCCAGAGGTCTACGGCACCTGGCCGTGGCGGTTTCCGATCGAAGACCTCGCCGACCAGCAGCGCTTCCTGTCGTCGCTGCGCCAGCGCGGACTTGATGACAGTGAGGTTCGCGGCATTGCCGGCGAGAATTTCCTGAAGGTCACGAAGACGATCCTGCAGCGGGGAGAACACCATGAACGCGACGTCGCCTGACAACGGCTCGGGAAAGCAGCTCACTGGCAAGGTGCCGCGCGAGGCGATCCGGCTGTTCGACATCCCGCGGGTGCCGAAGGCGGTGATTGACGGCTTCCTGTCGCTGGGCGACATGACCAGCACGGTATCCGATGCGATGGACGAGATCGGGCTTTTCGGCGTGGTGCCAGCCTCGAAGCTGCGGCCGACGATTCCGGGCGCCAAGATCGTCGGCCCGGCGCTGACGCTGCGCAACATCGAGCAGCCGTTCCAGGCCTACAAGGGCGCCCAGGACCGCGCCTCCCGGCTCGCCGAAATCGAGGCGCATAATCTCGCCGCGCCGGGCGACGTGCTGGTGATCGAGGGCATCGCCGACATTTCCAATATGGGCGGCATCTCCTCGACCATCGCCAAGCGCCAGGGCGAGGCGGCGGCGATCGTCGACGGCGCCATCCGCGACGTCGCGGAATCGATCGCCATCGGGTTTCCGCGCTGGGCCTCCTCGATCAGCCCGATCACCGGCAAGTGGCGCATCCAGACCGTGGAGATCAACGGTCCGATCCATATCTGCGGCGTCCCGGTCAAGCCCGGCGACATCGTGGTGGCCGACGCCGATGGCGTCTGCTTCGTGCCGCGCGAGCACGTCGAGCTGGTGCTCAAGCGGTCGCTTGAAATCCGTGACGGCGAGAAGCGCCGTTACGACGACATCCGCGCCGGCGTTCCGGTGCCGGAACTGGCGCAGAAGACCTACGTCTACAAGTTCGAGAAGTAGCGCGACGCGCGCATCGCGGCATCGAGCGCAGGAGTGGTCACATGTTGAACAGACGTCAGTTCACGTTGGGAAGCGCTGCCACATTCACCCTCATCGCTGCGCCGGCGATTGCGAAAACGTGGCCGACCAAGCCGATCCGGTTTGTCGTTCCGCTCGCCGCCGGCGGCGGCGTCGACATGATGGCGCGCACGCTGGCGCAGCATCTCGGCACCGCGCTCGGCGAACGCGTCATCGTCGAGAACCAGGGCGGCGGGGGCGGCACGATCGCCTCGGCCGCGGTCGCGCGCTCGGATGCCGACGGCTACACCTTCATTTTCCAGTCGGTGTCCTCTGCGGTCATCAACGCCATTGTCTACAAGAACCTGTCCTATGATCCGGTCAACGACTTCGTGCCGGTGACGCTGTTCACGCGCTTTCCGCTGGTGGCGGCGACCAACAGCGAGATACCGGCCGCCAATCTCCAGGAATTCATCGCACTGCTGAAGAGCAACCCGAACCACTACAGCTACGGCAGTTCGGGTGTCGGTACCGTGACCCACATCGCCGGCGAACTGCTCAAATCGCTCGCCGGCGTGCAGATGGTGCATGTGCCGTATCGCGGCAATTCGGCGGTGCTGACCGACCTGCTCGCCAACCGCGTGGCGCTGACCTTCGACGGCATCGCGCCGCTGCTGCCGAACATCCGCTCCGGCCGGCTGCGTGCGCTCGGCGTCACCACCGCGGAGCGCTCCAAGGTGCTGACCGAGGTGCCGGCGATGAAGGAAATCATCCCGGGCTACGAGCTGCCGTTCTGGACCGGGCTGTATGCTCCGGCGAAGACTCCCCGGGACATTGTCGAGCAGATCGCCGCAGAGACGAAGAAGATCGTGCAGATTCCGGAGGTGGTGAGCCGGCTCGGCGATCTCGGAGTGGACGCGGTCGGCATGCCGTCCGGCGAGTTCGACATGTTCTGGAAGCAGCAGCTCGCCTATTACGGCAAGATCATCAAGGAAAACGGTATCTCGATCTCCAACTGATCGCGAGCAGGCGAGGCGGGCACGCCTCCGCTCAGGCGCCGCCGACGGTGCGCCGCATGCGCTCGTGCGCGCGCAGCTTGCGTTCGATGGCGCTGCGGGCGCGCGCCAGCGCCGCCATCACCTCGCCGGTATGGGCGCGCGTCATGCGCTCGCGGATCGCGCCGATGCTCAGTCCAGCCACCACCTCGCGGCGGCGTCCGCGCACCGCCACGCCGATGCCGCGCACCGTCCTGTGCACCATGCCGCCGCTCAGGGCATAGCCGGTCGCCTGCGCGTTCCTGACGGCGGCACGGATCGCCCGCTCGGAGGCATTCGGAAAACCCCGCATGCGCTTGCGGTTGGCCTTCAGCACGGCCTCCATCTCTTCCGGAGGAAGGCCGGCAAGCAGGGCGACCCCGGCTGCGCCGACGCCGAGCGGGCGGCGCGTGCCGATCTCGCCGGTGAGCGCCTTGATCGGGTAGGGACCCATCTCGCGAGCGAGGCAGACGATATCGTTGCCGGAGCGCACCATCAGATAGGCGGTGTCGCCGGTGGCCTGCGCCAATTGCCGCATGTCGTCGCGGGCCAGCTCCCGCAAATGCGAGAGATCGTCCGGGGCCGAGACCGAGAGGATCGAGATTTCCGCGCCAAGGAAATAGCGGCGGGTGCTGCGATCGTGAGTCACGAAATCGTGCCGCACCAGCGTGCGGACGATGCGGTGAACCGTCGGTTTGGTGAGGCCGGTGCTGCGCTGCAGGTCGATCAAGCGGCGGCCGAGACCGCCGCTCGATGCGATGTCGCGCATGAGCCGCAACGCCCGCTCCAGCGCCTGGGTGCCGCCCGCGCTGCGGGCAGGCGCCGGCGTCATTGCCCGCTCGGGCCGCGCGCCCGCCTTGGCGGCGGGACGCGGCCGGCGCGGACGCGTCAAGCCATCGCCTTCTTCAGGTTCTGGTCGATCTTGTCGAGGAAGCCGGTGGTCGACAGCCACTTCTGGTCGGCGCTGACCAGCAGCGCGAGGTCCTTGGTCATGTCGCCGGCCTCCACGGTGTCGATCACGACCTTCTCCAAGGTCTGGGCGAACTTGGCCAGCGCGTCGTTGTTGTCGAGCTTGGCGCGATGCGCGAGGCCGCGGGTCCAGGCGAAGATCGAGGCCACCGAATTGGTCGAGGTCTCCTGGCCCTTCTGGTGCTGGCGGTAGTGGCGGGTCACGGTGCCGTGCGCGGCCTCCGCCTCCACCACCTTGCCGTCCGGGGTCATCAGCACCGAGGTCATCAGGCCGAGCGAGCCGAAGCCCTGCGCCACCACGTCGGACTGCACGTCGCCGTCGTAGTTCTTGCAGGCCCAGACATAGCCGCCGGACCACTTCATCGCCGCCGCCACCATGTCGTCGATCAGGCGGTGCTCGTAGGTCAGCTTGCGCTTCTCGAACTCGGCCTTGAACTCGGCGTCGAAAATCTGCTGGAACAGCTCCATGAAGCGGCCGTCATACTGCTTCAGGATGGTGTTCTTGGTCGACAGATAGACCGGATAGTTGCGGTTGAGACCGTAGTTGAACGAGGCGCGGGCGAAGTCGCGGATCGAATCGTCGAGATTGTACATCGCCATGGTGACGCCGGAGCCGGGCGCCTTGAACACCTCGTGCTCGATCACCTTGCCGTCGTCGCCCTCGAACTTGATGGTGATCTTGCCCTTGCCGGGAAACTTGAAATCGGTGGCGCGGTACTGGTCGCCATAGGCGTGGCGGCCGATGATGATCGGCTGGGTCCAGCCGGGCACCAGGCGCGGCACGTTCTTGCAGATGATCGGCTCGCGGAAGATCACGCCGCCGAGGATGTTGCGGATGGTGCCGTTCGGCGAACGCCACATCTTCTTGAGGTTGAATTCCTTCACCCGCGCCTCGTCCGGGGTGATGGTGGCGCATTTCACGGCGACGCCGACCTTCTTGGTCATCTCGGCCGAATCGATCGTCACCTGGTCGTCGGTGGCGTCGCGGTTCTCGACGCTGAGGTCGTAATAGAGCAGCTCGATGTCGAGATAGGGATGGATCAGCTTGTCCTTGATGTATTTCCAGATGATCCGGGTCATCTCGTCGCCGTCCATTTCGACGACCGGATTGGCCACTTTGATCTTCGCCATGTGAAATAACGCCCTGATTGGTGGGTCAAACGATGAGGGAGCGGGCCCCCCGGGCCCGAAGCCGGGGGCGCTATAGCATCCGGTCTCCCGGCAGGGAAGGCGGCAAAAGTCTCGGCCGGGCTGCGTCCCGCGCCCGTGATATGGAGCGCCGTCCCGGGCCGTCGCGGCACTGGAAAGGGCGGAAAACATGGCTGAACGGCGGGCGGCGCGGGCATCCCGCGAGGGATTTCACGGCGCGCCCGGACACGGAGCTTGACCGCGTCCGCTCGATCATCGACATCCTGCTCAACTGAGACGATCGCACGACAATGCCCGGCGCCGGAACCGACAACACGAAGCCATGGGTGGAGGTGGCCGGCCCCGTCATCGTGCTGGTCGGTCCGCAGATGGGCGAGAACATCGGCGCGGCGGCGCGCGCGATGGCGAATTTCGGGCTGTCGCGGCTGCGGCTGGTCGTGCCGGTGCAGGGCTGGCCGAACGACAAGGCGCAGATGATGGCGGCGGGCGCCGATCACGTGCTCGCCGGAGTGCAGGTCTATGCCAGCGCCGCCGAGGCGGTCGCCGACTGCAACTATGTGCTGGCGACCACGGCGCGCAGCCACGACCAGGCCAAGCCGGTGGTCGGCCCCGACGCCGCGGCGCGGCTGATCGGTCCCCATGTCGCCGGCGGCGAGACCGTCGCCATCCTGTTCGGGCGCGAGCGCAACGGCCTCGAGAATCACGAGGTGGCGCTCGCCGACGCGATCGTGACGCTGCCGGTCAATCCGGCCTTCGCCTCGCTCAACCTGGCGCAGGCGGTGGTGATCGTCGCTTACGAGTGGTTCAAGCTGGCGCGGCACGGCGAACTGCCGTTCGCCGCGCCGGCCAAGTCGCCGCCGGCGCCGAAGCAGCAGCTGCAGGCCTTCTTCGACCTGCTGGAGCGCGAGCTCGAGCGCGTCGAGTTCTTCCGTCCTGCGGAAAAGCGCGAGACCATGACCATCAATCTGCGCAACATCTTCAACCGCATGAATGCCACCCAGCAGGACATCCGCACGCTGCACGGCGTGATCAATGCGCTCGTCACCGGCCGCAAGGGGCCGGCGCGCGGCGGCGTGCTCGACAGCGAGCAGGCGATGCAGCTGCGCGCGCTGATCGCGGAAGGCACGCCGGGCGACGGCGGGCCGGTGCGTGGCCTGGCGCGGCTCCTGCGGCGCAATCCGACCGACATCGAGCGCGCGCTGTGGCATGCGCTCGTCAATGACCGGCGCTTCGCCGGCAAGGGCTTCAAGCGGCAGACGCCGGTCGGCCAGCAGGTGGTGGATTTCGTGTCGTTCCCGCTGCGGCTGGTGATCGACGTGGCGCCGGCGGACGAGGATGCCGCGGCCGCAGAAAAACGCGCGGCGCGCAAGGCGTGGCTCGCAGAGCGCAATTATCGGGTGGTGACGGTGACGACGCGCGACGTGCAGGACGATATCGGCGGCGTGCTCGGCACCATCGCCGCAGCGGTCGAAGCCGCCGCGGCTAGCCCTTCAGGGCCTTGACCTGCGGCGCGATGCCGGCGCGCAGGAAGCCGAGGTCGCTGCCGATCGCGTGGAAGCGGAAGCCGCGCCGGGCGCAGGCCAGCGCGCGCTCGGCATTGGCGCAGTAGATGCCGGCGAGCTTGCCGGCCTTGGCCGCGGCGGCGGCGATGACGTCGAGCGCGGCCTCGACCTCGCCGGCGTGGGGATCGACCACGGCGCCGTCCGACAGCGCGATCGACAGGTCGGACGGCCCGACGAACAGCATGTCGATGCCGGGCACCGCCGCAATCGCCGCGACATTGGCGAGCGCCTCGCGGGTCTCGATCATGGCGAGCGTGACGGTGAGGCCGTTGGCCTCGTGCAGGTAACGTTTCTGGTCCGGCATGGCGCCGAGCATGGTGGCGCGGTGCGGACCCCAACTGCGCTCGCCGAGCGGCGGGAATTTTGCCGCGGCGACGAATCGCCGGGCGTCCTCTACCGTGTTGACCATCGGCATGATGATGCCCTCCGCGCCCCAGTCGAGCGCGCGCGACACGCCGGCGTGGTCGCCGAGCGGCACGCGCACCAGCGGCGCGGCGCCGCCATGGCGGACCGCCGCGATTGCTGCGGCGGTGCCGGCGGAGTCCCACAGGCCATGCTGCTGGTCGATGGTGACGGCGCTGAAGCCTTCGCGGGCCATCACCTCGGCGATGAGCGGCGAGGCGAGTCCGCACCAGGCGGAATGGACCGTCTCGCCGGCGCGCAACCGCGCCGCAAGGGAAAAGCCGTTCTGAGCGGTCATGCAGTGGTTCCTGCGGTGGTTCCTGCTGTCGTCAGCCGCGCCGCGGGCAGCGAAGCCGCATCAACCTGCGGCTGCGGCCTTGAGGCCGGGTCGCCCGTCCTTTGCGGTGCTCACGTGCCCTTCTGGACCTGCTCGATCGCCTTGGCCATCAGCTCGACCATCGCGGCGCGGATATCCTGCTCGCTGACCTTGCCGGCGAGGTCCTTGGCGACCTTGCGGACCACGTCGCTGTCGCCAGCCTCCTCGAAATCGGCCGCGACAACCTCCTTGGCATAGGCTTCTGCGTCCGGGCCTGCTTTCCCGAGCTTTTCCGCGGCCCACAGGCCGAGAAGCTTGTTGCGCCGAGCCGTCGCCTTGAAGCGGAGCTCTTCGTCATGCGCGAATTTCTTCTCGAAATCTTTTTCACGCTGGTCGAAGGTGGTCATACTCAAGCCTCGAATGTGCGGATTGGATAGGGCACACACATATAGTGTGGCTGCGGGCTTGCATAGGCCCGCGGCGCGGTCAAGGCGACGCGGGGCGAGCCCGATTCGCGGGTGGACAACGGCGCGCCACTTTGATTGTACTCGAATCTGCGATCGGCTAGGTTGCCGGTTGTGACCGGGCAGGGTTTTTGCTTTTGTCCGAGTCGGATTTTCGGTCCCGCCGCGGATCTTGTCGCGTTTCACACGGAGCCTCGGCACCTCGATGGACTTTCTCAAACCACGGTACATTCCGATGAGCCGCCGCCGCCGCATTTATGAGGGCAAGGCCAAGGTCCTCTATGAAGGACCGGAACCCGGCACCCTGATCCAGCACTTCAAGGATGACGCCACCGCGTTCAATGCCAAGAAGCACGAAGTGATCGAGGGCAAAGGCGTCCTCAACAACCGCATCTCGGAATACGTGTTCTCGCATCTCAACGAGATCGGCGTGCCGACCCACTTCATCCGCCGGCTCAACATGCGCGAGCAGCTGGTGCGCGAGGTCGAGATCATCCCGCTCGAGGTCGTGGTGCGCAATGTCGCGGCCGGCTCGCTGGCGACCCGGTTGGGCCTCGAGGAGGGCACGCAGCTCCCGCGCTCGATCATCGAGTTCTATTACAAGAAGGACGACCTCAACGATCCGATGGTGTCGGAGGAACACATCACCGCGTTCGGCTGGGCCTCGCCGCAGGAGATCGACGACATCATGGCGCTGGCGATCCGCGTCAACGATTTCCTCGCCGGCCTGTTCCTCGGCGTCGGCATCCGGCTCGTTGATTTCAAGATGGAATGCGGCCGGTTGTGGGAGAACGACGTGATGCGCATCGTCGTGGCCGACGAGATCTCGCCCGACTCCTGCCGGCTGTGGGACATCAAGTCGAACGAGAAGCTCGACAAGGACCGCTTCCGCCGCGATCTCGGCGGCCTGCTCGAAGCCTATACCGAGGTCGCCCGGCGGCTAGGCATCATGGGCGAGGGCGAGCCGCCGCGCGGCACCGGCCCGGTGCTGGTAAAAGGCTGAGGATAAGCCGAAAAAGCCTTGTCGCAGCCCGACGGCGCGCCATGCCCGGCCTTTATGCCGGGCATTGTCGTCTTTAAGTTAGCCGCGAATCGGCGGACCGCCCGTTTTCCGCCGTGGAATCCGTGTAGAGCCCCAGCCCATGAAGGCCCGCATCACCGTCACGTTGAAGTCCGGCGTGCTCGATCCGCAAGGCAAGGCGATCGAGGGCGCGCTGCGCGCGCTCGGCATCGAGGGCGTCGCCAGCGTGCGCCAGGGCAAGGTGTTCGACATTGAGCTCGACAGCACCGACAAGGCCAAGGCCGAAGCGGTGCTGAAGGAGGCCGCCGACAAGCTGCTGGCGAACACGGTGATCGAGAATTATCATGTTGATGTGCTGGGTTGACCGGCGAACTGGCGAGGCATGAAATGCGTTTCGGCCGCAGCGAGGCGCGCCTTGAGCTAGACGGCGTATCGATACCGTGAACGCCGCCGTCCTCGTCTTTCCCGGCATCAATCGCGAGCGCGACATGGCGCGCACGCTGCAGCTGATCTCGGGCCGCGCGCCGGCCATGGTCTGGCACGCCGAGCGCGAACTGCCGGCCGGCACCGATCTCGTCGTCATTCCCGGCGGCTTCTCCTACGGCGACTATCTGCGCTGCGGCGCCATCGCCGCGCGTGCGCCGGTGATGGAGGCCGTGCGCGCCTTTGCCGCCAAAGGCGGGCTGGTGCTCGGCGTCTGCAACGGATTCCAGATCCTGTGCGAGACCGGGCTCCTGCCCGGCGCGCTGATGCGCAATGCCCAGCTCAGATTCATCTGCCGCGACGTGTTCCTGCGCGTCGAGCGTTCCGACACGCCGTTCACGCGCGGCTACAATGCCGGCCAGGTGATCCGCGTGCCGGTCGCGCATGGCGAGGGCAACTACATCGCCGACGGCGAGACCATTGCGCGACTCGAAGGCGAGGGCCGGGTGCTGTTCCGCTACGCCTCGCCGGACGGCATTCCCGACCCGAACTGGAACCACAACGGCTCGATGAACGGCATCGCCGGCATCCTCAACGAGGCCGGCAACGTGCTCGGCATGATGCCGCATCCCGAGAACCACGTCGAAGCGTCGATGGGCTCGACCGACGGGCGCGGCCTGTTCGCGGGGCTGGTGGAGCACTTGCGGGCGGCGGCCTGACGGCTTATTGTGTACACAATTCAGGTACACGATCGATGTACGAGTGGGATGAGGCCAAGCGGCGGGCCAACATCGCCAAACATCGCGTGGACTTTGCCCTAGTTTTCGAGATATTCGAGGCCGATCATGTCGAAATCCGCGACCAGCGCTTCACCAAAGGCGAACCGCGCTACCTTGCGCTCGGCGAGTTCGAAGGCAAATACTACGTCGTTGCCTTCGCGCGTCGCGGCGCGTCGCGGCGCATCATCTCGGCCTGGCAAGTCGGCGAAAAAGGCAAAAGACGATATCAGGCGCTATTCGCTCGACGAACTGCGAGCGATGCGGAAACGGGGTGAGGTGTTCGAAACCCCGCCCGACGCACCGACCTATGAGCTGCCAGAGGAATTCTGGAAGACGGCGAAGGTGATGCCGGGCGAAGGGCCGCGCACCACCTCGGTGCATCTGCGCGTCGACCGCTATGTCCTCGACTGGTTCAAGCAGCAGGGCAAGGGCCATCTCACCCGGATGAATGCCGTGCTGCGGGCCTATTACGAGGCGCATCGCGGAAAATGAAGAGCGCCGCCGTCGCCATCACCCCCGACCTCGTCGCCGAGCACGGGCTCAAGCCTGACGAATATCAGCGCATCCTGGCGCTGATCGGCCGCGAGCCGACAATCACCGAGCTCGGCATCTTCTCGGCGATGTGGAACGAGCACTGCTCCTACAAGTCCTCCAAGGTGCATCTGCGCACGCTGCCGACCAAGGCGCCCTGGGTGATCCAGGGGCCGGGCGAGAACGCCGGCGTCATCGATATCGGCGACGGGCTCGCCTGCGTGTTCAAGATGGAAAGCCATAACCATCCGAGCTACATCGAGCCGTATCAGGGTGCGGCGACCGGCGTCGGCGGCATCCTGCGCGACGTGTTCACCATGGGCGCGCGGCCGATCGCCTGCCTCAACGCGCTGTCGTTCGGCGATCCGGGCCATCCCAGGACCCGGCACCTCGTCTCCGGCGTGGTTGCCGGCATCGGCGGCTACGGCAACTCATTCGGTGTTCCTACTGTCGGCGGCCAGGTGCGCTTCCACGCCCGCTACAACGGCAACAACCTCGTCAACGCCATGGCGGTCGGGCTCGCCGAAGCCGACAAGATCTTCTACGCCGCTGCTTCCGGCGTCGACATGCCGATCGTCTATCTCGGTTCCAAGACCGGCCGCGACGGCATCCACGGCGCCACCATGGCGTCGGCGGAGTTCGGCGAGGATTCCGAGGAGAAGCGGCCGACCGTGCAGGTCGGCGATCCGTTCTCCGAGAAGCTCTTGCTCGAAGCCTGCCTCGAGATCATGGAGAAGGGCTGCGTCATCGCCATCCAGGACATGGGCGCGGCGGGGCTGACCTGCTCGGCGGTCGAGATGGGCGCCAAGGGCGATCTCGGCGTCACCCTCGAGCTCGACAAGGTGCCGACGCGCGAGACCGCGATGAGCGCCTACGAGATGATGCTGTCGGAGAGCCAGGAGCGCATGCTCATGGTGCTCAAGCCCGACAAGGAGCGCGAGGCCGAGGACATCTTCCGCAAATGGGGGCTCGATTTCGCCATCGTCGGCCACACCACGCCGTCGAAGCGGTTCGTGGTCAAGCACCGCGGCGAGGTCATGGCCGACTTGCCGATCAAGGAGCTCGGCGACCAGGCGCCGGAATACCGGCGGCCCTTCGTCATCGCCGAGAAGCAGAAGCGCCTCGAAGCCGATGCGGTGACGGCGCCGGTGCCGCTCGCCGCCGCGCTCGAAACGCTGATCGGCTCGCCGGATCTGTGCTCCAAGCGCTGGGTCTGGGAGCAGTACGACCACGTCATCGGCGGCAACACCGTGCAGCGGCCGGGCGGCGATGCCGCGGTGGTGCGCGTCAACGAGGGGCCCAAGGCGCTGGCGCTGTCGATCGACGTGACGCCGCGCTACTGCGAGGCCGATCCGTTCGAGGGCGGCAAGCAGGCGGTGGCGGAGTGCTGGCGCAACATCACCGCAGTCGGCGGCCGGCCGCTCGCCATCACCGACAATCTCAATTTCGGCAATCCGGAGAAGCCGGAGATCATGGGCCAATTCGTCGGCTGCGTGCGCGGCATCGGCGAAGCCTGCAAGGCGCTGGATTTCCCCGTCGTGTCCGGCAATGTTTCGCTCTACAACGAGACCAACGGCCAGGCCATCCTGCCGACGCCTTCGATCGGCGGCGTCGGCGTGCTCGACGACTTCCGCAAATCCGCGACGCTCGCCTTCAAGCACGAGGGCGAGGCGATCCTGCTGATCGGCGAGACCCAGGGCTGGCTCGGACAGTCGCTCTACCTGCGCGAGGTCTGCGGCCGCGAGGAGGGCGCGCCGCCGCCGGTCGACCTGATCGAGGAGCGCGAGAACGGCGACTTCGTCCGGACGCTGATCGGCGAGGGCGCGGTGACCGCCGCGCACGACGTCTCGGACGGTGGTCTCCTGGTCGCGATCGCGGAAATGGCGATGGCATCCGGCATCGGCGCGACGCTCGCGGACGGCCCCGACGACACGCCGCCGCACGGTTTCTGGTTCGGTGAGGATCAGGCCCGGTATCTGGTCACCGTTCCGGCCGCAGCCGCTGACGCGGTGCTGGCGCGCTCGCGCGAGGCCGGCATCCTGGCACAGCGGATCGGAGTGACCGGCGGCGATCTCCTGATCATTCCCGGCGAGCGGCCGCTGGCGGTCGCCGAGCTGAGCCGGCGGTTCGAAGCCTGGCTGCCGGATTATATGGGCGGCAAGCCGGCCTGACAGCCGGCGCCGCCATCTCTACTCGGGCGGGGGCAATTCCGAGAAGGCAAGCAGCAGCGTGAGACTCAATGCGGCTGTCAGCAGCAAGGCGGCGGTTTCGAGCATGGCAGCACCCCTTTGCCTGAGTCGGGGGACGCCGGTTTGCCTGAGTCGGGGGACGCCGGCACCGGCAACCCCGGCCCGCCGCTCATATAGTGTCGAAACCGAAAAAAGCCTGATTTTGCGCGTTTTGTCGCACGATCGCCGGTGAGGCGCGGCAGCCGGGGTTTGGTACTGGTCTTGGCAACTGGTCCTTGCAAAGCCTGGCCGCGGCGCGTGGCGATCCAGAATGCGAAATCCCTATTTCTGGCATAATGATGCGGTGATTCACGGCGCGCGCCGCCGAGGGGGGGCGCGCGACAGCGGAGGCAGACCATCATGGCCATGGATGCGGGCGAGATCGAGCGGCTCATCAAGGCGAGCCTGCCCGACGCCCACGTCACCATCCGGGACCTCGCCGGCGACGGCGACCACTACGCGGCAACGGTGATTTCCGCTTCGTTCCGGGGCAAATCCCGAGTCCAGCAGCATCAGATCGTCTATCGGGCGCTCGAGGGCCAGATGGGCGGTCGCTTGCACGCCCTGGCGCTGCAGACCGGTACACCGGACGGCTGACGGATCGATGCGGCGAGAGGCTTAACCGAGGGTCTTGCCTTTGCCCGACAAAGGCACGATTTTCAGAACGACGGTTCACACCGCGGCAAAACGCGGCAACAGCGCCACCGGCGCGATAAAGGCGAAGCGACCATGAGCATCCAGGAGTTCATCAAGAACGAAGTGGACAGCAACGACGTCGTGCTGTTCATGAAGGGCACCCCGCAATTCCCGCAGTGCGGGTTCTCCGGCCAGGTGGTGCAGATCCTCGACCATCTCGGCGTGTCCTATAAAGGGCTCAACGTCCTGGAATCGTCCGAGCTGCGCGACGGCATCAAGCAGTATTCCAACTGGCCGACGATCCCGCAGCTTTATGTGAAGGGCGAGTTCATCGGCGGCTGCGACATCGTCCGCGAGATGTTTCAGGCCGGCGAATTGCAGTCGCTGCTCAAGGAGAAGGGCATCGCCGCCACCACGGTGGCGTGACGCCATTCGCGCATCCCGCGTCTTCCTCGCGAAGTCTCGATCGTCGATCCGGGGACGCCGGCCCTGACGGCCGGCGGCCGGTCGAATCCGGCCGTCGTGCGGCCTGATAAAGTCCGGCGGCTCGCCGGCCTTCAGGCCATCGGCACGAACCGATAGGCGCCGTCCTTGCGCTCGACCTTGCCGACGCCCGGATAGGGCAGGTGGAAGCCGACGAGCGTCAGGCGTTCGGTTGCCAGCCGGTCGAGCAGCGTGCGCCGCGTCGCGATGGCGCGCTGCGGCTCGTGATCGGCGGGCATGGTCCAGTCCGGATACTGGAACGAGACCCGCTCATGGGTGAGCGAGTCGCCGCCGATGATCAGGCCGTCGCCGCCGGCAAGCTCCAGCGAGACATGACCCTGGGTGTGGCCCGGCGTGGCGACGACGCGCAGGCCGCTGACGATGTCGTCGCCCGGCTTGAGCATCGTCACCTTGTCCTTGATCGCGCCGAAATTGCGCCGCGCGCCGGTGACGAAGCCGGCGCGCTCCTGCGGCAGGCCGCGCGTGGCGTCGGCGCCGTGCCAGAAATCCCATTCCGCGGCGGCGACATAATAGGCGGCCTTCGGCAGCCGGAGTTCGTCGAGCTCGTCGACCATGCCCCAGAGGTGATCGGGATGGCCGTGGGTGAACACCACCTTGGTGATCGCCCCGGCCTCGATGCCGGCGGCCGCAAGATTGTCGAACAGCTTGCCGGCGGTGTCCATGAAGCGGTCGCCGGAGCCGGTATCGACCAGGATCAGGTCGCGCGGCGTGCGGATCAGCGTGACATTGGTCGGCGACTGGTATTGCTGGCCGCTCTGTCCGGCGGCGGCGAGCACCGCGGCGCGCTCGGCCGGCGGCGCGTCAGGCGCGATGAAGCTCGTCGGCAGCACCAGATGGCCGTCGCTGACCACCGTCACCGTGACTGCGCCCTGCGTGAAGCGGTAAGGCGCGGCACGCGCCGCCACAGGCAGGGCGGTCGCCGCGGCGCCGGCAGCGGCAAGGGTGAGGAACGAGCGGCGGTCGAGTGGCACGTGGCATCTCCGGACGGACGTCGACCTTAGGGCAGGCGCGCGGCGCGCCGCAAGGGAACGAGCATCGGCGGGATGCTTTTAGAAACGTACGGTCAGCCGTCCGGTGAGCGCATGGTCGTGCGTATGGCCGGCATATTGCGCTTGATAAAAGAGTTCCGCGGTGACCTGGGAGCCGAGCCGTGTCTCCAGCCCGGCTTCGAGCGCTGCCTTGTCCGTCGCCATGGTCCGTCGCCCCAATTCCCCGCTCCAATGCTAGAAGCGCGGATCGGATGGCGCAATTGCCGGATCGCAAAAGCACAAGGCCGCCCGGCGAGGGCGGCCTTGTCATTGCGCGCGCTGAGCGGCGTCAGCGCGAATAATATTCGATCACCAGATGCGGTTCCATCTGCACCGGGAACGGCACGTCGCCGAGCAGCGGGATGCGCACCAGCTTGGCCGTCATCTTGGAATGATCCGCCTCGAGATAGTCCGGCACATCGCGCTCGGCCGAAGCCACGGCCTCGAGCACCAGCGCGAGCTCGCGCGACTTCTCCTTCACCTCGACGACGTCGCCGACCTTGAGGCGATAGCTCGGGATGTTGACGCGGCGGCCGTTGACCTTGATGTGGCCGTGATTGATGAACTGCCGCGCCGCGAACACGGTGGGCACGAACTTGGCGCGGTAGACCACCGCATCGAGCCTGCGCTCGAGCAGGCCGATCATGTTGGCGCCGCTGTCGCCGCGCAGCCGCCGCGCCTCGACATAGATGCCGTGGAACTGCTTCTCGGAGATATTGCCGTAATAGCCGCGCAGCTTCTGCTTGGCCTTCAGCTGCACGCCGAAGTCGGACAGCTTGCCCTTGCGGCGCTGGCCGTGCTGGCCGGGGCCGTATTCGCGTTTGTTGACCGGACTCTTGGGGCGACCCCAGATGTTCTCGCCCATCCGGCGGTCGATCTTGTACTTGGCCTCGTGGCGCTTGCTCATCGCGTCCTCTTTTTAAGGTTCGATCGGTTGTGAGGAACCGCGCCCTCCTTTGCCCCG
>Ga0180222_1000619_pt1 | contig 49124 bp, 41 predicted proteins | sample eDN5th37CKraftOP_FD_151336 | JGI IMG/M metagenome (GOLD analysis project Ga0180222, IMG submission 151336) | Enriched Organic Plus compost microbial communities from Emeryville, California, USA - eDNA 5th pass 37_C Kraft OP (version 2) (version 2) ...
TTCGGCGGCAGGACGCCTGACGAGGTCTATGCTATCGCGACACCGACGGAGAAACTGGCGGCGTGACCAAACCCAGAATCCACCTTAGCCAAGCCGCCAAACTGTCTCGGAAAGCGGACCCACCTCTGAGACTCATTTTGGAACGCATCTAAATTATGCTGCTTGCTTGTGATGGGTTACCGCGGCTACAGACCAAGCAACAGTCGGAGAGGCTTTGACGGAGCACGGTGCCGTGAGCGAACGCGTCACGCTCCTGAATGGCGCGCTGACCATTTCGGCGGGAGTCAACCAGTTCGATGCGCCGATGCGCGTGGACGCAGCGCTCAATCCCGGCCTCAAGATCGTGGTGCTGCTGAGCGGGCGGATGCAGATCAAGATCGGGGACGATCCGCAGTACGACATCTGCGGCCCGGCTTCGATCGTCATCAAGAACAATCAGAGCACGCCGCGGCGCCAGGTCTACGCGCCGGATATTCCGGTGCGCTATGCGCTGGTGCAGATGGATGATTCGTGTGCCGGCGAAGAGCTCGGCAGCGCGCTCGACGCGCTGTCGGCGCGTGCGCGCGTTCCGGCGCAGCCATCCGAGGCGATGCTGCTCACCTGTCCCGCCAGCCGGATGCAGCAATCGCTGGCGCGGCAGATCATCGACTGCCCGTTCCAGGGCGTCGAGCGCAGCCTCTATATCGGCGGCAAGGCGCTGCAGCTTGCCGCGTTGACCGTGGCGCAATGCATCTCGGAGACGGAAATCTTCCAGGCGCAGCAGTTCTCCTCGCGCGACATCGACCGCATCCGCAGCGCCCGCGATATCCTGATCGCGGAAATGCGCAGGCCGCCTTCGCTCAACGAGCTGGCGCAGCGCGTCGGCCTCAATGTCCGCAAGCTCACGCTCGGCTTCCGGCACACCTACGGCGCGACGGTGTTCGGTTTTCTGCAGGAGCATCGCCTGGAGACCGCCTACAAGCTGCTGGCGGCCGGCGAGATGAGCGTGTCCGAGGCCGCCTATCACGTCGGCTACGGCGCGGCGCATTTCACCACGATTTTCCGCAAGCGCTTTGGAATTTCTCCAAGCGAACTGGGCTGACCGGACCGATCGTCGCCGGCCGCGCGGCGCAGCGGCATTCCTTATAGCCCGACTAAACTGCAACGAAAGCGAGAGTCCGGCGGGCGAAAGCGCATGCGATTGATCTGCCGCGCCGGTGCTGGAAGAGAGGAGGCGGGTTGAGGCCGTTTACGTTTGTCAACGGAAGGTGGGCGATGCGCGTGTGCAATCGGTCGAGTCGGTTGGGTCTTGTGGTGGCCGGCGCGCTTGCCGCGTCCGTTGCCGAGCAGGCCGCCGCGCAGCAATCCGACGTGGTGACGCTCGAGCCGGTGACCGTGGAATCGAGCGCGACCAGTCCGGTGCAGGGCTATGTGGCGCGGCTGAGCTCGACCGGCACCAAGACCAACGCCACGCTGTTGGAGAACCCGCAGGCCGTCACCGTCGTCACCCGCGACCAGTTCGAGGCGCAGGGTGCGCGCAGCATCGCCGAGGCGCTGCGCTACGAAGCCGGCATCGTGTCGGAGACCCGCGTCGGCGACCGCTTCGACAATGTCTTCATGCGCGGCTTCGGCGGCTTCGGCGGCAACGCCAATTATCTGCATTTCTGGGACAATCTGCGGCTGCCGCGCGGCGCGAACTACGCCAATCCGTCGATCGATCCCTATCTGCTCGACCGCATCGAGATCCTGCGCGGGCCGGCGTCGATCCTGTACGGGCAGAACAATCCCGGCGGCATCGTCAACCTTATCAGCAAGCGGCCGACCGAGACGCCGCTGCGCGAGGTGATCACCCGCGTCGGCGATCACAACCGGATCGAGGCCGGATTCGATTTCAGCGGGCCGGCCGACAAGGACGGCAAGCTTCTCTACCGGCTGATCGGCCTTGGCCGCACTGCCGAGACCGAGGTCGATTACACGAAGAGCGAACGCCGGCTGATCGCGCCGTCGATCACCTGGCGGCCCGATCTCGGCACCACCCTGACCGTCAGCGCCAGCTACGACTACACGCCGTTCAGCTTCCAGTCGAACTGGATTCCCGCGCTCGGCTCGTTGCAGCCGAATCCGAACGGGCAGATTCCGCGCAGCTTCTTCTCGGGCCACCCCAACTTCAACAGCTACAACCGCAAGCAGTCGGCCGTCGGCTATGAGTTCGAGCACCGCTTCAGCGATGTCTGGACGGTGCGGCAGAACTTCCGCTACATGCATATCGACAGCGACTTCAAAGCGGTGTCGGTCAGCGGCACCGGCTATGCCGCGCCGGCGATGTGCGGCGGCCGGGCCAATCTCTGCATGACCCGCGTGCCGACCTACTTCGTCGAATCGCTCGATTCCGTGACGCTCGACAACCAGGCGGAGGCGAAGTTCGCCACCGGGGCGCTGCGCCACACATTGCTGGTCGGCCTCGACTATCAGTGGAGCTCGGCCGATGCGCTGTCGAATACGTTCGGCGGACCCGGCACCGGCGCCGTGCCGCCCGTCAACTATCTCAACCCGATCTACGGCGCCGTCACCACCGCTCCGACGCTGGGCGTCAGCACCGACCAGAAGCGCCGTCAGCTTGGCGTCTATGCGCAGGATCTGATGCGGCTGGACCGCTGGGCATTCGCCGTCGGAGCCCGCTACGACCGCTCGGACTGGTCGACCGCCTCGCGCAACGTCAGCGGCGCGCCGTTGTTCGGCGTTCCGCCGGGTGACGTCCGCAACGTTGCCAATCCGACCGATTCCGCGGTGACATGGCGCGCCGGCGCCACCTATCTCTTCGACAACGGGCTGGCGCCTTACATCAATTATTCGACCTCGTTCGAGCCGACGCTCGGCGCCGATTTCACCGGTGCCGTGTTCAAGCCGACCACCGGCAAGCAGATCGAGGCCGGGTTGAAGTATCAGCCGACCGGGTTCAATGGTTACTTCCTGCTGTCGGTGTTCGACCTGCGCCAGCAGAACGTCACGCTGCAGGACAGCGCGCATCCCGGCAACGCCAATCCGAGATGCACCGCGGTTGCCGGCTTCTGCCAGATGCAGGTTGGAGAAATCCGCTCCCGCGGCGTAGAGATCAGCGGCAAGGCGACCGTTGCTCCCGGCTTCGACATTGTCGGCTCCTATTCCTACACCGACATCAAGATCACCGAGGGACCCATCCATAACACCGGAGTGTCGCTCGTGGACAAGGTGCCGGTCGGCGCGCCGAACCATACCGCGGCGCTGTGGGGCGACTATACGTTCCAGAGCGGTCCGGTCGCGGGCTTCGGCTTCGGCGCGGGCGTCCGCTATGTCGGCTCCTCCTATGGCGACGACATCAACTCCGCTGCGATGCGGGTGCCGGCCTATACGCTGGTCGATGCGGCGCTTCATTACGACCTGTCGCCGCTCGGCCGCGAGTTCAGAGGCTGGAAGATCGCGCTCAACGTCAACAATCTGTTCGACAAGACCTATGTGTCGGGCTGCGCGTCGACCACGCAATGCTTCTACGGCCCCGGCCGCACCATTCTCGCCTCGGCACGCTTCCGCTGGTGAGGTGGCAACGGCGCGTCGTGCGGCTATGATCGGCGGCGTTGTCGAGGATTGAACGAGGCGCGCTGATGCCGGACACGACCCTGGCCCGGACCGAGACGCGGGACGTGCGCTCGCGCGCCGGCGACGCGTATCGCCTGTTCATTTCCCGGCCGGATGGGCCGCCCGGTCCGGGCGGGTTCCCGGTGCTGTACCTGCTCGACGGCAATGCCACCTTTCCGACCGCGGCGGTTGCGGTCGCGCTGCAATCGCGCCGCGCCCAGACCACCGGCGTCGCGCCCGGCCTCGTGGTCGGCGTCGGCTATCCGATCGATGATTATCTGGATTCGGCGCGGCGCAGCTACGACTATACGCCGATGGTGCCGGCCGCCGACCTCGCGCCGCGGCCGGACGGCATGCCGTGGCCGAAGGTCGGAGGCGCGGCGCGCTTCCTCGACTTCCTCGAGGGGGAATTGCAGCCGATGCTGGCGCGCGAGTTCACGATCGACGCGCGGCGGCAGACGATCTTCGGCCATTCCTTCGGCGGCCTGTTCGTGCTCAACGCGCTGTTCACGCGGCCGGGTGTGTTCCGCGGCTATGTGGCCGCGAGTCCGTCGATCTGGTTCGGCAATTGCGCGATCCTGCGCGCCCGCGACGCCTTCCTCGCCGCGCCGCGGCTGCGCGAGCCGCGCGACCTGCTCGTCACGGTCGGCAGCCTCGAACAGGCCGCGGTCGATGCCGAGGCCGCGGGTGGCGCAGAGGCGCGCAAATCGGATTGGGTGAGGCGCAACCGGATGGTGGAGAATGCGCGCGAACTGGTGCGCTCACTGTCGCGGGTGGCGGGCTTGCGAGTGTCGTTCAAGGAATTCGACGACGAGAACCACTCTTCCGTGCTGCCGGCGGCGATCAGCCGCGCGGTCCGCTTTGCGCTGCCGGCGGAACCGGCATGATCGCGGCGCGGCGCTGCTGCCGTTGCGCGCCGCGGCGGACATCGTGTTCGACGACATCACCGGGCAGCGGATCGTGCTGGCGGCGCCGGCGCAGCGCATCGTGCTCGCCGAGGGCCGGCAGATCGTCGCGCTGGCCACGATCCATCCCGATCCGGTCAGCGTGCTGGCGGCCTGGCAGGGCGATCTGCGGCGCAGCGACCGCACGACCTATGCGCTCTATCGCACCAAATTCCCGGCGATCGACGCTGTTCCCGTGCTCGGCAGCGGCGGTGAGACGACTTTTTCGGTGGAGCGGGCAATCGCGGCACGGCCCGACGTGGCGGTGCTTGGGCTCGGCTTCGCGCCGGGCGGCCATGCCAGCGAGATCGCGCGGCAACTGCAGGCGGCGGGCATTGCCGTGGTGTTCACCGACTTCTTCGTCGATCCGTTCGCCCACACGTTGCCGAGCCTGCGCATCCTCGGCCATGTGCTCGGCCGTGACGCGCAGGCCGAGGCATTCGCGGCCTTCTATACGGCGCACATGGACCGTATCGCCGCCCGGCTGAAGACGCGGCGCACGCCGGCGCCGACCGTGCTGGTCGAGGCGCATGCCGGCATGGGTGAGTGCTGCTTCGCGCCGGGGCGCAAGAATCTCGGGGACTATATCGCTTTCGCCGGCGGCGACAGCATCTCGGCGGCGCGCGTGCCGGGCCCGACCGGTCAGCTCAGCCTCGAATATATCGTGTCGCGCGATCCGCAAGTCTATATCGCGACCGGTGGCTCGCACCTCGAGGCGACCGGCGGCCTGGTGATCGGACCGGGCTACGATGCCGCGACCATCCGCGCCCGGCTCGCGGCGCTCGCGGCGCGACCGGGCATCGCCGCGATCCGCGCCGTGCGCGAGCACCGCGTCCACGGCCTGTTCCACAACCTGATCGCGACGCCGCTCAACATCGTCGCGGTCGAGGCACTGGCGAAGTGGATCAATCCCGATCTGTTCGGCGATCTCGATCCGCAAGCCACCGCGGCCGAGCTCAATGCCCGGTTCCTGGCGGTGCCGATGCAGGGCATCTATCTGATCGATCTCGACTAGCAGCGGAGCGGTGATGCAGGAGGACGGACGCTCGACAGCGGCGACGCAGGCCGCTGCGGCTTATGCGGCGCTGCTGCGCCGCCGCCTGCTGATCGTCGCCGGTCTCGGCGCGCTCGCCGTATTGGCATTCCTGTGCGACCTCGGCACCGGGCCGTCCCCGCTCGGCCTCGGCGACGCACTACGCGCCTTATGGGACGCGGGTGCGCCGCGCGAACACGTCACCATCGTCTGGCAGGTGCGGCTGCCGCAGTCCTGCATGGCGCTTCTGGTCGGTGTCGCGCTGGCGCTGGCCGGCGCGGAGATGCAGACCATCCTCAATAATCCGCTGGCGAGCCCGTTCACGCTCGGCGTATCGTCGGCCGCGGCGTTCGGCGCCGCGCTTGCCATCGTGCTCGGCGCCAGCCTGCCCGGCGTGGCGCAGAACTGGATCGTGTCGGCCGACGCCTTCGCCTTCGCCTTTCTTTCGGTGCTGCTGCTGCAGGCGATCGCGCGGCTGCGCGGCTCCGGCGTCGAGACCCTGGTGCTGTGCGGCATCGCGCTGTTCTTCACGTTCAACGCATTGACCGCCTTGCTCCAGTTCATCGCCAGCCAGCAGGCGCTGCAGCAGCTCGTGTTCTGGATCATGGGCAGTCTGGCGCGCGCCAATTGGGACAAGGTGCAGATCCTCGCGCTGGTGGTCGTTATCATCGCGCCGTTCTCGCTCGGCGCCTCATGGCGGCTGACGGCGCTGCGGCTCGGCGAGGATCGCGCGCGCAGTGCCGGCGTCGATGTCGTGCGGCTGCGCTTCCTGGCGTTGCTGCGTGTCAGCCTGCTGACTGCGGCGGCGATGGCCTTTGTCGGCACGATCGGCTTCGTCGGCCTTGCCGGACCGCATATCGCGCGGCTCTTGATCGGCGAGGATCACCGCTTCTTCCTGCCGGCGAGCGCGCTCACCGGCGCCGTGGTGATGGCGGTGGCCTCGATTGCCAGCAAGGCGATCCTGCCCGGGGTGCTGATCCCGATCGGCATCGTCACCGCGCTGATCGGACTGCCGGTATTCTTCTCTCTGATCATCCGGCAGCGGGGCAGGTCATGAGCGGCGATCTGCAGGTCCGCGGTCTGGCGGCGGGCTATCGCGGCCGGCCGGTGCTGCGCGCGCTGACGCTGGCGCCGATCGCGGCCGGGCAGGTCACCGCGCTGGTCGGTCCCAACGCCGCCGGCAAGACCACGCTGTTGCGTGCGCTGGCCGGCCTGCTGCCGGCACGCGGGACGGTGCTGTTCGCCGATCGCGATCTGCTGGCGATGCGGCCGGCCGAGCGCGCGACGCTCGTATCCTATATGCCGCAGTCGCTGCCGGAGCGGATCTCGCTCACCGTGATCGAAAGCGTGATCGGCGCGGCACGCGCATCCGATCCGGTGTTCGGCAGCGGCGGCCGGGAGGCGGCGGACCGCGCCATCGCCGTGCTCGACCGGCTCGGGGTCGCCGACATCGCGCTGACGCCGCTCGACCAGCTTTCCGGCGGGCAGCGCCAGCTTGCCGCGCTGGCGCAGGCGCTAGTGCGCGATCCCGCCGTGCTGCTGCTCGACGAGCCCACCAGCGCGCTCGATTTGCGCCACCAGGTAACGGTGATGCGCATGGCGCGCCGACTCGCGGCGGGTGGCAAGATCGTGGTTTGCGTGCTGCATGATCTGGCGCAGGCAGCACGCTGGGCCGATGCGATGGTGGTGCTCAGCCATGGGGCCCTCTACCGGCAGGGAGTGCCGGCCGAGATCGTGACGCCGCAGATGCTGTCCGACGTCTACGGTGTCACCGCGCGCGTCGACCAGCGTCTGGGCTTTCCGCAGGTCGCCGTTGACGATGTCTTCGATCAATCGAAACCGGGGAATTTCTAGGCAATATATCCCGCTGCGATGTATTGTGTGTCTCGACTCGACGAGACCCAGGATGACAGCGCCGCTCTGCGTTTCTCTCAATCCCAGGCCAGCGCGCCGCCATTCTGATATTCGATGACGCGGGTCTCGAAGAAATTCTTCTCCTTCTTGAGGTCCATCGCCTCGCTCATCCACGGAAACGGATTTTCGGCTTCCGCAAATACCGGAGCGAGGCCGAGCTGAGCGCACCGCCGGTTGGCGATGAAGTGCATATATTGCTCGCACAGCGCCGCATTGAGACCGAGGAAGCCGCGCGGCATGGTGTCCCGGCCGTAGGCGGCCTCGAGCTCCGCCGCGTCTCGAAGCATGCCGCGCACATTCTCTTGGAACGCCTTGGTCCAGAGATGCGGGTTCTCGATCTTGATCTGGTTGATGACGTCGATGCCGAAGTTCAGATGGATGGATTCGTCGCGCAGGATGTATTGGTACTGCTCGGCGATGCCGACCATCTTGTTGCGCCGGCCGAGCGAGAGGATCTGCGCGAAGCCGGTATAGAACCACATGCCCTCGAACACGACGTAGAAGGCGACGAGATCGCGCAGGAACGCCTGATCGGCCTCCGGCGTGCCGGTCTTGAAGCCGGGGTCGTCAAGATGCTGCGTGTGCCTGAGCGCCCACGCCGCCTTGTCGGTGATCGAGGGCACCTCGCGGTACATGTTGAACAGCTCGCCCTCGTCGAGGCCGAGGCTTTCGACGATGTACTGGAACGTGTGGGTATGTACCGCCTCCTCGAACGCCTGGCGCAGCAGATATTGCCGGCATTCGGGATTGGTCAGGTGGCGGTAGATCGCCAGCACGATGTTGTTGGCGACGAGCGATTCCGAGGCGGCGAAGAAGCCGAGATTGCGCTTGATCATGCGGCGCTCGTCCTCGGTCAGACCGTCTTTCGATTTCCACAGTGCGATGTCGGCCTGCATCGAGACCTCGGTCGGCATCCAGTGGTTGTTGCAGCCCGCCAGATACTTCTCCCAGGCCCAGCGGTATTTGAGCGGCAGGAGCTGGTTCACGTCGGCGCGGGCGTTGATCATGCGCTTGTCGTCGACCCGCACCCGCGCGGCGCCGCGATCGATCTCGCCGAGGCCGGTGGCGTCTCCGCCGGTCGCATCCGCCGTCACGTTTTTCGCAGCAACAGCGGGATGCGCGATGGCGGTGCGATCGGCTCCAATGTCGGTCCAGTCGAGCATGGTCATGGTTTCTCTCCTTGTTCTCTGCTCACTGGCAGGCTTCGCAGGTGGGATCGTCGATGGCGCAGGCCTTGCCCCACGTCTCCGCGGCGGCATGGCCGTTGCCGGCGGCTGCTGACGGGACGGCGGCGGACACGGCATTGAGCTTGCCGTCCGTACCCTTCAGCGTCGATTTCTCGACATGGGTCGCGGAGCGCGAGCGCAGGTAATAAGTGGTCTTCAGACCACGCTTCCAGGCAAGTCGATAAAGCGCATCGAGCTTCTTGCCGCTCGGATTGGCGATGTAGAGGTTGAGCGACTGTGCCTGGTCGATCCACTTCTGGCGGCGCGCCGCGGCCTCGACCAGCCAGGCCGGGTCGATCTCGAACGCCGTCGCATAGAGCGCCTTGAGATCGTCGGGCACGCGGTCGATCTGCCCCAGGCTGCCGTCGAAGTATTTGAGGTCCGAGATCATCACCTCGTCCCAGAGTCCGCGCGCCTTGAGAACGCGCACGAGGTGCGCGTTCACCACCGTGAAGTCGCCGGACATGTTCGATTTGACGTAGAGATTCTGGTAGGCCGGCTCGATCGACTGCGACACGCCGCAGATATTGGAGATCGTCGCGGTCGGCGCGATCGCCATGCAGTTCGAGTTGCGCATGCCGACGCTCATGACGCGCCGGCGCAGCGCGTCCCAATCCAGACGGCCGGTGCGGTCGACATCGACCGGCGCGCCGCGCGCCTCGTCGAGGAGCCTGATCGAATCGAGCGGCAGGATGCCTTTCGACCACAGCGAGCCTTCGAACGAAGGATAGCGGCCGCGCTCGGCAGCGAGATCGACCGATCCGGAAATCGCCCAGTAGGCGATCGCCTCCATGCTCTCGTCGGCGAAGGCCACGGCCTCGTCCGACGCATAGGGCAGCCGCAGGATATTGAGCGCATCCTGGAAACCCATCAGGCCGAGCCCGACCGGCCGATGCCGCAGATTCGAAGTCCGTGCCTCGGGAATGGTGTAGAAGTTGACGTCGAGCACGTTGTCGAGCATGCGCATCGCGGTCTTGACCGTGCGCGCCAGATGCTCGTGATCGAGTCTGCCCTCGCGCAGGTGATTGACGAGATTGACCGAGCCGAGATTGCAAACGGCCACCTCGGAGTTCGACGTATTCAGCGTGATCTCGGTGCAGAGATTCGAGGAATGCACCACGCCGCAGTGCTGCTGCGGCGAGCGCAGATTGCACGGATCCTTGAACGTGATCCATGGATGCCCGGTCTCGAACAGCATGGTCAGCATGCGCCGCCACAGCTCGACGGCGCGGAGCTGCCTGGTCACGCGCATCTCGCCGCGCGCGGCCTTGGCTTCATAGAAGGCATAGCGCTCGGCAAAGGCTTTCCCAGCGAGATCGTGCAGATCGGGTGTCTCGTCGGGTGAGAACAGTGTCCAGACGCCATCCTCTTCGACACGCTGCATGAATAGGTCCGGCACCCAGTTCGCGGTGTTCATGTCGTGGGTGCGGCGGCGGTCGTCGCCGGTGTTCTTGCGCAGATCGAGGAACTCCTCGATGTCGATGTGCCAGGTTTCGAGATAGGCGCAGACTGCGCCCTTGCGCTTGCCGCCCTGGTTGACGGCGATCGCGGTGTCGTTCGCGACCTTCAGGAACGGCACCACGCCCTGGCTCTCGCCGTTGGTGCCCTTGATGTGGGCGCCGAGCCCGCGCACGCGCGTCCAGTCGTTGCCGAGCCCGCCGGCATATTTCGACAGCAGCGCATTGTCGCGGATCGACTTGAAGATGCCGTCGAGGTCGTCGGGCACGGTGGTGAGAAAGCAGGACGAGAGCTGCGGCCGCAGCGTGCCGGCATTGAACAGCGTCGGCGTCGAGGCCATGAAATCGAACGACGACAGCAGATCGTAGAATTCGATCGCCTTTGCTTCCCGGTCGATCTCGCGCAGCGCCAGGCCGCAGGCGACGCGCATGAAGAAGGCCTGCGGCAGCTCGAAGCGGGTGCCGCAGGCATGCAGGAAGTAGCGGTCATAGAGCGTCTGCAGGCCGAGATAGTCGAACTGCAGGTCGCGCTCGGGCTTCAGCGCCGCCGCAAGCCGGCCGAGGTCGAAGCGGCCGATTTCAGGGTCGAGCAGCTCGTTGTCGATGCCGGTTCTCACATAAGCGCGGAAATAGTCCGCATAGCGTTCCGCCATCTCGGTCTGCGTCGCCTGTTGCGGCTGGCCCGAGACGAAGCTCAGCGCCTCGCGGCGCAGCTTGTCGAGCAGCAGCCTGGCGCTGGCCTTGGCGTAGTCCGGGTCGGTCTCGACCAGCGTGCGCGCGGCGAGGATCGGGGCCAGCGCCAGCTCGTCCGCGCTGATGCCGTCATAGAGGTTGCGATGGGCTTCGGTGAGAATGGCCTCGGCCGAGACGCCGTCGAGGCCCGCGCAGGCTTCCTCGACGACGGCCGCGAGACGCTTGATGTCGAGGGGCACCAGCGAGCCGTCGGCGGCCTTCATCCGCAGCGCCGGGGTCGCAACGGCCGGTTTGCCTTTCGCCTGCGACTCCTGGGCCTTGGCGCGTTCGCGCGTGCGTTCCTCGCGGTAGAGCACATAGGCGCGCGCGACCTTGTGGTGCTCGCCGCGCATCAGCGCGAGCTCGACCTGGTCCTGGATGTCCTCGATATGGAAGGTGCGGCCGGTATCGGCACGGCGCGTCAGATTGGCAACGATCTGCGCCGTGAGATCGGCGACGATGTCATGGACCCGGCGCGAGGCCGCGGCGCTGCTGCCCTCGACCGCGAGGAAGGCCTTGGTCAGCGCGACCGCGATCTTCGAGGAATCGAACGGCGAGACGGCCCCGTTGCGGCGGATGACCTGATACGCCGGCTCGCTCGACGGCGAGGGCGCCGCGGCAGAGGAAGACGAACGCACGACACGCGCAGCGGATGCAGTTTCCGTTCCGAGAGACATTGGCCCAGGACCCCGTGGTGTTTGCGGGCCGGGGCCGAGCGGATGCGCGTGCAAGAGGTCGGACGGCGAATGCCGCGATCCTGCCAAGCGACCCACCGGGACACCCCGCCCAGGGACGTTGTTGGTGTCGCGGCAGGTCTCCTGGCTCGCGGGTCTTAGCGTCCGTCCGGTCTTCCCGGGGCTTTGTGGCCCCAGTGACTGGCGTGTCGTCTGATGAGCATGATCCGGTCCGGAAACCGGTTCCCGCTTTCCGGGATCATGCTCTGGACATCGGCTCGCCGCTTACAGTTGCGGGGGCAGCGCCGGCTTTGTCCGCAGACTCACCGGCTTCCCTCTTAGCTCTCGATCTTGCGACTCGAGAGACCGTGACCACCATATCTAGTATCGATACGCGATTTGTTGTCAACAAATCGCTGCGCGTGCGCCGGTGCGTCCTCGCAATTCACAGGTTGGCAGAAGGGCAGGCCATGCTGCCGAACGATGCCGGGCTGGAAGTCAAGCTGGCGCTGGCGCGGCAATTGTTCGAGTACAGCAGCATGCGCACCTTCGACGACAAGGGCTTCACCCGCGCCGCCTATGGCGAGGGCAAGCAGATCGTACATGACATGGTCGCCGCGCCGGTGTGCTCTAAGGTTGCTTTCTGGCGTGGTCTCGTCTCCAGGTCGTGGCCGAGGCGTTTCTCGACAGCGTCCTGCCGTTCCTGCGCGGCTGACGAACTGGCGGAGCAATGGAGGATGCAAATCGGCCATGTTTCCAAAAGCGCCAGACGGCGAGGAGATGAGCGCCAAGTTCAACGGACGAACCCCGGCGGCCTCGCCGTCGGTCTGCCCGCGTGCTGAGAGGGCTCAGCGAAAACCGTAGAGGCGCTCGGGATTGGTGACGAAAACTTTTCTGATGAGCGGCTCGCTGCCCAGCCAGTCGCAAATCAGCTCGACGAGATCGCCGTCGTTCGGCATGCGGTGCCGGCATACGGTGTGCGGCCAGTCCGTGCCCCACAGCATGCGGTCGGCATTCGCGGCGACCAGCATGTCACAGAACGGCCGGACATCCGGATAGGGCAGGTCGGTGTCGGCAAGCCGATAGGCTCCAGACAGTTTCACCCAGGTCCTGCCGCGTTTGACCATCTCGAGCAGAGCCGAGAAGCCTCGGTCCGCCACACCCTTGCCGGCGGGCAGATGGCCGAGGTGATCGAACACCAGCGGCACCGGCAGCTTCTCGAGGTCGAGCAGGGCGTCGCCGATCTGCGAGACATCGGCCAGCAACTGCAGATGCCAGCCGAGATCGCGGATTCGCGCGGCAATTTCCGCCGCGGACGCGACATCGACGTTGCCGCCGGAATAGATGAGGTTGATGCGCACGCCGCGCGCGCCGCGCTGGTGCAGATGGACCAGCGACGCCTCGTCGATGGTCGGCGGCACGACGACGACGGCCCGCATGTCGATGCCGTGCGCCTCGGCCATGGCGGTCATCATCACGGTGTTGTCGTCGCCGTGCATGCTCGGCTGCACCAGCACCGCGCGCGTGAAGCCTATCGTCTTCAGGACATGCAGATAATCCGGCAGCAGCGCGTCCGGCGGCGTGTAGCTGCGGTTCTCGACGAACGGATAGCGGCTCGCCGGACCGATGATATGGGCGTGGCAGTCGGTTGCGCCGGCCGGAACGGGATGGCGTGGCCGGCGGGGAAAAGGATCCGGTGGCGGACAGTGCGGATCGTGCGAAGCCATGGCAGAACCCGTGACGCTCAGCTTCCGCCGCTCCATTGCGGGGTTTCTGCGGGAATTGTCTTCTGCATCGACGGGCGGGTCGCGAACTGGTCGTACCAGGCCGCAAGCTGTGGCCGGCCCTCCCGCCAATTGTCCCCGGGATAGCGAAACTCCATGTAGCTGCAGGCGATCGCCGCGCCGATCTGCGCCAGCGTGAGCGGGCCGCCGAGCACATCGAGCTCACGTTCCAGGGTATCGAGGCAGCGCCCGATGCGATCGCGCTGCTTGACGAGGAAGTCCGGGGACTGCTCGGTGCTGGCGCGCAGGAGCTCGGCGCGACGCGCAATCATCGCTTCGAGCGCGCCGTCGGCGATGCCCAGGAGCCTGATGCATTGCCAGCGCGCGCGGCCGTCCGGCGGCAGCAGCGCCGGCGATTTTTCAAGGGACTGCAGATAGCCGCAGATCCAGTTCGATTCCGCGATGGCGATGCCGTCTTCCGTGACCAGCGTCGGAATGCGGCCCACCGGATTGGCCGCGATGAAATCGGCCTCGAAGGAAATCGTGCGGGTTCCCCATTCGTGCGGCCAGTAGGTCGGATGAATGTCGATGCGCTTTTCGAGACCGAGCTCGATGGCGGTCACCATGACCTTGCGAACAAAAGGGGAGGCGGGAGTCCAGTACAGTTTCATGGGCTTGCGGGGTTCTTGACTGAGAGTCGGTGATGCATGCGGGATGCGGTTACAATCCAAGATAGGCTGTCTTGACCTTCTGGTTGGCGAGCAGCTCGGACCGGCTTCCTGCGCTGACGAGCCTGCCGCTCGACAGGATGTAGCCGCGATCGCAGCTCTCGATCGCTTCGACGGCGCGCTGCTCGACCATCAGGATGGTCAGTCCGGCGGTCTGATGAAGCTTGCGGATGGTCTCGAAGATCTGGTCGACGATGGTGGGCGCAAGACCCATTGACGGCTCGTCGAGCATCAGCAGCCGCGGCGACGAGGCAAGCCCGCGCCCGATCGCCAGCATCTGCTGCTCGCCGCCGGACAATGTGCCGGCGAGCTGCCGCCGGCGCTCAGCGAGCCGCGGGAAGAATGCGTAGATGCTGTCGAGGTCGGTGCCTTTGGTTGCCCGACGACCACGCGCTTCATGACCGAGCAGCAGGTTTTCCTCGACCGTCATCTGCCCGAACATCTGCCGCCCTTCCGGCACATGCGCGATGCCGAGATGCGCGCGGTCGGACGGTTCGACCGCGATCAGCGGCTTTCCGTCGAAGGAGATAGCGCCACCAACGATCGGCGCCAGTCCGGACACCGCCTTGAAGAGGCTCGTCTTCCCGGCGCCGTTGGGACCGATCACGGAAACGAATTCGCCGCTGCAAACCTCGATCGAAACGTCGCGTAGCGCGATCAGGCCGCCATAGGCTACGCTGAGATGATCAATTTTCAGCATGCTGCGCCCATCGCTTGCCGAGATAAGCGGAGATCACGTCCGGATTCTTCAACACCGACGACGGCGCGCCGCTGACGAGCACGGTGCCGTGGTCCATGACCACGATACGGTCGGCGAGCCTCACCATCGCCTCCATCGTGTGCTCGATGATCACGATGGTGAGTCCTTCAGCGCGCAGCCGTTGCAGGATGGCGATGATGTGCCCGATGTCCTCGGCGGAGAGGCCGGCCAGGCATTCGTCGAGCAGCACGATGTCCGGGTCCGAGGCCAGTGCGCGGGCGAGCTCCATCAGCCGCAGCTCACGATTGTTGAGTGCCGCGCCCATCTGCGTGGCCCGCTCGGCGAGCCCGACACGATGAAGCACCTGCCAAGCCTGACGCAAGGCCTCATCGTCAGTCTTGAATTTGACGAAGGCGCCGGTGACGACATTCTCGAGCAGGGTCAGGCGACGGAACACGCGCACGGTCTGGAACGTCCGTCCGATCCGCGCGGTGCAGATATCCTCCGGCGACCTGCCGATGAGGGACATCGAGCCGCCCAGCACAGCCTGGCCCCTGTCGGGGCGCACGAGACCGGAGAGGACGTTGAACAATGTCGACTTGCCGGCGCCGTTTGGCCCGATGATGCCGAGGATCTCGTGCCGCTGAACCGAGAACGTGACATCTTTCAAGGCCTGCACGCCGCCAAAGGCGACGCTGAGGCCGGTGACCTCGAGAAGCGTTTCGCCAGGTGCGGGTTTGCACGAAGACTCCTCCCGCGTTGCGTCAACGGTCGGAAGAATTGGCGTGACGGTTTGGCCGGCATTGCCGAAGCGGCGCGCCAGCCAGTCGGTCAGCGACCAATAGATGCCGTTCGGCAGCAGCAGCACGACGAGGATGATTGCCAGTCCGAAGACTGCGCCGGCAATGCCGGGCAGCACGGCACCGAACTCGCCGTGGAGCCATTCCGACAACGGGACCAGAATGGCGGCGCCGATCGCCGCGCCCCATGCCGTGCCGCGGCCGCCGAACATCGGGATGATCAGCGCCTGCGCGGAAACCAACATGCCGAATACCGAAACCGGCGTCACCACGAGCAGCAGCAGCGCATAGAGGCCGCCCGCGCAGGCGGCGAGAACGCCTGAGATGGCGATCGCCTTCAGCTTGTTGGCGAAAGCCGGGATCCCGGCGACGCGGGCGGCGATTTCGTCCTGACGGATGGCGAACAGCGACAGGCCGAACCGGCTGCGCTCGATGGCGAGGCTGGCCGCGAGCGCGACGCCAAACAGCGCAAGCGCCATCCAGGCGAAGATGCGAGGATCCTCGAACTGCATATGAGTCCAGGGCGCATCGCGCCGCATCGGAATGGCGATCTCGCTCCAGCCGGCCCATTCGAAGACATTCAGCAGCGCGAGCGGGTAGGCCAGCATCGCGAGCGCGAAATAAAAACCGCGGAAGCGGAACGTGATGGCGCCGATGATCAGGCTGGCGATGCCGCCGACGATTGTCGCGACAGGAAGCCCGATCCACGGGGTGATCCCGAAATCGTGGGCGAGAACCGCGACGGTGAAGGCGCCGAGGCCGAAGAACGCCGCCTGGCCGAAGCTGACGAGGCCGAGATAGCCGCCGAGCAGATTCCACGACAGGCCCATCACGGCCCAGATCGGAACCAGGGTCAGGATCAGGAGGCTGTAATTGTCCCGTGTCAGTGCGACCAGCGCCGCGCCGAGCGCGAGAATGACGGCAACGATGGTCAGCTGCCGTCGCGGGGAGGAGGCGAACTGGATCATGCCCGCTCCACGTTCCGGCCGAAGAAGCCCTGTGGCCGCACGATGAGGATCATCAGAAAGACCACGAAGATCGCGGCGGTTTGCAACTGCACCGGCAGCACAAGCGTCGACAATTGCTGGACGAGGCCGATGACGAGGCCGCCGAAAAAGGCGCCGGTGACGCTGCCCATGCCACCCAGCACGACACCCGCATACATGATGATGACGAATTCGAAGCCGGTGAAGGGATGGAATGGGTGGTAGGTGGCGACGGTCGCACCCGCCATCGTCGTCAGCGCGATGCCGAGGCCGAATGCTGTGCGATGCGCCCGATTGACGTTGACGCCGACATAGGTCGCCGCGACCGGATTGTACGCGGCGGCGCGCAGTTGCCGGCCGAGCCGTGTCCGCTGCATGACGACGATGAGGACGACGGTGATGGCGACGGCGAGCAGGGCCGACAGGACGCGCGCCTGATTGAGAAAGATGATGACCTGGTCGCCCCAGACCGCGATTTGCCACGACGAGCCCGATAGCGGGTTGCGGATCGAGCGCGGCGTCGAGTTGAAGAACATCAACATCACGTTCTGGAGCAGCAGCGAAATGCCGAGCGTCAGCAAAAGCTGCGGCGTGTGGCCTTCATCCTCCATGCTGACGACGCGCGTGCCGGTGACGCGGCCGATCAGGGCTTTATGGGACAGCGCGCCCAGACCGTAGAACAGCGCACCGGATAGGAAGGCGGCAACGAAGGCCCAGTAGAAGGCGGCGGTGCTGCCCTCCGCGGCGACGAGCGCGGTGAACAGCATGGTGAAATACATGCCGAGCATCATGTAGTCGCCCTGGGCGAAGTTGATGACGCGCATGATGCCGAAGATCAGCGCGAGGCCGACGCACATGAGGCCGTAGACGCAGCCGCGCGTCAGCCCGGCCGCGAGCAATTGCAGAAACTCTTCCACGAGAGCGGGATCCACGGGCCGACGTTTCCTCCATGGCGTGGTCCGGCAGTGGGCTGCCGGCCGGCGCTCTTGTCAGACAAACAGACTAGATGATAGTCTGGCTCAAATACAAGAGGTCGCCGTGCTGGAGAAAGTCGAAACGCCGCCGTCGCTGCGCGATCAGGTCGCCAATAAGCTGCGCACCTCGATCGTCGACGGCACGCTCAAGCCCGGGACGCGGCTCGTTGAACGCGAGCTGTGCGAGCAGCTGGGTGTCTCCCGGCCGTCGGTCCGCGAGGCGATGCGACAGCTCGAGAATGAGGGGCTCATCACCAATCTTCCCAATCGCGGCCCGATCGTCGCGGTGGTGAGCAAGAAGGTCGCAGCCGACGTCTACGAGGTTCGCTCGGCGATCGAAGGGCTCGCGGCGCGCCTGTTCGCCCGCAATGCTTCGGAGGAGGCGATAGCGGAAATCAAGCAGTGCTGTCAGGAACTGCTCGACATGCCGAAGAAGGCGTCACCGCTCGAATATCTGGCGCTCAAGGACAGGTTCTATTCAATCCTGCTCAATGGCTCCGGCAACGAGATGCTCGCGCATCTCGGCGGCATGGCGCTGCGGCGGTTCTATCAGCTTCGCAATCTGTCGGTCGCCAAGACCAATCGCGCCGAGGAATCGCGCAAAGAGATCAAGAAATTCGTCGATGCGCTGGTGGCGCGCGACGAAGAAGCCGCGTTCAAAGCCTGCATCGAGCACATCGAGAATACGGAGAAAGCCGTCACGCGAGCCCTGGAGGAGCTGAATCTCTGAGCTGTCGAGTGAAGTTCAATCAATAAAACGAAAGACCTCGGGAGGAGTCCATGTCCAAGTTTGTAGTGCCGCGCCGTCAATTCCTGCTGGGTGCCACGGCCGCGACTGCGGCGTTGTCGATGCCCGGCATTGTCCGGGCGCAAGGTTCGGGATCCGTGAAAATTGCCGTCGTGTCGGAGCAGAGCGGCCTGTTCGCCCGCACCGGCACGATGATCAAGATCGGCGCCGTCATGGCGGTCGAAGACATCAACAAGGCTGGCGGTATCAAGTCGCTGGGCGGCCGCAAGCTCGAACTCGTGGTGGAGGATGCCGGCGACTCGATCGAGCGCGCCCGCAGCGCGGCGCAGCGTCTGCTGTCGCAGCACTCCGATGTCGTCGCCGGCACTGGCGCATGGCTGTCGTCGCACACGCTGGCGATCACCGAAGTGACCGAACGGGCGAAGCTGCCATGGGTCACGCTGGCCTGGGCCGACTCGGCGACCGAACGCGGCTTCCGCTACATCGCGGACGTCTCGGCGCCGGCGAGCAAGCTGGTATCCGAATCCCTGATGCGGCTTCTCGATCTCGCCGAGAAAAGCACCGGCCGCCGGCCGAAGACCATCGCCCTTGTTTACGACAATACCGCCTATTCGCTGGCCTTCATCAAGCCTCTGAAAGAAGGATTGCTCAACAAGCTCGGCGTGAAACCGGTCGTCGACGAGGTCTATACGCCCGGCTTGTCCGATGCCACGCCGCTGATCCAGCGCGTGCGCACCGCGCGGCCGGATTTCATGCTGTTGAATTCGGCCAATGTCTCCGACTCCAAGCTGCTGATCGAAAAGCTCAACGAGTTTGGGCTTGGAAAGGGCCGTATCCCGCTGCTGGCGCCGGGTGCCAATATCGGCGCGCCGGAGATGCTGAAGCTGCTCGGAGCCGACAAGATCGAGGGCATCATCGGCCTCGCCGCCAACTGGGAATCGGTGAAGCAGAAGGAACTCGCCGCCGATCTCGCCAAGCGGGCCAACGAGCCGTGGATGACGCAGGATACCCTCAGCACCTACGGCTCCGTCTACGTCATCAAGGACGCGCTCGAGCGCGCCGCCTCGACCGACAAGGACAAGGTGATGGAAGCGATCCTCTCCACCAGCACCTCGGCCGGTCCGGCCGATTATTTCTGCGGCGGCTCGCTGAGCTTCGACAAGACCGGCCGCCGGCTCGATGCGCCGGTCGCGCTATTCCAGTGGCAGAACGGCCGGCCGCTGACGGTCTATCCGGAAGCCGATGCCTATGCCCCGATCAAGTGGCCAAAAGCCTGAGCCCGATCGCCGAAGCCTTCCCCTGCACCGGAAACGGCGCAGGGGCCTCTACCGCCAGACAGGACCGTTTCCGTGCACCTGACCGTGGGCCTTCACCGGGCCGTGCGCCATCAGCCCGACACGATCGCGACCATCTTCGGCGAGCGGCGTCAGACGTTTCGTCAGCTCGGTGAGCGCGTTGCGCGGCTCGCCGCCGGCCTCAAGGCGCTCGGCGTCAAGGCCGATGACCGGATCGCCATCCTGTCGCTGAATTCCGACCGCTTCATCGAATATTACTTGGCGACGTGGTGGGCCGGCGCCGTCGTCAACCCGGTCAATACGCGCTGGGCGGTTCGCGAGATCGTTTACTCCCTCGAGGATTCCCAGTCCTCGATCCTGCTGGTCGACAACACCTACAAGGGACTGATCGATGAAATCCGTACCGGCTCGAAATCGATCAAGCACGTCGTCTATCTCGATGACGACGATGCTCCGCCGAGAAGCCACCGCTATGAGGCGCTGATCGCGGAGAACAAGCCGGTGCCGGATGCCTATCGCAGCGGCGACGACATCTGCGGCGTCTTCTATACCGGCGGCACGACCGGATTTCCCAAGGGCGTCCTGCTGAGCCACACCAATATCGGCGTGCCGTCGATGGTATTCCTGTGCGAGGAATATGGCTTCGGCGATGCCGTGCTGCACACCTCGGCGATGTTCCACGCGGCGCCGCTGCTCTACATCGTGGCGCAGCTCCTCAACGGCGGACGGCACGTCATCATCCCCGGCTTCGACCCTGATGCGATCATCAGGCTGATCGGTGAGGAGCGGATCACCGACGTGTTGCTGGTGCCGTCGATGCTGCAGGTCATGATCAATCATCCGGCGGTGAAGGAGGGCGACTATGCCAGCCTGAAGCGCATCTGGTACGGCGGTTCGACCATCCCGCAGGCCGTGCAAGAGAGGGCGCTGGAGTTATTCCATCCCAGCGGCCTTGTTCAGCTCTACGGCATGACGGAAATCCCGGTTTCGGCGCTTCTGTCGCCCAGATTCCACGACCCGAAGAAGGGTAAGCTGCGTTCGGCTGGCCGCGCCGCGCAGGAAAACGAGATCATGATCGCCGACGAAGAGGGCCGCGAACGACCTCGCGGCGAAGTCGGCGAAATCTGGGTGCGCGGGCTCAATGTGATGAAGGGCTATCTGAACAGGCCCGCGGAGACGGCCAAGGCCGTCGTCAACGGCTGGCTGCGCACCGGCGACGCGGCCTATATGGACGACGAGGGCTTTATCTTCATCGCCGACCGGATGAAGGACATGATCGTCACCGGCGGCGAGAATGTCTTTGCCGCCGAAGTCGAGAACGCCGTGGCGACGCACCCGTCCGTGGCGGCTTGCGCCGTGATCGGCATCCCCGACGAGACGTGGGGAGAGGCGGTCCATGCAGTGATCGTGCTGAAGGACGGCGCGGCGGAATTCACGGTGGAGGAAATCCGCAATCATTGTCGCAAGATGATCGCCGGCTACAAGTGTCCGCGCAGCGTCGAGTTCAGGCCGTCGCTGCCGCTGTCGGCTTTCGGAAAGGTGACGAAAAACGTGCTGCGCGAGCCTTACCTGAAAGGTGGTCGCAAAAGCGAGGTCCTGGAGGTGAAGACGTGACGGCTCCCAAGCGCGCGGTTGGATTGGCGGCACCCGAGTTTCGCGGCGTCATCGAACGGGTGAAGATCATCGAATATGCGCAGGCGCTGCAGCTCCGCAATCCGATCCATTTCGACGTGAAGGCCGCGCGCGATGCGGGATACCGCGACCTTGTCGCGCCGCCCGGCTTTATAAACCTGTTCAGCCTGCAGCCGCGGGCCTGGAAGTTCGACACCTTCCAGATCAACGAGCACAAGGCACTGGCCGGCGAGTGGAGCTGGGAATATCACGCGCCGGTCTGTGCCGGAGACGAGCTGCACGGCCGCAGCGTGCTGGTCGAGCTCGGCGAGAAGCAGGGCCGGCGTCCGATGGACGTGCTGGTGATCGAGACCCGATATCTCAACGACAGGAACGAGAACGTCGTGACGGTGCGGGACGTCACCCTGGAATTCAAGGATCACGCATGACTGCACCAGCCGAAGCCAGAACGCCGCCGATCAGCCGGGTTGCGATCTCCTGGATATGCGTCGCGACCAACGACAGCCACCCGCTGCATCTCGACCACGAATTCGCGCAGCAGGCCGGCTTCAAGGATGTCGTCGTGCCCGGTCATATTCTCATCGGCTGGATCGGCCAGTATCTCGAAGAATGGTGCGGCGACCCGCGCAATCTGCTGGCCTGGAAGGTCCGGTTCACGGCGCCGGTCTGGCCGGGCGATGAATTCACCCTGCGTGGCGAATTCGCACCGGATGGGCCGTCCGGCGACGTCAGGAAGGTGACGGTCGTCGCGACCTCCCGGGAGGGCAAGGTCTGCGCCCAGGCGACGGCCGAAGTGCGGATGACATCCGTCTGAGGCCAAACGACAGGCCGCGCGCTGGTCGCGACCGCAACGCGAAGGATAGCTGCGATGGACCGTTACGCGAAGTACACCCGGCTGAAGTTCGACCGGCCGCATCCCCACGTGCTGCGCATCACGATCACCACCGAGACCAGGCACAACCTCATGGATCCGGAGATGCACCATGAGCTGGGGCGGATCTGGCGCGACGTCGACGACGACCCGACCGTGTCGGCGGCGATCCTGACCGCGGCCGGCGCCTCGTTCTCGGCCGGCGGCAACATCAAGCGGCAGAAAGACGCCTACGACTTCGAGGACCGCGCGCGCACGATGAAGGAAGCCCATGACATCGTGTACAACATGATCAACTGCAACAAGCCGATCGTGAGCGCGGTGCGCGGCTGGGCGGTCGGTGCCGGGCTTGCCTGCGCGCTGCTCGCGGACATTTCGATCGTCACCAGGGACGCCAAGCTGCTCGACGGCCACACCCGGATCGGCGTGACGGCGGGGGATCACGCCGTGATGCTGTGGCCGTTGCTTTGCGGCATGGCGCGGGCGAAATACTATCTCCTGCTGTGCGAGACCGTGACCGGCGCGGACGCCGAACGCATCGGCCTCGTGACCATGGCTGTCGACGACGGCGAGCTCGACGGCAAGGCGGTTGAAATCGCATCGCGGCTGGCGAACGGAGCGCCGAGCGCGATCCGCTGGACCAAATATGCGCTCAACAACTGGTTCCGTCAGGCGGGCCCGCTCTTCGATACCTCGCTTGCGCTCGAAATCCTCGGCTTCTTCGGACCGGAAGTGAAGGAGGGCCGCGCCGCCGTGACCGAGAAAAGGCCGGCGAACTTCCGGCAGGACATTCCCTACTGAGACCGCAGGCGGATATGGGCGCCATGGCGAGGTTCTTCTGCGTCGAATCGCCCTTTGTCGAGCACTGCCATCTCGAAGAGGAGACGCGCCTTGAGGACGGCGTGCGCGCGCGCGTGCGATTGCGCCCGGAGCTGACCAATTCCTGGGGCGGCGCGCATGGCGGGTTGATCGTCACCTTGCTCGATGCGTCGATGACGGTTGCCGCTCGTTACGCTCTCGATCCCGGCGGCCAGCGGGGCGTTGCGACGGTCGATCTCTCCACTTCCTTTGTCGGTCAGGCCAGGCGGACGCTGGTCTGCGACGCCAGGGTGACCGCGGTGCGCGGCTCGACGATCTTTGCCGAAGCGAGAGCAAAGAACGAGGATGGCGATCTCGTCGCCCGTGCTGCCGCAACCCTGCGGGCATTGAAGGGATAGACGCGCTCTTTCGCCGATCCGTCGTTCGATTCGAAACGATCACGACGGAGGGATGACCGGCAGCAGAATGTAAGGGGCATTCTGCGCGGTGCTGTGGAGGCTCGTGCGGCCGGAGAAGACGTCCGGCGGCCGGTTGCGGGGATTGACGTGCAGAAAGGGGCCGACGCCAGTGAGCGGATACTGAATCCCGGGGACCGCGACGGGCGGGCCGCCGTGCTCGTAGTCCTTCCCCTTGATCGTCAGCGCGAGCCGATAGCCCGGCGGGATGACGATGCAGGTCGGCCAGATCTCGATGTCGAGTTCGACGCATTGGCCCGGCGCGAGAGGCTGGACGTCGTCATGGCTGTGATAGGGCCGATAGGGGAGGCTGAGGCTTGGGTCGAGCTTGCGGTGCGAGGCGCGGAGCCATCCCTGCGCGATCGGCGTGCGCGGATCCTGCGCGCCCTGAAACGTCACTTCCGTTCCGTCCGGTGCGAAGACCCGCAAGATGACGAAGATATCCGCGTCACGGGTTGACGACGACACGAACAGCTTTGCCATGGCCGGCCCGGTGATCTCCATCGGCTTGTCCAGCGGCGCGCTGAAGAATGTCAGCCCATCTCCCATCGCCTCAAAGCTGACGCTCGTGGTCGCGGGCGGAGGGGACTCCACCAGCCTGGTCTGGTCGAGATCGAGGAAGACGCGGGTCCATTGCGTGCGGGCCAGGGGCCACTCGTTCTCGGCGCGGATCTCGAAGCGCTCTCCGGGATGGCGAATCTTGAGCTGCACGGCCGGACGCTTGTCCCAGCCATTGGCATCTGCCTTGAGGAAATGATCGAAGAAGAGCTTCTGCAGCTCCAGGCCGTAGTCCGTGTAATATTCGATCCAATGCGCGTCGCCGTGCACTTCGAGCCATTTGCGGCTGGACGCCGCGCGCATGAAGGCTTCGGTGTTTCCGCGCAGGTGCAAGCCATGGCCGCCCCAATTGCCGGCGGACAGGAACGGCACATTGATCCGCGTCCAATCGGGCGAGCGCTCCTTATGGAAAGCATCGTCGAGCGGATGGGCGATGGCGTCGACGACCGCGTCCGCACGCTGCCGCGCCAGCTCATCGGCGGACAGCGTGTCGGGGCCGGACACGAACTCGCCGGTCACCTGGCTCCGGATGCCGCGCTCGCCCACGCCGTGCTGCATGGGAATGATCGCGCGCGCGAACCAGTTGGCGAGAAATTCCGAGAATATGCCGCCGTGATAGCAAAGATCGCGGTAGTAGTCGCCGAAGCCTTCCCAGGCGCACATCGCGGCGAGATGGGGAGGCTGCAGGGCGGCCACCTGCCACTGATTCATCGCGAAATATGAAATGCCGGTCAGGCCGATCTTGCCGGTGGACCAGGGCTGACGCGCCGCCCATTCGATGCACTCATAATAATCGCGCGCCTCCTGCACCGACCAGATGTCGAGCCTGCCGGGAGAGCGCCCGGCGCCGCGCGAGTCGACGCGCACGATGGCGTAGCCGAACGTGGTCCAGAGCTCGGGATCCGGCACCTCCCAGGCCTGATGCTTGTTGCTGGTGCGGGAGCCGGCCGCCGGGTGCTTCGTGACAAGGTCGTTCCATGCATAGGGCCTGCTGTCGCGAAAGGAGGCTCCCTTGCCGTAGGGGCCGCTGCTCATCAGCACCGGATAGCGCCCTTCCGCGACTGGCAGGAAAACGTCCGCGCGCAGCGCGAGGCCGTCCGCCATCGGAATGGCGACATCCCACAAGATCCGCATGTTATCGCGCACGTCGAAGGTCCGTTCCGTCATTCCGATTCTCGTTGCTTGTGATCAGCACTGTCCGGCGGGAAAGCTAGCATCGGCTACGTCGGCAACAGCATCAACGATTTTCTGAGAGCCGGTGCAGCGACAAATGTTGCCGGTGGAGAATGCAGAGCCGAGGACCGGCCGACAATCGTCGGTGTCCCGCTGCTGAAAAGGCCGAGCGTGTCGTGCGCCACCATCCGGCGGAGCGGCGACCGCTTGCGTCATCTGTCGAGAGAACGCGCGGCGGCATGGCAAACGTGACAGCAGGGCGTCGCCGAGCCATGGCCGCGTCGTGGCCGCTGCATCACCTCGCGCCGGATGTACTGGTCCGAACGTGACCGCTCCCGGTTGCATTGTCGACACAAGCGGCCGCAATGGCGGAGGTCGGCCCGGCAAATTTCCGCTGCGCTGCGGCATGCCGGTGTGTGGTCGGAAGACCCGTCTGTGTTTCATCGCCGATGCCAGCGGAGGCGTCGCGAATCCTCGCGATGGCAGCAGCGTCACCGGGCCGCCATCTCGCCCGCCTCTTCTGATTCAAGATGTCCCCTTGGATGACTCGCGATGCCCCTTGGAGGATTTGCCTTTCCTCCAACATTAATCTTTAATGATACGGATTGCTGCCCGACCTGAAGGATGACGGCCCATGGATGCACCTCCGCTGAAGCTGCGCGACGATCTCGACCTGCTGCGGGGCGCCGTCGATATCCACATCCATCACGGCCCGGACCTCTATGCCCGCATCCAGGACCCGATCGAGCTCGCCACCGATGCGCGGGCGGCCGGCGTGCGCGCGGTTTGCATCAAGCGGCATAACTTCCCGACCGCGGGGCTTGCCGAGATGGCGCGCAAGGCGGTTCCCGGGATCGACGTGTTCGGCAGCCTCGCCTGCAATCGGCAGGTCGGCGGCCTCAATCCGCTCGCCGTCGAGGCCGCGATCAAATACGGCGTGCGCCAGATCTGGATGCCGACGATCGATTCAACCAACCACGAGGTCGTTACCGGCAGCGTCGGCCAGCACGGCAAGGGCCTCACCATCAAGGGCGGCATCTCCGATTATGCGGCGCGCCAGCCGCGCCTCTATCTGCTTGATGACGACGGCGAGGTGGTGCCGGAGCTGGCCGAGATCATCCAGCAGATCGCCGACGCCGACATCATCCTCAATCTTGGCCACACCTCCTTCAAGGAGATGATCGCGGTCGCCGAGCGCGCCAAGCGGCAGGGCGTCAAGCGCATCGTCTGCGATCACCCGTTCTTCCTGAAGCTGTCGTCGGAGCAGCAGGTCGCGATCGTCGAGCGCGGCGTCTACATGAACTTCACCGCCGGCGAGCTGTTGCCGCGCTGGTGGCGCGTCTCGGTCGCGGATTTCGCTGCGGCGATCCGCCGGGTCGGCGTCAAGCGCAGCGTGATCTCGAGCGATGTCGGCCAGCTGCACAATCCGCCGATGGTGGAGGCGCTGCGCATCACCTGCCAGCTCATGCTGGAGGAAGGGTTCAGCGCCGACGAGATCAAGACCATGCTGCATCACAATCCGGCGCAGCTTTTGTATCCGTAGCGCGTCTGCCGCGCGACAGGCAGGACCTAGCAGGGGCCCTTGATGACCGTTGATGTCCACGCCCATGCCCTGAGCGAGTGGTTCCTGGCTGATTTGACGCGCCGGCCGGTGGCGGGGCTGTCCACCGCGCGCGACGGAAAGGGCGGTTACGCCATCCTGCGCGAGGGCGTTGCCGCCGGCACGCTCGATCCCAATCTGCACGATCTGCCGCGCCGTCTCGCGAGCTTGCGGCGCCGCGGCGTGCAGCGCCAGCTGTTCGGCCCGGCGCCGCCGTTCCTGTCGTGGTTCGGCGGCGCGGCGGGCGTCGAGCTGACGCGCGCGCTGCACCGCCAGTCGCTGGAGATTGCCGCCGCCTCGGAGGGACTGCTGGAGCCGATGGCGCTGCCGGCGCTTGGCGAGCCCGCGCAGGCGGCGGCGGAGCTCGAGCGCGCGGTCGGGGAATATGGCTTCCGCTCCGTCATGCTGCCGAGCAGCGCCGGCACCTGCGCGCTCGACGATCCGCGCTTCGCGGACCTGTTCGCCTTGTTCGAGCGGCTCGATTTGCTGGTGTTCATGCATCCGACCACCGGCTTTCCGGTCGACCGTTTCGGCTTCAACGGCATGAACGTGCTGCTCGCCTGGCCGTTCGAAACCACCCTGGCGGTGACGCGGCTCGTGTTCGGCGGCGTGCTGCACCGCCACCCCGGGCTCAAGCTGGTGCTCGCCCATGGCGGCGGCAATCTCGTTTTCCTGCGCGGCCGGCTCGATGCCGCCTACGAGGCGGAGGGCTGGGAAGCCCACCCCTACTACCGTCAGGCGATCGACCGTCCGCCGAGCCACTATCTCGATCGGCTCTATTACGACACCTGCACACTGAGCACCGACAGCACGCGGTTCCTGCTCGATGTCGTGGGTCCGGATCGCGTGCTGTTCGGCAGCGACTATCCATTCGATGTCGGCGACCCGGAGGGCGCGCGGGTGATGCCGCTGATCGAAACGCTGGCGCCCGACACCCGCGACAAGGTGCTGTCGCAGAATGCGCTGCGCCTGTTGCGGGGTGCGGCCCGATCCTAACGACAAAACCAGGGAGGACGACATGCAAAGCCGACTGCTCTCGCTTCTATGCTCGGTCTTGGTCGCGGTGCTGCTGTTCGCGGCCGGTGCTCCTGATGCGCAGGCGCAGGAGAAAGTCAATTTCCGGCTGGATTTCCGCTTGTCCGGCTATCACCTTCCGTATTACTGGGCGAAGGCCAAGGGCTATTACGACAAGGAAGGTCTCGCCGTCGACATCAAGGAGGGCAGCGGCTCCGGCCAGACGGTCAATCTCGTCAACGCCAAGGAAGCCGATATCGGTCTTGCCGATTTCATGCTGATGGCGAACGGCATCGCCAAGGGCATGCAGATCAAGGGCGTCTACGGCCTGCTGCAGAAAAATCCTTGGGCGGTCATTTCCTATCAGGATGCCGCGATCAAGACGCCGAAGGAGCTCGAAGGCCGCTCGGTGGCGATCATCGCCGACCACAAGGCGTTGCTCGATCTGCTGCTGAAGAGGAACAACGTCGCCGCGGACAAGATTACGCTGCGGGTCGTCAATGTCGCCACGCGCAACACCGTCTTTGCCGAAGGCAAGGTCGATTCCTTCGTCAGCGTTTCGATCGGCTCGCCCACCGACCTCGTCGTGCGGGCCCAGCAGGGCAAGGGCAAGCCGCTGTATTTCATGAATTTCTCCGATTTCGGGGTGGCGCCGCTCGGCCAGGGCCTGCTGGTTCACAACGAGTATCTGGCAAAGCACGCCGACACCATCCGCAAGTTCATCCGCGCGTCCAATCTCGCGCTTGCGGATGTGCTGAAGCCGGAGAATGTCGAGGAGGCGCTCGACATCGCGCTGCGTGAGAGCGGGGTCAGCGTCGAGCGCCGCGCCTCGCTCAAGCTGCAATGGAGCGACGCCATCCCGACGTTGCAAACGGACAATTCCAAGGGAAAGCCCTACGGCTGGATGAGCGACAAGGATTGGGCGACGACCGTCGACGTGCTGCAGAGCATCGGCAGCGTCACCGATGCGCCGCCGGCTGCGAGCCTCTACACCAATGATCTGATTCCGAAGCCGTGATCGTGCCGCACGCCGCCGATGGCGTCGGCACGATCTCCGTTGCCGACGTCAGCCTCGTCTATCCGTCGCGCCGCGCGACCGTGCAGGCCTTGCAGGGCATCAGCCTCAAGGCCGGGCAGGGTGAGTTCGTCTCGGTGGTCGGTCCGAGCGGCTGCGGCAAGAGCACGCTGCTGAAGATCATCGCCGGCCTGCTGATGCCGACCACGGGCTCGGTGATGGTGGACGGCGCGCCGGTGCGTGGTCCGGGCGGCAATGTCGGCATCGTGTTCCAGAGCCCGCTGCTGATGGCATGGCGCACGGTCCTGCAGAACGTGCTGCTGCAGGTCGAGATCCGCGGCCTGCGCGTGTCCGACTACCGGGAGCGGGCGCTGCAGCTGCTCGACCTCGTCGGTCTCAAGGGCTTCGAGCATTCCTATCCGCACGAATTGTCCGGCGGCATGCAGCAGCGCGTCGGCCTGTGCCGCGCCCTGATCCACGATCCGCCGCTGCTGATGATGGACGAGCCGTTCGGAGCGCTCGATGCCATGACGCGCGAGCAGATGAATGTCGAACTGCAGCGCGTCTGGCTGCAGAGCCGCAAGACCGTGCTGTTCATCACCCACAGCATCTCCGAGGCGATCTTCCTCGGCGACCGCGTGGTGGTGATGAGCCCGCGGCCGGGCCGGCTGCTCGCCGACATCGCCGTGGATTTCGAACGGCCGCGCGCGCTGGACGGCCTGATCGGCACCAGCCGCTTTGCCGAATTGAGCCGGCAGATCCGCGGCCATCTCAATGCGGCGTCAGCGGTGGAATGAGCGCCATGCGCAAGGAGGCGAGATGAGGGACTCGGCCGTCGCGCGGCGGATCGCCGCGATCCTGATGCCGCTCGCGTTCATCGCCGCGGTGGTGATCCTGTGGTCGCTGGCATCCCGGATATTCAAGATCCCGTCCTATCTGCTGCCGTCGCCGGAGGAGATCGCCCAGCGGATCGCGAAGGACTGGCGCAGCCTGGTCCAGGAGACCGGCTACACGCTGCTCAGCGTGCTGCTCGGCTTTGCCATGAGCGTGGTCATCGGCGTGCCGCTGGCGCTGATGATCGTGCTCAACCGGACGCTGGAACGCATCCTGATGCCGGTCGTGGTGATGTCGCAGACCGTGCCGAAGGTCGCGATCGCGCCGATCCTGATCATCTGGCTCGGCTTCGGCCTGCTGCCGAAGATCGCGATCACCTTCCTGATCACCTTCTTTCCGATCGTGGTATCGACCGCGGTCGGCCTCAAGAGCGTCGAGCTCGACATGCTCGATCTGGTGCGCTCGATGGGCGCGGGCCGGTTGAAGCTTGTGCTGCGCGTGCGCATGCCGCATGCGCTGCCGAACATCTTCGCCGGCCTGAAGATCGCGATCTGTCTCGCGGTGGTCGGCGCCATCGTCGGCGAGTTCGTTGGCTCCGACAACGGCCTCGGCTATCTGCTGCTCACCTCGGCCGGCTCGCTGGACGGCCCGCTGACCTGGGCGGCGCTCATCATCCTGGTGGCGATGGGCGTCGTGCTGTTCTCCATCGTCGGCTTCATCGAGCGGCTGGTGATCCCCTGGCACGTTTCGGTGCGCGGCAGCGAGATCGCGACGTTCCAGCACTAGAGTCTTATCGGTTCCAGTTGAGGCTTTGCCTCCGTTCGTCCCCGCGCAAGCAGAGACCCACGCTTAAGCGTGGATTCCCGCGTTCGCCTGCGCCCGCCGAGGTCGAGAGAACGCCCCGCGCCGCGGAAGGCACGGGGCGTCGCGGTTCAGTTCGGGACGTCGATCTTGCTCAGATATTTCATCGAATAGATGTCGTCGACGGCGATCTCGGCCTTGCCCTGCTGATACTTCTTGATCAGGTCGAGCGTCTTTTCCATCTTGGCCTTGTCCATGTAGCCGAGGCCGTTCGCCCTGGTGCGCTCGGTGATCATGTGCTGCATCGTGACCTTCCACTGCGCCAGCGTCAGGTCGCGGCTGCTCTCGGGAAAGCGCTTGGAATAGGCATCCGCGGCCGCTTCCGGGTTCTTGATCGCCCAGGCATAGCCGCGCATCGTGGCATCGACCACGCGCTTCACCAGGTCGCCGCGGCTCTGCAGCATCTCGTCGCTGGCAATGATGCCGATCGAATAGTAGTCGACGCCGTGGTCGCTGTAGACGAACTTGCCGACCTCGATGCCGGCCTTCTGCGCCGCACTCTGGATCGCCGGCTCCTCCGTCATCAGCGCGACGATGGAATCCACCTTCTTCGACACCAGCGTCGGGAATTTCGCCGGCGGCGTCAGGTTGACGACAGTCACCTTCGCCGGATCGATCCCGACATTGCCGGCGAACACCGGGAACAGGTTGAGCGGTGTCTCGCCGGTGGCGGCGCCGAGCGTGTGGCCGGGCAGGTCCTTCGGCGTGTTGATGCCGACGCCCTTGACGTAGAAGACCGCATCCGCGGAGCGGTCCAGCACGACCGCGACCTGCTTGACGGCGAGGCCGTTGCCGCGGCCGATGATGATCGAGGCCATGTCGGCCATGCCGATGTCCGCCACCTTGGTCGCGGTGCGCTTGACCGTGTCGCCGGAGCCGTAGCCGCGCTGGATGTCGATGTCGATGCCGGCCTCCTTGTAATAGCCCTGCGCCTCGGCGGCGAAGATGCCGTAGTGCAGGCCGTATGGCACCCAGTTCAGCGAGAACGTGACTTTGTCCGCGGCCTGCGCGAGCCCCGCGGACAGCAGCGTCGCGATCGCGGCTGTGACGATCTTGCCTGTCAGTTTCATGTCCTCCTCCATGCTACGCGTTTGCCGGTTTCCCCAATGAAGCCTTACGCGTATTCGAGGCCGATGCGGCGGCCGATATGGTCGACGATGTCGATGAAATCCTTCGACACCCGCATTTCCGGCGTGCGCGGCCGCGGCAGCGGGATCGGAACGATCTCCAGCACATGGGCCGGGCGCGGGCTCAGCACGATCACGCGGTCGGACAGGAACACCGCCTCCGGGATGCTGTGGGTGATCAGCAGGCTGGTCTTGCGACGCTCGCTCCAGATGCGCAGCAGCTCGATGTTGAGCTGGTTGCGCGTCATCATGTCGAGCGCGCTGAACGGCTCATCGAGCAGCAGGATGGAGGGGTCGTGCGCCAGCGCGCGCGCGATCGCGATGCGCTGCTGCATGCCGCCGGACAGTTCGTTGGGATATTTGTTGGCGAAGTCGGCGAGCCCGACCAGCTTGAGCAGCTCGACGCTGCGCGCCCTCGCCTCGGCGCGGTTGATGCCGAGGATCTCCGACGGCAGCAGGATGTTGTCGAGCGCGGTGCGCCAGCGCATCAGCGCCGGCACCTGGAACACCATGCCGATCTTGCGCTGCGGTCCTGATACCGGCCGGCCGTCGACGCGGACGCTGCCGCCGCTCGCCGGCTCGAGTCCGGACACGATCTTGAGCACCGTGGTCTTGCCGCATCCGCTCGGCCCCAGCACGGAGACGAATTCCTGCGGCCGGACGTCGAAGGTGACGCCGTCGAGCGAGACGACCTCGCCGTCGCGCGCCACGTAGGTCTTGCGCAGATTCTCGACGGCGATGGTGGGCGGCACGCTCACATGCGCACCTGCGAGGGCTGCGCGGTCTGGCTCCACGGGATCACCAGGCGCTCGAGGAGCTCGATCGCGACATAGAGCAGGATGCCGCCGAGCGAGATGATGAACAGCGCGGCGAAAGCGAGCGGCGTGTCGAGCTCCTGGTTGGCGATGATGATGAGATAGCCGAGGCCTTTGTCGCCGCCGACGAATTCGCCGATGATGGCGCCGATGACCGCGAGCGTGATCGCGATCTTCATGCCGCCGAACAGATCGGGCAGCGCCGAGGGCATGCGGAACTTCCAGAAGATCTGCCAGCGCGAGGCTTCCAGCGAGCGGCCGAGGTCGAGCAGTTCGCGCTCGACAGCCACCAGGCCGGAGGCCATGTTGACCACGATCGGGAAGAACGCGACGAGGAAGGCGATGATGATCTTCGGCGCCACGCCGTAGCCGAACCAGACCAGCAGGATCGGGGCGATGGCGACCTTGGGAACGAGCTGCGCGATCAAAAGGATCGGCATCAGCACGTCGCGGACCGAGGGGATGATGACGATGACGGCGGCGGAGACCACGCCGACCACCACGGCGATCATGAAGCCGGAGAAGGTCTCGTGCAGCGTCACCCAGCTATGGGTCCAGAACAGGTGCTGCTTGTCCCACAGCTTGACCGCGATATCGCTCGGCGCCGGCACCAGAAAGCTCGCCACCTGAAAGCCGCGGCATGTCAGCTCCCACAGCACGGTGAGGACGACCAGCGTCGCCACCACCTTGAGCGTGCGTGCGGTGTCGGTCTCGCGCCCCATCGCTAGCCGCCGGCTTTGCGGATCAGCGCCACCGCCTCGATCTCGACCAGGATATCGGGGCGCATCACCTCGGCGCGGAAGCAGGTGCTGATCGGCGGCTCCTTCTTGAAGTATTCGGCGCGCACCGCGTTCATCTTCTTATAGTCGGCGGGATTCTTCAGCATGATCACCACCTTGAAGATGTCGTCCATGGTGCCGCCGGCGGCCTCGACGCATTTCTTGATGTTGTCGAGGGTCAGCCGGGTCTGCTCCTCGATGGTCGGCGGCACATGACGCTCGTAATAGTCGCCGGAGATATGGCTGAGCGCGGTGGTGCCGGCGATATAGAGATGATCGCCGATCAGCACGGCGCGCGAGAACGGCCCCACCGCTTCTGCCATTGCTTCGGGCTGGATGAAGGTCTTCGTCACCACGGCGTCACCTATTGGTTCGGTTAGAGATCGGCATCGATGTTGAGGTCGCGCACGGTCTGGCGCGTCAGCTCGCGCACCGCCTTGCGGGCCGCCTCGGCGTCGCCCGCCACGATGGCGTCGATGATCTGGTATTGCAGCGGCTCGGTGCGCGCCGCGGTGCGGCGCATCGATTCGTAGGCGTAGAGGCGCGACACCAGCAGCGTGTTCTCCCACACCTGGAACATGCGCTTGTTGCCGGCGCCGCGCAGGATCCATTCGATCAATTCCGCGCTCATCAGCGCGAGGTCACCCTTTTTGACGTTGGTCAGCGCCTTGCGCAGATTGGCGCGCACGCGGCCGGCGTCCTCCAGCACCTCGGGCGGCGCGCGGCGCGCCGCAAGCTCGGCGGCATATTCGAGCAGGGCGAGACGCAGCTCGAACAGTTCGACGATCTCCGGCCGGCTCAATTCGACCACGCGGACGCCGCGCCAGGGCGAGCGGTCCAGGACCCCGTCGCCGACCAGACGCTGCAGCGCCTCGCGGACCGGCCCGTTCGACAGCGCGAACTCGCCCTGCAGGTCGCTCTCGCGGATGCGCTCACCGGGCTTGTAGACGCCCTTGACGATGCGCTCGCGCAGGATCGACGCCAGCCATTCGGAGCGCGAGAAGCTGGGCTGGGATTCGTCCGACGGGAGATTCGGGCTGCGCTGCATGATCGCTGTCCTGATCGGCGGTGATATTATTAATGTTTAATTCCGTTGTATAGCCGGCCGCCATCGCTGCGACCATTGGACCGTGCACACCAGTGGATCGCGCACGGGACCGGATCGTGTGGCCGGATCGTGCTGCCGCGCGGCGCTGCCGTCGGCGGACGGCTGCGGGCTGCGGATGCGGCGGGGGGGGCTTCGGCTAGGAGCCGGCGGGCGGCGCCGCCAGGCTTTCCGACTGGCCGCTGCGCTTGAGCGCCGCGGCGATGAAGCCCGCCGCCTTCTGCTCCTCGATGAACGCGCTGAGATAGGCGGCGCCGGCAAGCCGGCCCTTGGGCGCGCCCATCGCCTGGCGGATCGTCATGAAGGCCGGCTCGATAAGACGCAATTGCGGATGATGGCGCAGGAAATCCGAGACCTGCTGGCGGATGCCGGCGCCGACCTCGAGTCCGTCGCGGACGAACATGGCCATGGCCTCCGGACCGCTCGTGGTGCGCACCAGCGTCGCGTGTTTGATGGTGCGGGTGAGATAGAGGTCATAGGCCGAGCCCTGCGACACCGCGATGCGCTGGCCGGGCCGGTCAACCTCGGCCACGGTCCTGATCGGCGAATCCGCCCGCACCATGAACACGCCCTCGATCTGGACATAGGGAGCCGTGAACTCGATCTCGGCGGCGCGCACCGGCTCGATGGCAAGGAATGCCAAGTCCAGGCGTCCGGCCTTGAGCGCCTCGAACACCTTGCCGGCAGTGTCGAACACGATCAGCTCGGCCCTGACGCCGAGCCGCTCGGCGAGCGCCTGCGCGAGATCGACGGTGATGCCTTGCGGCGCGCCGGTCGCCGGGTCCTTCTGCACCAGCACGGTGTTGCCCTGGTTGATCGCGACGCGCATCGCGCCGGTCGGCGCGAGCTCCTTCAGGACGTCTGGGGGAACGGCACTCATGACGCGGCCTTTCTCGGAATGGCGGAATGAGTGCCGGTTGTGCGGCCTGACGGCGGCAGGTGCAAGTCGCGGCCGCGCGGCAATCCCGGGAATCGATGCTAAAAGCGGGGCATGGCCGACCGGCGGCCGCGGCATGGCCGCGCCGGCGGTCCGGCTCCGGTGACGGAAGGAGATCGATCGTGAGTGACACGGGCGTCGGCGCCAGCGTGCGCGCGCGCATTCCCTATCAGCCGATCCACAAGCGTCCTGCGCTGCGCCTGCCGGGCGGCGCGCGGGTCGCGGTGTGGACCATCGTCAATGTCGAGAACTGGGTGCCGCAGGCCGCGATGCCGCGCACCGTGATCCCGCCGCCGATGGGCCAGCCGCTGTTGCCGGACGTGCCGAACTGGGCCTGGCACGAATACGGCATGCGGGTCGGCTTCTGGCGCTTCATCGACGTGCTCGGCGCGCGCAACCTGCGCGCCACCTTTGCGGTCAATGGCAGCGCCTGCCGCGTCTACGCGGAAGCCTGCGCCGCCGCGCACGAGGCCGGCTGGGAGTTCATGGGCCACGGCTTCGAGCAGAAGCCGATGCACAAGGTCGCGGATCAGCGCCAGTCGATCGTCGACACCATCGCCGCGATCAGGGAGTGCACCGGCAAGCCGCCGCGCGGCTGGGAAAGCCCGGGCATGACCGAGACCGACGAGACCATCGACATCCTCGCCGAGGAGGGCATCGAATATGTCGCGGACTGGGTGCTCGACGAGCAGCCGGTACCGATCAAGACCCGCGCCGGCAGCATGGTGTCGGTGCCGTACACGGTCGAGGTCAACGACGTCGTCATCAGCGCCGTGCAGCAGCACGCCTCGGACGAGATCCTGCGGCGCGGCCGCGACCAGTTCGACCGCCTCTATCTCGACGGCGCCAGGGCGCCGCGGGTAATGGCGATCTCGATCCATCCGTATCTCACCGGCGTGCCGCACCGGATCAAGTATCTGGAGGCGCTGTACGACCACATCCTCGGCCATGACGGCGTGGTGATGTGGACCGGCGCCGAGATTCTCGACTGGTATCGCAGCCAGATCGCGCCGCCGACATAGGCGGCGCGCGTCAGGCGTCGAGCAGCTTCTCCAGCCGGATCGGCAGCTCGCGCACCCGCATGCCGGTGGCGTGATAGACCGCATTGGCGACCGCGGCGGCGGTGCCGACATTGGCAAGCTCGCCGATGCCTTTCACGCCCACCGGATTGACGAGGTTGTCCTCCTCCGGCACCAGGATGACATCGACCTGCGGCGCGTCGGCGTTCACCGGGATCAGGTAGTCGGCGAGGTTGTCGTTGACGTAGCGCGCGTTGCGCGGATCGATCTCGGTGGCCTCGTGCAGCGCCGACGACATCCCCCAGATCATGCCGCCCATATACTGGCTGTGCGCGGTGCGCGTGTTCATGATCCGCCCCGCGGCGAAGGCGCCGACCATGCGCGGCACGCGGATTTCCCGCGTCAGCCGGTTGACGCGCACCTCGACGAACTCGGCGCCGAGCGCATACATCAACGCTTCGCCCCTGGAGCCGCCGACCAGTGTCGGCGTGCCGTCGTAGAGCTTCTTCATCGGATCGGTGAACAGCCCGGTCACCGGGTTGGGCTTGGCGTCGGACGGCACGAATTCCGCATATTCTTCGAGCGTGGAAACGCCGAGCCGCGCGAACTGCGCCTCGCGGCTGTTCGGCCCGCCGCCGCTGCTGCCCACGGTCTGCGCCGCACCGCCGGCGGCGTTGAGCTTGCCGAGGATGGCGTCGCACGCCTTCATCACCGCCGAGCAGCAGCTCGCGGTCTGGTTGGAGCCGCCGGCGACCGGCGCCGGCGGATAGTTGCTGTCGCCGACCTGCACCTGGATCTGATCGAGCGGGATGCCGAGCCGCTCGGCCGCGATCTGGCCGACCACGGTCATCACGCCGGTGCCGATCTCGTGCGCGGCGATCTGGACCCGGGCGCGGCCGTCCGCCGTCAGTTGCACGCGTGCCGCGGCGGCGCCGACATGGGTCGGATAGACCGCGCTGGCGCATCCCCAGCCGATCAGCCAGTCGCCGTCGCGCATCGATCCGGGCTGCGGCGTGCGCTGCGACCAGCCGAACGCCTGCGCCGCCTCGTCGTAGCAGCGCATCAGCGAGCGGCTGGTCCATGGCTTGCCGGTGGCGTCCGTCATCGAATCGTTGACGCGGCGCAGCTCGACCGGGTCCATCGCCAGCGTCACCGCGAGCTCGTCGATCGCGCTTTCCAGCGCGTAGATGTAAGGCACCACCGGCGGCGAGCGCATGAAGCCCGGCGTGTTGCGGTCGGCATGGACCAGCGTCACCGCGGTCTTCACCGCGCCGAAGCCGTAGAGCCGGGCGCTGTCCTCGACGCCGGCGACCGAATAGGAATCCGGCCGCGAGGTGATCTCGAAGCCGTGATGGTCGAAGCTGACGATCTTGCCGTCGCGCCGCGCGCCGATACGGATGCGGTGCCGCGTCTCGGCGCGATAGGTCGCGACCGTGAAGCCCTGGTCTCGCGTGGCGGCGAGCTTCACCGGCCGGTTGAGCTTGCGCGCCGCCAGCGCCACCAGCGCGGTGCGCGGCGTCGTCTGCGCCTTGGAGCCGAACGCGCCGCCGACGAAATGACTGACGGCATGGACCTTGTTGGGCTTGATGCCGAGCCGCTGCGCGACATTGTTCTTGAGCGCGTACATGAACTGGCTCGGCTCGTAGACCGTCAGCTCGTCGTTGTTCCACACCGCCGTCGTGGTGAACAGTTCGATCGGGTTGTGGTGCTGCGTCGGCGTGCCGTAGCGGAGATCAAGCTTGACCTCGGCCTGATCGAACGCCTCGTCGGCATTGCCGGCCTGCGGCAGCTTGCGCTTGACCTCGGCCTCGGAGACGCCGGGCGTATCGAAGCCCGGGCTCGGCGTCTCGGTCTCGTAATCGATCCTGATGCGATAGGCGGCCTCGCGCGCGGCCTCATAGGTATCGGCGACCACCATGCCGACGATCTGGCCGTCGTGCTGGATCTTCGGCCCGAGGTCCTGGATCGAGGTGCTGGCGCCGCCGCCGCCCGGACTGTATTTCAGCGCCTTCAGCTCGCCGGTGTTCTCGTGGGTGAAGATTTCGAGCACGCCGGGCACCGCCCTGGCGTCGGCGAGATCGATGCTGCGAATGCTGCCGCGCGCGATCGTGCTGGTGACGAGGAAGGCGAAGGCAGGATTGCTTACCGGCATGTCGGAGGCATAGCGCGCCTGGCCGGTGACCTTGAGACGCGCCTCGAGGCGCGGTTCCGGCCGGCCCATATTGGCTTTCGGCTCCGGTGCGGCGCGGTTCATGTCGGGATCTCCATGGCGGCGGCCTGCTGCAGCGCGCGGATGAGCGTGCGCTTGCCGAGCGCGATCTTGAAGGCATTGTGGGCGCGCGGCCGGGCATGCGCGAAAGCGGCCTCGGCGGCGGACTGCGCGGTGTCGTCGCTGACCGCCTTGCCGATCAGCGCGGCCTCCGCTTCCTTCGCCCGCCACGGCACGGTGGCGACGCCGCCCAGCGCGATGCGCGCCTGCTTGACGATATCGCCGTCGAGATCGAGCGCGACGGCGGCCGAGGCCAGCGCGAATTCGTAGGAATCGCGATCGCGGATCTTCAGATAGAGCGAGCGCCGCGCCCACGGCACCTCGGCGACGCGGAACGCGGTGATCAATTCGCCCGGCGTCAGGCGGGTCTCGATCTGCGGCGTGCTCTCCGGCTGGCGGTGCAGGCTGGCGAACGGAATGGTGCGGGCGCCGCGCGGCCCGTCGAGCTCGACCTCGGCGTCGAGCGCCAGCAGCGCCTGCGCGAAGTCGCCGGGGTAGGTGGCGATGCAGTGCTCGCTGGTGCCGAGCACCGCGTGCGGCCGGTTGATGCCTTCGAGCGCGGCACAGCCGGAGCCGGGAATGCGCTTGTTGCAGGCGGCATAGGACGTGTCGCGGAAATAGGTGCAGCGCGTGCGCTGCAGGACATTGCCGCCGAGCGAGGCCATGTTGCGGATTTGCGCGCTGGCCGCGAGCTGCAGCGACTGCGTCAGCACCGGAAAGCGCGCGCGGATCTCGCCATGGTCGGCGGCCTCGGCCATCAGCGTCATGGCGCCGAGCCGCAATCCCTTGTCGTCGAGCGCGATGGCGGCCGCGCTCTGCCGCAGCGGATTGATGTCGATGACGCGCTGCGGCCGCATCACGTCGAGCTTCATCAGGTCGATCAGCGTGGTGCCGCCGGCGAGATATTGCGCGGGCGCAGCCGCCGCGCTGCTGTTGTCGCCCGCGTCCGCCGCGAAGGCCGCAATCGCGGCGCGGGCATCGTCGGCGCGCACGAATTCGAACGGGCGCATGGTCACGCCTCCTTCATCTGCGGCTTGGCCTGCTTGATGGCGTCGACGATGTTGGGATAGGCGGCGCAGCGGCACAGATTGCCGCTCATATAATCGCGGATCTCCGCATCGCTGTTGGCGTGGCCTTCCTGCACGCAGCCGACCGCGGACATGATCTGGCCCGGCGTGCAGTAGCCGCACTGGAACGCATCGTGGTCGATGAACGCCTGCTGCATCGGATGCAGGCTGCCGTCGGCCTGCGCCAGCCCTTCGATGGTGGTGACGGGCTTGCCGTCGACCACGGCGGCGAGCGTCAGGCACGACAGCACGCGGCGGCCTTCGACCAGCACGGTGCAGGCGCCGCACTGGCCGTGATCGCAGCCCTTCTTGCTGCCGGTGAGGCCGACATGCTCGCGCAGCGCATCGAGCAATGTGGTGCGTGCATCGAGCGCCAGCGGGTGGTCGCGGCCATTGACGTGCAAGGTGAGAGTCATGGGAGCACGCGGGTCACGGCGGGACGCAGCAGACGCCGCATCGGCGGCGCGCTCGCGTTCCAGCAAGGTGAAGGACGCCGTCGTCACGGCGGTGGTGGCGAGGAAAGTGCGGCGGCTCCAGGCTGGAGATCGAATCGGAGAGCCGGATTCATGTGTCATGGCGTGATGCGCTCATCGGTATTGAGACAGCGGCGCGGCCGCTGTTCCAAAACGTGCCAGGGAGCAGCGGCGTTCCCACCGACGAGGAGGGAGTGCAAGGACGCGATGTTGATCTTGCGGCCTGCCAGGATCGCGGCTTTTCAGGCGGGTTTCAGCAAGGCGGGCGGAGAAAAACCCGGAAATGGCGGCGATGAACTGCGGCGCAGCGTTACGGCTGCGCCAACAGACTGTCGAGCTCCGTCGCCAGCAGGGCCTGCCAGGGTTGCGGCTCGACGCCGAACACGCCGCGCAGCCGCGTGAGGTCGAGCCGCGAATTGAGCGGCCGCCTCGCTTTGGTCGGATACTCCGCGGTGGGGATCGGCACCACGCGCTGCGCCGTCACCGGCACGCCGCGGGATATCAGGCCGGTGACGATCGCCTCGGCAAAGGCGTGCCAGTTGGTCTCGCCGCCGGCGGCGAGATGCACGACGTGGCGTGCCGCGGTGAAAGCCTGCGGCAGGTCGGACCGGTTGCGGAACATCCCGGCGAGAGCATCGGCGATGAACGCCGCCGATGTCGGGCTGCCGATCTGATCGTCGACCACGCGCAGCTCCTCGCGCTCGCGCGCCAGACGCGCAATGGTCCGGAAGAAATTGTTGCCGGTCGCGGCATAGACCCACGACGTGCGCACGATGAGGTGGGCGCCGCCGGCCTCGGCCACGGCCTCTTCGCCGGCCCGCTTGCTGGCGCCATAGACGTTCACCGGACCGGTCGGGTCGTCCTCGCGCCAGGGCGTGGTGCCTGATCCGTCGAACACGTAGTCCGTCGAGACATGCACGAGCGGCACGCGGTGTGCCGCCGCCCAGCGGGCGATGATGCCCGGCGCCACCGCATTGACCTGATGGGCGAGCGCCGGCTCGTCCTCCGCGCGATCCACCGCGGTGTAGGCGGCCGGGTTGATGATGATGTCGGGCCGCGCCCGCGTCAGCGCCGCCGCGATCCGGTCCGGCGCGGCGGTGAGGTCGAGCATGGCGCGGTCCGCGCGGATAACGGTGGCGAAAGCGTCGAAGCGGCGGGCGACCGCAGCGCCGACCTGGCCTGTGGTGCCGGTGACCAGGATGCGCAAGTCGTCACCTCTCGTAGCGCGGCAGGCCCTGGACGTCCGCGAGCAGCGGCGCGGCTGCATCGCGCTCCGACAGGGTCGGATCGGGCGTCTGCCAGTCGATGCCGAGAGCGGGATCGTTCCAGCGGATCACGATCTCGTCGGCGGGGCTGTAGAAATTGTCGCATTTATAGAAAAAGTCGACGGTGTCCGACAGCACCGCGAAACCATGCGCGAAGCCGCGCGGCACGAAGAGCTGGCGTCCATTGTCCTCGGACAGCGTCACCGCAACGTGGCGGCCGAAGGTCGGGCTGCCCACACGCACGTCGACGGCGACGTCGAGCACGGCGCCGTGGATCACGCTGACCAGCTTGGCCTGGCTGTTCGGATTCTGCAGGTGCAGCCCGCGCAGCACGCCGCGCACGGAGCGGGACCAATTGTCCTGGACGAAGGGCTGCGCTCCGAGGCCGCGATAGCGCTCGGCATGAAAGGTCTCGGTGAAAAATCCCCGGCTGTCGCCGAACCGCCTGGGTTCGACGATCACCACCCCGGGAATCGCGGTTTCAATGACCCGCATCGGATGAGGCCCGCCCTTTTCCGCAGCACTGATTCTCATTATGCTCATCCGCACGACCGCTGTGGCAAGGCGAAAAGCGGATGTTTAGGGGCGATCGATGAAAGGCATCATCCTGGCCGGCGGCAGCGGCACGCGCCTCTATCCGGCAACGGCGGTCGTCTCCAAGCAGCTCTTGCCGGTGTTCGACAAGCCGATGATCTATTATCCGCTGTCGACGCTGATGCTGGCCGGCATCCGCGACATCCTCGTCATCTCCTCGCCGCACGACCTGCCGCTGTTCCGCCGCCTGCTGGGGGACGGCACGCGGCTTGGCCTGCGCTTCTCCTATGCGGAGCAGGCGGAGCCGCGCGGCATCGCCGAGGCGTTCCGGATCGGACGCAGCTTCATCGGCAGCGATCCCGTCGCCCTCATTCTCGGCGACAATATTTTCTACGGCCATGGCTTGCAGGATATCCTGGCGCGAGCGATAGGCCGCCGGCAGGGCGCCACCGCGATCGCCTATACCGTGATGGATCCGGAACGCTACGGCGTCATTGAGCTCGACGAGCGCGGCCGGGCGCTGTCCATCGAGGAAAAGCCGTCGCAGCCGAAATCCCGCTATGCGGTGACCGGCCTGTATTTCTACGACAACGAGGTGGTCGATATCGCCGCGACGCTGACGCCGTCGGAGCGCGGCGAGCTGGAGATCACCGACGTCAACCGCGCCTATCTGCAGCGCGGCCGGCTGTTCGTCGAGGTGCTCGGCCGCGGCTTCGCCTGGCTCGACACCGGCACGCACAGTTCGCTGACCGAAGCCAGCACCTTCGTGCAGATTCTCGAGCAGCGGCAGGGCCTGCGCATCTCCTGTCCCGAGGAGATCGCGCTGCGGCTCGGCTATATCTCGCCGTCTGAATTCTTCGAGATCGCGCAGCGCGCCGCCAAGAGCAGCTACGGACAATACCTGCTCTCGGTCCATGCCTCGCTGACCTCGGCGCAGGACCAGGCCGCGGAATGAAACCGTTGCCGCTCCCGTTCGAGATGCCGACCGGCGTCGTCATGGTGACCGGCGGCGCCGGCTTCATCGGCTCGGCCGTGATCCGCCATCTGCTGGCCCACAGCACGGCCAGCATCGTCAATGTCGACAAGCTGACCTATGCGGCCAACACCGCATCGATCCCGGACGCGCCGGCGAGCCGCTACCGCCTCGAGCGCGTCGATATCTGCGACGGTCCTCAGCTCCGGCGGATCTTCGATACCTATCAGCCCGATGCCGTCCTCAATCTGGCGGCGGAGAGCCATGTCGACCGCTCGATCGACGAGCCGGCCGCCTTCATCCAGACCAACCTCGTCGGCACCTTCACGCTGCTGCAGGAATCGCTGCGCTACTGGCGCGGCCTTGCGCCCGCCTCACGCGATAAATTCCGCCTGCTGCATGTCTCCACCGACGAGGTGTTCGGCTCGCTGCCGGCCGAGGGACTGTTCTCCGAGTGCTCGCCTTATGCGCCGAACTCGCCGTATTCCGCCTCGAAGGCCGGCTCCGACCATCTGGTGCGCGCCTGGCGCGAGACCTATGGCCTGCCGACGCTGGTCACCAACTGCTCGAACAATTACGGCCCCTACCAGTTCCCGGAAAAACTGATCCCGCACATGATCATCCGCGGCCTGTCGGGAGAGCCGCTGCCGGTTTACGGCGACGGGATGAACATCCGCGACTGGCTGCATGTCGAGGACCATGCCTGCGCGCTGCTCTGCGTGCTGCAGCGCGGACGGGTGGGGGAGACCTACAATATCGGGGCGCGCAGCGAGCGCACCAATCTCGCATTGGTGGAGACCCTGTGCGACGTTCTCGACGATCTGCACCCGGACGAAGCGGGACGGGGACGGCGTTCGCTGATCAGGCTGGTTGCCGACCGGCCCGGACACGACCGCCGCTATGCCATCGACCCCACGAAGATCGAGCGCGAGCTGGGCTGGCAGCCCGGCCAGACGCTCGAATCCGGATTGGTGCAGACGGTACGATGGTACCTTGATCATCGCGACTGGTGGCAGACCATCCTCGTAAAAGGATATCGGCCGGAGCGGATCGGCGTCGCATCCGCTTAAGTTCCAAATCGAAGCCAGCCGCCTGCCCGATGGTCTCTCAACCCGTCGAGCGGCATCCCCAAACCATGGCGATTCCCGACAAGCCATTGAATTGAATGCTCTTATTCTGAAATTTATTCTGATTAACGGCGCCGTCTTTATGCGGTGACAATGCAACTTTAGCGGTGGTATATCGGCCTTGAACGGCGTGATCGTCCGAGGGCGCGGTGGGGCGGGTTCACTATATAGGCGACGACATCTCCGTTGTCGGGTGGTCCTGTCGCCTGCCGGGCGCGCCGTCTGTGGACGCGCTGTGGTCCCTGCTGATGGAAGGGCGCTGCTCGGTCACCAGCGTTCCGCCCGACCGTTTCTCACTCGACCGTTTCGGCCATCCGCGCCGCCAGGAGCGCGGCCGCAGCTATAGCTGGGCTGCCGGCATCCTCGAAGACATCTGGCAATTCGACCCGACCGTGTTCGGCATCTCGCCGCGCGAGGCGGTGCAGATGGATCCGCAGCAGCGGCTGTTGCTGCAACTGACCTGGGAAGCGCTCGAGGATGCCGGCATCCCGCCGTCCTCGCTCGCCGGCGGCAATGTCGGCGTCTATGTCGGCGCCTCGCAGATCGACTATGCGCACGCCTTCCTGGTCGATCAGGCGATCGGCGATTCCCATTTCGCGACCGGCACGGCGCTCGCGATCCTGGCCAACCGCATCTCCTATATCTTCGACCTGCACGGCCCGAGCGTCACGGTGGACACCGCCTGCTCGTCCTCGCTGGTGGCGCTGCACTATGCGGTCGAGGCGATCCGCTCGGGGCGGATCGACACCGCGATCGTCGCCGGCGTCAACGTCATCACCAGCCCGGCCTCGTTCATCGCCTTCTCGCAGGCCGCGATGCTGTCGCCGACGGGCCTGTGCCAGGCGTTCTCCGACAAGGCTGACGGTTTCGTGCGGGCGGAGGGCGGCGGCGTCGTGGTGCTGCGCCGCGCCTCGCATGCGCAGGTCGCGCGGAACCCGGTGCACGGCATCATCGTCGCGACCGACGTCAATTCCGACGGCCGCACCAGCGGCATCTCGCTGCCCTCGCTCGCGGCGCAGCAGCAGCTTCTCGAGCGCATCTACGCGCAGGGCGGCATCGATCCCAACCGGCTGGCCTTCGTCGAGGCGCACGGCACCGGCACGCCGGCCGGCGATCCGATCGAGGCGGCCGCGCTCGGCCGCGGGCTCGGCGTCCATCGCGACAGGTCCAACCCGCTGCTGATCGGATCGGTCAAGACCAATATCGGCCATCTCGAGCCCGGCGCCGGCATCGCCGGACTCATCAAGGCGCTGCTCGCGCTCAATCACCGGCGGCTGCCGTCGTCGCTGCATTTCGGTCGTCCCAATCCCAACATTCCGTTCGACGAGCTCAACCTGGCGGTCTGCCGCGAGGCGATCCCGCTGCCGGAGACGGTGCGGCTCGCCGGCGTCAACTCGTTCGGGTTCGGCGGCACCAATGCGCATGCCGTGGTGGCGGCCGGACGACCAGCGCCGGAGCCGTCGAAGCGTCTGAAGGCGAAGCCCGGCCTGTTCATGCTGTCGGCGGAAACCGCTCCGGCGCTCACGGCGCTGGCGGAAACCTATGCGCGGCGCGTCGAGCCGCTGTCGGAGCGGGACACGGCGATGATGGCGGCCGCGGTCGCTCATCGCCGCGAGCGCATGACGCATCGTCTGGTGGTGTCGGCCGCCGAGGGCAAGGCCGTCGCCCGCGCGCTCGATGCTTTTGCCGCCGGCGGCGATGCGCAAGGGCTGGTCAGCGGCCAGATCGTCGGCACGCGGCTGCCGGTGGCGATGGTGTTTTCCGGCAATGGCGGGCAATGGGCCGGCATGGGCGTTGCCGCCTATCGCCACAATGCGGCATTCCGCGCCCACTTCAACAAAGTCGATGCCTGCTTCCGTCCGCTCGCCGGCTGGTCGCTGCGCGTCATGCTGCTGAGCGATGACCTTGCCGAGAAGCTGCCGCTGACCAGCGTGGCGCAGCCATTGATGTTCGCGGTGCAAAGCGCGGCGGCTGCGGTGCTGCGCGGGCGCGGCATCCAGCCGGTCGCAGTGCTGGGTCACAGCGTCGGCGAGATCGCTGCCGCCGAAGCCGCCGGCGTCCTCGATCTGCCGACGGCGACCAGGCTCGTCTTCATCCGCAGCAAGCAGCAGGAGCGCGTGCGCGGTCTCGGCCGCATGATGGCGCTGCGCGCCACGGCGGAAACCGTCGCCGACATGCTGCAAGGCACGAGCGGCGTGGAGATCGCGGCGTTCAACAGCCCGCGCGGCGTGACGCTTGCCGGCCCGGCCGATCAGCTCGCGGCGCTGATGACGGCCAATCCCGGCGTAGCCATGGTCGATCTCGACCTCGATTATCCGTTCCATACCGAACTGCTGCGGCCGATCCGGGCAGGTCTGATCGCCGAGCTCGGCGAGATCGAGCCGAAGCACGGCGACGTCGCCTTCATCTCGACGGTGACCGGCGAGCCCGAGCCCGGCGACCGCCTCGACGCATCCTATTGGTGGCGCAACGTGCGTGCGCCGGTGCAGCTGACCAGGGGCTTGAGAGCCGCGGCGGCGATGGGCGCGCGCCTGTTCCTGGAAATCGGTGCGCGGCCGACGCTGCTCAAGCACATCACCGATTCGCTTGATGGCGAGGTGACCGGCTTTGCCGCTCAGGCGACGCTCGACCGCAAGGACAATGGCGGCGATCCGTTCGACGCCATCATCGCCAACGCCGTCGTCGCCGGTGCCGACATCGACATCGAGGCCGCGTTCGGCGCCGATCCCGGGCCGGCGATCAGGCTGCCGACCTATGCGTGGCAGACGAAGGAATTCCGTTTCCAGCATTCGGTCGAAGCGGTCGCCAGCGAGAGCCAGCAGCATCCCTTCGTCGGGCTGCGCTATTCGCCCGACGCGCTCGAATGGCACGCCCATATCGACACCGTGCTGCATCCCGCGCTGCTCGATCACCGTCTCGGCGAACAGGTGATCTTTCCGGGCACCGCCTTCCTCGAGATCGCGCTTGCGGTGGCCCGCGAATGGCTGAAGACCGAGCACGTCACCATCTCGAATTTCGAGATCATGAAGGCACTCGATCTGACCAAGGGCGAGACCCGGGAGGTGATGACGCGGGTGTCGCCGGGCTCCAACACCATCGAGATTTTCAGCCGACCGCGGCTGTCGCCTGCGGCCTGGCTGCTGCATTGCCGCGGCAAGATGCAGCACGGCAATCGCGCCTATGATGGCGCCGTGCCCGAGTTCGGCAGGCAGATCCGCACCATCGAGCATGATGAGATCTATCGCATCGCCGCCGATGCCGGCCTGCATTACGGGCCGCGCTTCCGCCTGGCCCAAGCTCTGAGGATCGACGACAGGGACCGGATCGACATTGCGCTCGCACCGGGCGAAGCCGTCGACGTCTTCGTCCAGGATCCGATCCGTACCGACTGCTGCGCGCACGGCATCTTCGCCGTGTTCGAGGAGCTCAAGACCAGGGAGCGCGCCGTCGCGTATATTCCGGTGCGGCTCGATCAGGTCTCCAATTATCGGCCGCATGTGCCGCCGGCGCGCGCGATCCTCGAGATCGTCAGCAGGAACAGCCGTGCCATCGTCGCCAACTGCTTCCTGTTCGATCGCGACGGCGCGGTCATCGCGGTGCTGCGCGGAGTGCGTTGCCAGGCGGTGCCGGTCCGGCATGTCGCCGACATCGATTCCGTGGCCGTGGTCGAAGTTGCGCGCCGTCTCGATGGTGCAATCCTTGGCATCACCGGCATGGATGTTTCCGGCGCGGAGTTTGCCGAGACGGCGAGCGCCGTCTGCAAGCGTGACGGGCAGGCGGAGCCGAGAGGCGCCGACCTGCTGGAGGGCTGGGCGATCTCCGCGGCCTATGAGATCGCCACCGCGCTCGCCGAGGGCGACGCCGTTGATCCGGTACAGCTGGTGACGGGCAGCCGCATTCCGCCGGAGATGCAGGGCTGGCTGACCAGCATTCTCGTTCATCTCGAAGGCGCGGGGTTGGCGCGCGAGCGCGTCGGCGCCTGGACCTTGGTGCCGGAAGAACTGCCGGCATCGTCGTCGCTGATCAAGGATATTGCAGAGCGCCAGCCGCAACGCGGCAGCGCGCTGCTGCTCGCAGGGGCGCTGACGAGCCTTATTCGCAACATCCAGCGTGACAAAGCGATCAAGGTCGCGCCGCCGCCCGCGCTGCTGAGCGCGGCCGCGGATTTCCACGAGGCGGCTGGCGCATTCCTGTCGGCGGGCAGCGATGTCCTGCTCGAGACGATCATGACGCTGCCGTGCTTCTGGCCGGCAAACCGGGCGTTGCGCATCCTGCAATTGGGTTATGGCGCGTTGACGCATGCGCTGGCGCAGGCCGCGGCCCCGGGGGCGATGCAATTGACGGTGCTGGAGCCGGACCGGCTGGCGTTCGACCGCGCCACATCGGCCATGAGTCGCGAGCTCGCGATCAAGCTGCTGTCATCGGATGACGTCGGCCGGCTCGACACCTACGACATCGTCATCTCGGTCGGCGGCCTGCACCGCCTGCCCGAAGGGCTCGATGCTGGCCGGCTTGCCCGGACGCTGGCGCCGCGCGGACTGTTGGTGGCGCTGGAATCCGCGCCATCGCTGTTCTGCGATCTCGTGTTCGGCATCGATCCGGCGTGGTTCGTCGACGGCGATCCGCCGCGCGGACGGTTGCGCTCTCCGGCGGCGTGGCGGGCGGCGCTGCAAGGGACCGGGTTCGATAACATCAAAACGACGGAGGTGGCCTGCGGCGGCGACACCGCGACATTGATCGTGGCCGGCCGTCCGGGCGAGCCGGCGGCGGTGCCCGCCACGGCCGAGCTTCGCCCGGTCATCGTATCGCCGGCGCTGTCGGTGCTCGCGGCGCAATTGCAGATCGCCTTCGAGGCGCAGGGGATTGCATCTCAGGTCGTCGATCCGCGGCAGGTGGCCGAAGCCGGCGCAGGGCCGTTCGTCGTATTCGCCGAAGCCGTCAAGAGTCCGGAAGACCCGCAGCAAGCCCTGACCCGGCGCTGCCTGGCCTTGAAAGCCTTTGCCGACGCGCTGGCCGGCCGGAAAGCCACCGCATGGCTGATCTTTACCGGCGCTGCCGGCGTCGGCGAGGCGGCGGTGCAGCCGGTCGAAAGCGGCGCCTGGGCGTTCTCCCGCACGCTCGCCAACGAGGTGCCGACGCTCGACGTCCGGCGCGTCAGCGTCGCCTGCGGCGCGCCACCGTCGGCGGTGGCGCGCCACATCGCCGCGATGATGCGGTCGCAGACCCAGGAAACCGAATTCCACCTCGACGGTGAGACCGTCCGCGCGATCCGGGTG
>Ga0180222_1000622_pt1 | contig 49056 bp, 52 predicted proteins | sample eDN5th37CKraftOP_FD_151336 | JGI IMG/M metagenome (GOLD analysis project Ga0180222, IMG submission 151336) | Enriched Organic Plus compost microbial communities from Emeryville, California, USA - eDNA 5th pass 37_C Kraft OP (version 2) (version 2) ...
TGGCGCTGGCGCAGGCGCGCGCCATGCATCCCGCGCTCGAGGCCGTGCCGGAAGACCTCGACGCCGACACGCAATGGCTCGAAACCATCGCCGACGGCTGCCTGCGCTACACGCCGCTGGTCGCCTGCGACGCGCCCGACGGCCTGTTGCTCGACATCACCGGCTGCGCGCATCTCTACGGCGGCGAGGAGGCGCTGGTCGCCGATCTCGGCCACCGGCTGGAAACCGCGGGCTTCGCTTATCGCATCGCCATTGCCGGCAGCATCGGCGCCGCCTGGGCCGCCGCGCATTGCGGCGAGCCGGGCAGCTATCCTTGCGGCAAGGAACGCGAATTGCTTGCGCCGCTTCCGCTCGCCGCACTGCGGCTCCCGCCCGGCACGGTGGCCGCGCTCGCCCGCGTCGGTCTCAAGCGCATCGGCGACATCATCGACCTGCCGCGCAGCCCCCTGACCGCGCGCTTCGGGTCTGACGTACTGCGCCAGCTCGACCGCGCGCTCGGGCTCGAACACGAGCCGCTCAATCCGCGCCTGCCGGTCGCGCCCTATGTGGCGGAGCAGCGGTTTCCCGAGCCGATCGCACGCGAGGAAGACGTGCTGAAAACCGTCGAGCGTCTGGCGGGACGATTGAAGATCGCCTTGGAACGGCGCGGCGACGGCGCACGCCGGCTCGAATTCACGCTGTTCCGCACCGACGGCGCGTTGCGCCGCATCGCCGCCGGCACGTCGCGCCCGTCACGCGAGCCACAGGAGATCCGCGCGCTGTTCGCGGAGCGGCTTGCCGCGCTGGCCGATGCGCTCGATCCCGGCTTCGGCTTCGACATGGCGCGGCTGTCGGTCATGGTGGCCGAGCCCTGCGCGCCCGAGCAAATCGGCATCGGCGGCGCGCCGGACGACGCCGCGCTCGACCGCCTGGTCGATCGCCTGAGCGCGCGGCTGGGCAGCCAGCGCGTGCGCCGCCTGATCGCGCAGGACAGCCATATTCCCGAGCTGGCCGCGGCTCACGTGCCGGCGCAGATGAAAAGCATCGCGCCCGGCTGGGACGCGTTCCGCCGCTATCGCAGCGAGGCCGATCTCGCGCCGCGCCCCTTGCGGCTGCTCGCGCGGCCGGAGCCGATCGAGGCACTGGCGGAAGTGCCGGACGGCCCGCCGCTGCGTTTCCGCTGGCGGCGCGCACTGCACGAGGTGATCGCGGCCGAAGGCCCCGAACGTATCGAGGGCGCCTGGTGGAGCGAGCACGGCGGGCAATTTTCAGGAAATCTTGCGCGCGACTACTTCCGCGTCGAGGACGAGAGCGGCTTGCGCTTCTGGCTGTTCCGCTCCGGGCTCTACCGCGACTTGATGCGGGAAGATTCGGTGCAAGGCGCCGCCGCGCCGGCCTGGTTCATGCACGGGATGTGCGCGTGACTTTTACCCTCTCCCACAAGGGGAGAGGGTTAGTCAGCGCCGCGTTCAAGTCCATGCGTTACGTCGAATTCGCCGTCGCTTCGAATTTCTCGTTCCTGCGCGGGGCCTCGCATCCCGAGGAACTGATCATGCAGGCCGCCCATATCGGGCTTGCCGGCATCGGTCTTTGCGACCGCAATTCGGTCGCCGGCGTGGTGCGCGCGCATCTGACCAGGCGCGAGCATAACTTGGCGCTGCGCTACCACCCGGGCGCGCGCCTCGTCTTCGCCGACGGCACGCCCGACATCCTCGCTTACCCACGCGACCGCGCCGGCTGGGGCCGGCTCACCCGCCTGGTCACGCTCGGCAATCTGCGGGCCGATAAGGGCGAATGCATTCTCACGCTCGACGATCTCATCGCGCACCAATTCGGGCTCGAGCTGGTGGTGATGGATGCTTCTTCTTCACCTCCCTCGACAGCCTCTCCTTTACCTCCCCCTGAAAGGGGGAGGTCGGATCGCGAAGCGATCCGGGTGGGGGGCACTTCCGAAATTGCAAATCAGCATGACCCTCTCCCCAACCCTCCCCCTTTCAGGGGGAGGGGGCGCGCTGTGCATGCGGCGACACAACAAATCCAATTCCTTCGCAAACTCCGCACCATCGCCCCCGGCCGTGTCCGTCTCGCCGCCTCCATGCTCTATCGCGGCCGCGACCGCGCCCGGCTCGCGCGCCTCCAGCAAAGCGCGCGCGAAGCGCAGGTGCCGCTGCTCGCGGTCAACGATGTGCTCTTCCATCATCCCGACCGGCGTCCGCTCGCCGACGTGCTCACCTGCATCCGCGAGAAACTGACCATCGACCGCGCCGGCCGAAAGCTCAGCCCCAATGCCGAACGCTTCCTGAAACCGCCTCCGGAAATGGCGCGGCTGTTCCGCGACGCGCCGGAAGCGATCGAGGAAACGCTGCGCCTGAGCGAAGCACTCACCTTCTCGCTCGACGAATTGCGCTACGAATATCCCGACGAGACGGTGGAAGGCTTCGACAATGCGCAGGACGCGCTGGCGCATCTGACCTATGAGGGCGCGGCCCGCCGCTATCCGCAAGGCCTGCCCGCCAGGGTGCGCGCAAGCCTCGAGCACGAACTCAAGCTGATCGCGCAGCTTCAATACGCGCCCTACTTCCTCACCGTGAACGACATCGTGCGCTTCGCGCGCAGCCAAGGAATCCTCTGCCAGGGCCGCGGTTCGGCCGCCAATTCCGCGGTGTGCTTCTGTCTCGGTATCACCGAGGTCGATCCCGAGCGCGCCGATCTTCTGTTCGAGCGCTTCATCTCGCCCGAGCGGCGCGAGCCGCCCGACATCGACGTCGACTTCGAGCACGAGCGGCGCGAGGAGGTGATCCAATACATCTACAAGAAATACGGGCGCGAGCGCGCCGGCATCGCCGCCACCGTGATCTCCTATCGCGGCCGCTCGGCGATCCGCGAGGTCGGCAAGGCCTTCGGGCTTTCCGAGGATGCCATCGGCGCGCTCGCCTCCTCGATCTGGGGCGGGGGCGGCGGCGCGGTGTCGCCAGACGCCGTCAAACGCACCGGCCTCGACCCGCAAAGCCCGCGCATGCGGCAGATCGCGGCGCTCGCCGCCGAGATCAACGGCTTCCCGCGCCATCTCTCGCAGCATGTCGGCGGCTTCGTCATCACCCGCAGCCGGCTCGATGAAGTGGTGCCGATCGGCAATGCGGCGATGGAAGACCGCACCTTCGTCGAATGGGACAAGGACGACCTCGACGCTCTCGGCATTCTCAAGATCGACGTGCTGGGCTTAGGGATGCTGTCGTGCCTGCGCAAGGCGCTGGATTTGGTGGAACGGCATTACGCGCCGCCATGTCGCGCGGAAGCGGGCAATGACAGCCGGAAATTGACGCTCGCCTCCATCCCCGCAGAGGAAGCGGCCGTCTACCGCATGCTGCAGCGCGCCGACTCGCTCGGCGTGTTCCAGGTGGAGAGCCGCGCGCAGATGACCATGCTGCCGCGCCTGAAGCCCGCCAATTTCTACGACCTCGTCATCGAGGTCGCGATCGTGCGCCCCGGCCCGATCCAGGGCGACATGGTGCATCCCTATTTGCGCCGAAGGCAGGGGATCGAACCGGTGTCGTATCCGTCGAAGGCGCTGGAAGCGGTGCTGTCGAAGACGCTGGGCGTGCCGCTGTTCCAGGAACAGGCGATGAAGATCGCCATCGTCGCCGCCGGCTTCACGCCGGCGGAAGCCGACAAGCTGCGCCGCGCCATGGCCACCTTCAAGCGCGTCGGCACCATCGGCACCTTCCAGCGCAAGATGATCGACGGCATGCTCAAGAACGGCTATGCGCGCGATTTTGCCGAGCGCTGCTTCCAGCAGATCGAGGGCTTCGGCGAATACGGCTTTCCGGAAAGCCACGCGGCGAGTTTCGCGCTCTTGGTCTATGCCTCGGCCTGGCTCAAATGCCGCTATCCGGATGCCTTCGCGGCGGCGCTCCTGAACGCGCAGCCGATGGGCTTCTACGCGCCGGCGCAGATCGTGCGCGACGCGCGCGAGCACGGCGTCGAGGTGCGCCCGCCCGACGTCAATCATTCCGATTGGGATTCGACGCTCGAGCCGGGCCCGCGCGCGGCGGAACGCTTGCACGAATCGCACCGCGGCATGCGCGAGGACATCTATGCGACGCATGCGATCCGTCTCGGCCTGCGCGAGATCAAGGGGCTGTCCGAGCAGGATGCGCGGGTGATTGTGGCGAAGCGTAGTGCTTCTCCCCTCCCCCCGCGTAGCGAAGCGGAGCGGTGGGGAGGGGTCGGGGGTGGGGGGCCGTTGTCCGCCGCTGAGCGAATTTCAAAAGAGCCCCCCACCCCGGCGACTTCGTCGCCGACCCTCCCCACCACGCGCAAGCGCGCGTGGGAGGAGGGAAAGGAAGTGCTGCCCTACGACTCAATGCGCGATCTGTGGCTGCGCACCGGGCTGTCCCCGCGCGTCTTGGAGCGGCTCGCCGATGCCGATGCCTTCGGCTCGCTCGGCCTGACCCGGCGCGAGGCGCTGTGGGCGGCGAAGGCGCTCGGCCGCGTCGGCGACCGCGACGACGATCTGCCGTTGTTTGCGGCGGGTTCCCCACCCTCGGCTGTCATGCCCCGCGCCAGCGGAGCATCCGGTAATCCCGGCGCATCCATCAATGGCACACCATCCGTGGATACCGGATCGTCCGCTTTCGCCAACGATGGCAGCCGGAGAGAACCCGACGTCGCGCTTCCTCCGATGCCGATCGGCGAGGAGGTGGTCAACGACTATCGCTTCCTCAGGCTGTCGCTGCGCGCGCATCCGGCGCAATTCCTGCGCGGCGATCTCGGCCGGCGTGGCATCCTGCGCAACGAAGCGCTGCACGGCGTCGCGCGCCATGCGCGCGTGACGATCTCCGGCCTCGTCACCTGCCGGCAGCGGCCGGGTTCGGCCAATGGCGTGGTGTTCATGACCATCGAGGACGAGAGCGCGGTCGCCAATGTGATCGTATGGCCGAAAGTGTTCGAGCGCGTGCGCCCCATCGTGCTCGGCGCGCGCTATGTGGCGGTGACGGGCCGCGTGCAGGAGGAATGCGGCGTCATCCACGTGGTGGCGGAGCGGCTCGAGGACCTCACACCGTGGCTCGCGCGGCTCGCCGAGCACGGCGGCAGCATCGACGCGCTCGCGCGCTGCGACGAAGTGCGCCGGCCGGTCGAGGAGCAGCGCGAGGCGCGCAGCGCCGGCGGCCGGCAAAGCCGGCTCGTGCAGCTGATGCGCGAGATGCCGGAACTCGCCGCCGATCTCGACGTTCCCGCGCGCGGCTCCGCGCACGCGCCGGCACGGCGGGCGCGCTGACCGCCCCGCACCCGCCGCACGACCGTCAGGCCGCGCCCCTCAACCGCTCTTCTTATTCCGCCGGCCGCCGCGCGCCGGCTTCGTCGCCTTTTCTTGCGCCTTTTCTTGCGCCTTTTCCTGCGCTTTTTCTGGCGCCTTTTCTTTTTGCGCTTTCTCGTCGGGCGACTCGCCGACCAGATCGGCCTCGACCAGCGCCCGCAGTTCCGGCGTCACTTCCGGCCGCACGCCGAACCACAGTTCGAAGCCGCGCACCGCCTGATGCAGCAACATCCCGAGCCCGTCCGCGGTCCGCAAGCCGCGGTCGCGCGCCATCGCCAGGAGCGGCGTGACCAGCGGCGCATAGACCAGGTCGGCCACCACCAGGGACGCCGGACAGCGCAGGTTGATCTCGAGCGGCGGCTGGCCGGTCATGCCGAGCGTGGTGGTATTGACCAGCAGCCCCGCGCCGCCCAACAGCCCCGTGGTCTCGTCCCAGCCGGCCGCGCGCACGCGCGCGCCGAACTGCTTCTGCAGCGCCTCCGCCCGTTCCAGCGTCCGGTTGATCACATAGATGCGCTGCACGTCGCGCTGCAGCAGCGCGAACACAACGGCGCGCGCGCCCCCGCCGGCGCCGAGCACGACCGCCGTCTCCAGGCCGCGATCCCAGCCCGGCGTCGCCTTGTCGAGATTGGCGAGGAAGCCTTCCACGTCCGTGTTGGTCGAACGCAGCACGCTGTCGTCGAACCAGAGCGTGTTGGCGGCCCCGACCGCGCGGGCGCGCTCGTCCGGAACGGAGAGCGCAAGCGCCGCCTGCTTGTGCGGCACCGTGACGTTAGCGCCGATATAGCCGTGATTGCGCAGCGTCTCGATGAAATCGTCGAACTGCTCGGGCGGCACTTCCTCGCGCCGGTATTCGGCATCGAGATTGTGCTGTTTGATCCAGTAATTGTGGATCAACGGTGAGCGCGAGTGCTTGACCGGCCAGCCGATGATGCACACCGCTTTGTGCGTCTCACTCATTGTTCTGCCACCACTGTATTGCGCAGCACACCGATCTCCGGCACTTCGATCTCGATCGTATCGCCCGGCTTGAGCCAGCGCGGCGGGTCGCCGGGCGGCGTCAATTTCACGGGCGTGCCGGTCACGATGATGTCGCCGGGCTTCAGAGTCATGAAGGTGGAAACGTAGGCAATCAAGTCGGAAAACGACTTGATCATATTGGCGGTGGTATCGTCCTGCGTCACCTCGCCGTTGATCTTGACGGTGATGCGCAACGGCCTGGTGAGGTCGACCTCGTCGCTGGTCGCGATCCACGGCCCGATGCTACCGGTCGCATCCCAGTTCTTGCCCTGCGTCACGTTGAATTTTCCGTGCCTGATCCAGTCGCGGATGGTGCCTTCGTTGCACAGCGTGACGCCGAGCACGTGATCGAGCGCCGCTTCGCGCGCGATGCGGCGTCCGCCGCGCCCGATCACCAGCGCGATCTCGCCTTCATAATCGAGCTGCTCGGACTCGCGCGGCCGCACGATGGGCCGCTCGTGTCCGACCAAAGAATCGGGCGCGCGATAGAACATGCTGGGATATTTCGGAATTTCCTGATCGCCGTAATCCGCATTGCGATTGGCGTAGTTGATGCCGATGCACAGTATCTTTTCCGGCGAAAGCAGCGGCGGCCGCCATTCCACGTCGCGGAATGGGTAATCGGCGCGCACGCCGCGCGCGGCCTCGCGCGCGCGCTCGACGCCGTCGTCGCGCAAGAGATCGATGAGACCGTCATAGCGCGGGCCCAGCCGCAACTTGAGATCGACGACGCCTTCGCCTGCGACGACGCCGAAACTGTCCCGGCCCCGCACTCTATAACTCGCCAATTTCATCGAAATGTCCAGACTTTTGCCGAAACCGCCGGCAGGCGGCATGGAATCATTGGTGTTTCGCGGCTATGCTGCCCCGGCCAGATGCGCCATACGCATTTATTCCGGGCAAGCGGCACCGTCAACGCCGCCGGCCGGCGCGATGAAAACAGTACCGGGGGAGAAATGCCGCACATCATCGCTGAATATTCCGCCAATCTCGAAGACCTCCTCGACGTCGCGGGGCTCGTCGCCGATCTGCACCAGGCCGCCATCGACAGCGCGGTCGCAGAACTCGTCGGCATCCGCACCCGCGCGGTCCGACGCGAGCATTTTCGCGTGGCGGACGGCGATCCGGCCAACGGATTTGTCCACATCGTCGCGCGGCTGCGCGTCGGCCGCAGCGAGGACCAGCGCAAGAAACTCGGGCAATTGCTATTCGACGCCGCCGACAAGCGCCTGACGCCCGTCTATCCGGCGCACCCGATCGGCCTCACCGTCGAAATCCACGAGATCGATCACCTGACCTTCCGCCGCAACACGTTGCGCGAGAAGGCGCAAAACGCGGCGTGACATGAAATCCATCTTCATCGATTGCAACGATCAGCTCGCGCCGGTGTGGGCGAAGGTCATTCGTCCCGACGATCCGCCCATCACGCTCAACCGCGCCGATCGCGTCGGTGCGGACCTGCCGCGCGTGCTCGACGGCTACGAGATCGCGCTCGACGATCATTCCTACATGCCGACCGAGCTGGTCGCGCAGTGCCCGCAGCTCAAGCATATCGTGTTCCTCGGCACCGGCGCCGCCAGCTACATGAACATCGGCGAGCTCGCGAACCGCGGCGTCACCGTGCACACGATCAAGGGCTACGGCGACACCGCGGTCGCCGAACATACCATTGCGCTCATGTTCGCCGCCGCGCGCGACGTGGCGCGCATGGACCGCGAGGTTCGCGCCGGCATCTGGACGCCGCAGGAAGGCGTGCAGCTTCAGGGCAAGACGCTCGGGGTAATCGGGCTCGGCGGCATTGGCGCCGAAGTCGCCCGCATTGCCAAGGGCATCGGCATGGAAGTGGTCGGCTACAATCGCACGCCGCGCGAGATCGGCGTGCCGCTCGCCGACATCGACACGCTGCTCGCGCGCGCCGACGTGGTATCGATCAACCTCGTGCTCAACGACGACACCCGCGGCTTCCTCAACCGCGAGCGCATCGCGCGCATGAAGCCGGGCGCGATCCTCGTCAATACCGCGCGCGGCGCGCTGGTCGACGAGGCGGCGCTGATCGAGGCGCTCACGAGCGGCCATATCCGCCATGCCGGCCTCGACGTATTCCATGCCGAGCCGCTCAAGCCGGACCATCCGCTCGCCGCCTTGCCCAACGTCACCCTGACCTCGCATGCCGCCTTCCGCACGCTGGAGGCTTCGATGACGCTGCTGCGGCGCGCGGTCGATATCGTGAAGCGGATCGTCGCATAAACGCATTAGCCGAAAGTCACGACGAAGCCTGTTGCCGAAACCCGGCCACTGTCGATAAAGAGCATCGCTCCCCGCGATTCGCGGGAGCCGCTCGCCGTGCCGCCGCAGCCGGCGGCGACCGCGAGTTGCTTACAATCCCGCCGGCTTGCTCGAACACTTTCCTGGAATTGCGACGATGAAACCGTCGTTTGCCGACACACGAAATATCCCGTCTTTTGCTGCGAAACTGGCCGCCTTTGCCCTTGCCGGCGTGCTGCTTGCAGGCTGCGAAACCACCGGCACCGGGCCCGGAACGCAGGCCGCGGTAAAGGCGCCGGAACCGCCGATGACGCACACGCGCGCCGCCGAGCAATGCTGGATGGCCACCGAAAAGGGCTATGGCAGCGCCAACCTCGACAAGCGTGTCGACATCGTCAACAAGTGCATCGACGACAAGATGAAGGCCGCGCAGGCGTCGCCGAAAAGCTAGCGGATCGGCACTCTGCCCGCTTTGCCGGAATCCGGCCGCCTCTCGCGCCGGCATTTATGTGAAATTTACGCGAACGCTCCCCTTGTCGAGCGTCACGCGCCGTATCACCATTTGCCGCGCTGAGATTCGCTCAAGGAGGTCGCCATGGCGAAAGGTCAGATGCGCGCACCGAAAGAGAAGAAGAAGCCGAAGTCCGACAAGGACAAGCCGAAGCAGCTATCCGCCTACAAGCAGGCGCAGATGTCGAGCTCGGCCGTGAGCCCCGTCAAGAAGTGACGCCTGTCCCGGCGTCGTAGCATTCCGAGACTGCGGCGGCATACGGTGAGGGCTAACGCTCGATGCTCTGGCCCTCGCCGCCCATCTCCGGCATGGTTTTGACGTCCCGGCTCATCTCCAGGCAGGTCAGCAGCTCGACATAGCTCGGCGCGCCGCCGAGCGTCGTCAGGCGCAGGCAGCGCGTGCGGTCGGCGGCGTTGAACTGGGTCCATATTTTCTCGAGTGTCGCGCGCGCAGTCTCCTCGTCGCGCCGGCAGGATTCTTCGTCACGGCCGGGCAGCGCGGCCGCGGCGACCGCCGCCTTGCAGCTCGGTTCGTAATTGAGTTTCGGCACATTGTCCGCCACCAGCAAGATGTGCGAGGTGGCCATAAGCATCGGCAGCAGCGCGGGCATCGGTGGCCTCCGGGGTGGCACGTCCTCGCCCGCGGACAACGCGCGGCCAAAGTTCCCGGTTCACCCTTCGGCGGCAAGACGGCGCCCATGGTGAACGGTGCGTGTAGGGGCCGGGAAACGCGATGCCGCGATGCGGCCGCGGACCGGCCGCATCGGCGCCCAAGTCACATGCCGCAATTCCGGTGGGGGCGTCGGCGCCAGAAACGGCGCCAGTACAGGAGTTGAAATATGACCGCGATCAAGCCCGAGCGGCCCAGCGAAGCCGACACGACCGGCGCCGAGACGACCGGCCCGGAAAGAACGACGTCGCCCGATCGGCGTACCGCCGAGAAGCTCGCCGACATCGATCAGGCGGCGGCGAACGCGTTCGAAGGCGAGATCCGCGAATTCGTCCGCCGTGACGTGTCCTTCCTGCGCCGGCCGCGCAACGATGCCGATCAGGTCGCCGAACCGGTTGCCGACAATCTGAACGCGCTCATCCGCCGCGTGTCGGGAGCGTCGATGGACGAAATCGACCGCGTCATCGCCGAGCTGCAGAGCGTGCGCGAGATGCTCAACAAGGAAGGCGAGCGGGTCAGCCGCGAGATCGCCAGCTATGCGAGCCTCAGCCATGCCGCGATGACCGCGATGAAGGTGATCGGCGAGAGCATCTCGCAATGGAAAGGCGCGCCCGGCAAACCCGGTTCGCGCTCGGCCTGACGCGCATTTTTTGGGGATGGCAACGCGCCCCCGCGCGCGGCCTCCCCGCCCTGCGCGTGACATTTGTCGGCGCGACACGAAGCGAAATGGTCGCAGGCCGACCGAAGCGCGCTGTAACACCGTGCCGGCCGGCACTTGCCCTTAAGGAGATTTTTATCTTCGCTTGTGGATTTCCCGCGCGCCGGAACCAGCCACCACCGGCGCGGCGCATACGCAATTACAGTTGGCGCGCTCGAATGCGGCCTTTCCTCGCATGCGCTTGCCGAAAGCCCTGCGACTCCGCAATGAGGCGAACTCGTCTTTGGACAATCCTCCCACTCACCTCTGCCCCGCCTCCCCCCGGCGGGGCTTCTTTTTGACGCGGCTCAAGATACGCGCCGCGCGTGCGGCGCGAGCGGGCGAACGAGATCTCAGTTGGCGGTTGCCGCGCTGGCGGTCTTGCCGGCTTTGCCACCCTTGCGCGGCAGCGGGTAATCGTCGCTCTCGTAAAGCTGACGAATGGCATTGCCGTCGAAACGCCGTTCTTCCACTTCGAGATAGGCCCCGAGCAGCAATTCCGGCGGCAATTCCTCAATGGCAAAACGGATTGCTTCGGCCGCGGTGGGAAAACGCTTGTATCCGATAGGACGCCGGGACTTGCGGCTCCGGCTGGGAAACAGCTCGGACGGGGCCCGATAATTGATCATCGCCATACTGAACTCCTGAAAGCCATATATGGAGCCTTGCGGGTGGAAAATCCAGCACGGCGGCCCTCACGCGACGGACCTCTGTCGGGGAGGGTTAAGCGCGGTATGCGGAAGCCGCATGTTTTGCGCCGCGCGGCCGATGCCGGCAGCCCATCGACGGTTTTCGCGATCACAACGTATGGGGCGGTTCATCCTGTAATTTCAGCTTGGCTTTGAGCATCGCGATGCGCAATTCCGCCTCGGATCGCGTCAAATTCGGACGATAGGCCTCGAGATCGTAGGCGTCCTGCGCGAGCCGTTTGAGCAGCACAGCCTGTTCGGGCGTCATCGGCGCATCTGCACCGGACGCAATCGTCGGCCCTGCTTGCTCCTGACGCGGCATGACAGTCATGCAACGGCCGTGGTTCCTTACGGTTCCCGACCCGACCGGCATGCGTCAGCGGCCGCCCGCTCACCCCGGCGGGCGATTCAGTTTTCGTGCACCGCATGATACCACTACTGCACAAGCTGATTCGCAGAGGCCCACAGGATGATTCTCGAATCCGTGTTCGGGTTGTCGCTTGTGTTGAATGTCTCGTTCGATCCGCAAATTCCCGCGCCTGCCGGCCCGTCCGCCGGCATGCAGCTTTCGCTGCCGCAACGGGAGGCCGCGCTGCTGCCGGCCGTGCGGCGCGCAACCGACTGCATCATACGCAAAGCGGCTGCCGATCGGCGCTATCGCCCCGACATGTCGCCGACCGAGATCAACGATGTGATCGTCGACTCGATCGTCGCCTGCGGGCGCGCGGTGCGCGCAATGATGGATGCGCATGACCGCATGTACGGCGCCGGATCCGGCGCGGCATTTCTGCTCGGGCCCTATCTCGACGTGCTGCCGGCAGCGGTCGTGAAGCAGGTCGATATCGGAGCGCCGGCGCGCTGACCGGCGGCGCGGTGCGGGAATGCGCTGCGCGCTCGCCGCTCCTCATCCAAGCGGCTCGCCGAGCCGACCGGCACCGGAATGGCCGGTTTGCCGGTGTCCGTCGATTTTGAAAATCGCATCCGAGCGCGTCGCGAAATCCCGCGCAGGTCGGAATCGGGACGCTAGCGTGCGTGCGCCAAGGCCGGACGCAGCATCAAGGTGATCGGCAAGGTCAGCAGGACGATACCGGCGACAATCACGAGCGCGGCGGTGACGCCGACCATGTCGCCGATGAAGCCGTAGACCGCCGGCGATACCGCGCCCGCTCCGATCGTGCCGGTATAGAAAATGCCGAAGGCGCGTGCGCGCCGCGCCGGCTCGACCAGGTCGGGAACCGAGCCGTAGAGCACCGACGAGGTTCCGTTGAGCGCCACGCCCACCAATGGCAGCAACAGCATCGCCGCTTCGAGCGGAAGCGGCAGCAGCGCGACAATGCCGAGCGCGGTGACCGCCTCGGTGAGCCAGACGGTCGCGACGGTGCCGATGCGCGAGCCGAGAAACGCGCAGACCAGCTTGCCGGCGGCGCCGCCCGCGAACACCAGCGTGAGCGCGAGCCCGACGGTCGGCAGCGCCGCGCCTTTGGCGGTGAGCACGAAGGGCAGGAAGGTCAGGAAGGCCATGCGCGTGGCGCTGTCGATCACGCCGACCGACAACAGCAGCGGAAATCCGAATGACTGCAGGCGCCCGCCTTGCCCGGTCGCGGCTTCGCTCTTGGCCGGCGCGGCGGCGGACTCGCGCAGCCGCGGCATCACGAAGAAAATCGCGACCGCCGCGGCGATCCCGAGGGCGCCGAGCAGCACCAAGGCCTGCCGCCACGGCAGCACGACGAACAGCAGCGAAGCCGCGGCCGGCAGCGTCATCTTGCCGATGTCGCCGGCGAAATTATAGGTGCCGAGCGCGCTGCGCGAACGCGCGCCGGAAAAGGCATGCGCGATGAGCGAGGACGCCAGCGGATGCTGCGTGCTGGCCCCGAGGCCGCCGATGAACAGGGCCGCGACGAGCGTGACGACACCGGTGCTCAGACCCGCGAGGCAATAGCCCAGACCGGCGAGCGCGGTGCCGAGCGCCAGCACGATGGCGGCGCCGAAGCGTTCGGCGACGAAGCCGGACGGAATCTGCAGGCCCGCGAGCGTGCCGGAGAACACCGTCTTCATCAGGCCGAGCGCGGCAAAGCCGAGCCCGAACTCGCTCTGCCAGATCGGCAGCATCACATAGACGAGATCGGTGTAGCCGTCGTGCAGGGCATGCGCGCCGCAGGCGACGCCGATGGCGCGGCGTTCCTCGCTCTTTGTCCCGGAGTTCATGGTTCGCCACGCGCGGGACGAGGCACGGATCGAAGTTCCATCGTCATCCCTTTTGCGGACGGCGCTCGACGAAGGCGGTGGAAACGAAGGATATCACCAGATCGCCGTTCTGATTGACGCCGGTCGAGCGCAGGGTCATCAGCCCGGGGCCGGGCCGGCTCCCGGAAATGCGGGTTTCCAGCACCTCGCTCTTGTAGACGATGGTGTCGCCGGCATAGACGGGCTTCAGCCATTGCAGTTCGCGAATGCCGAGCGCCGGCCCCATGCCGGCGACCGGTTCGCCGCGCGCGCGCATCGCCTCGCTCTCGCGGCGGCGGTGGTCGACCATCAGCCGCATCCAGACCGCCGCGGTGTGCCAGCCGGACGCGCACAGCGCGCCGAAATGCGAACGCGCGGCCGCCTCCTCGTCGACATGAAACGGCTGCGGGTCGAAGCGGCGCGCGAAGGCCTTGATGTCGTCGGCGGTGAAGGTGTGGCGGCCGATTTCGATGCTGTCGCCGACGCGGATGTCCTCGAAATATTTCACGCCGGCACCCCCGTCTCGCGGCGCCCGAGCATCAGCGTGGTGGTGAGCGTGGTCAACACCGCATCGGAATCGTCGAGCATCTCGAACAGGAAGCGCACCAGGCCCATTTGCGGGCGTTTTTTCGAGGCGCGCGTGTCGAGCACGGTCGCACGGATGCGGATGCTGGTGCCCGGCCGCAACGGCTTGAGCCAGCGCACCTCGTCCACGCCGGGCCCCCCCATCGAACTGGAGTCGAGCAGGAAGCCGTCGGCGATCATGCGCATCAGCAGACAGCACGAGTGCCAGCCGGAAGCGGCGAGCCCGCCGAGCAGCGTGGCGCTCGCCGCCGCCTCATCGAGATGCATGGGTTGCGGATCGAATTCGGCGGCGAAGGCGATGATTTCCTCGCGCGTGACCAGGCGTGGGCCGTAGACGGAAACCGCTCCCGGTCTAAAGTCTTCCCAGTGAAGTTTCGGCATGGTTGACGCTAACCACCTCCCGGGCGTCATCGCCCGCGCGAGCGGGCGATCCAGTAAACACCAAAGCGGGCGATGATATCAAAGGGCGCGGCCAGCGCATGCCCCGCCGGAGCCCGCCCCCAGCCATCCTAGGGGGGATGACGCCGGTTTTCGGATGGCTGGCCGGGGAGCGCCTCAGGTCGCGAAGCGGAAATGCATCACGTCGCCGTCGGCGACCACGTAGTCCTTGCCTTCCAGCCGCATCTTTCCGGCCTCGCGCGCGCCGGCCTCGCCGCTGCAGGCGATGTAATCGTCGTAGCCGATGGTCTCGGCCCGGATGAAGCCCTTCTCGAAATCGGTGTGGATCACGCCGGCCGCCTGCGGCGCCTTGGTGCCCTGGGTGATGGTCCAGGCCCGCGTTTCCTTCGGCCCCACGGTGAAATAAGTGACGAGGTGCAGCAGCGCGTAACCGGCGCGCACCAGCCGGTCGAGCCCGGTCTCCTTCAGCCCGACCGCTTCGAGATAATCGGCCCGTTCTTCCGCCGGCAGCGTGGCGATCTCGGATTCGATCTTGGCCGAAATGACCACCGAAACCGCGCCCTCCTCCTTGGCGCGCGCTTCCACCCGGCGCGAGAATTCGTTGCCGGTGGCGGCCGCCGCCTCGTCGACATTGCAGGCATAGAGCACCGGCGCCGAGGTGAGCAGGCCGAGCGAGTGGAACAGCTTCTCCTCCTCCGGCTTGCGCTCGACCATGCGGGCCGGCTTGCCCTCACGCAAGAGCACGAGCGCGCGCTTGACGAGATCGAGCGCTTCCTTGGCTTCCTTGTCGTTGCCCTTGGCCTTCTTTTCGAGATTGTCGACGCGTTTTTCCAGGCTCTCGAGATCGGCCAGCATCAATTCGGTCTCGATCGTCTCGATGTCGGCGACCGGATCGATCCTACCTTCGACATGGGTGACGTCGGTGTCCTCGAAGCAGCGCACCACATGCACGATGGCGTCCACCTCGCGGATATTGGCGAGGAACTTGTTGCCGAGCCCCTCGCCCTTGGACGCGCCGCGCACCAGGCCGGCAATGTCCACGAAGGTGATGCGCGTCGGGATGATCTGCTCCGACTTGGCGAGCGCGGCGAGCTTCTCGAGGCGCGGATCGGGAACCGCGATCTCGCCGACATTCGGCTCGATGGTGCAAAACGGATAATTGGCCGCCTGCGCCGCCGCGGTCTGCGTGAGCGCATTGAAGAGAGTCGACTTGCCCACATTCGGCAGGCCGACGATGCCGCATTTGAAGCCCATGGAATATTCCGCTTCTCGTTGTTTTCGTCGTCAGTCGGAACCAGCCGGCCCCTTGTCCTCGCCGAACCCCTTCGCCGTCATGGCGAGGTGCACCTTGTTCTGGAACGTCGAATCCTTGCCCTCGACCAGAAGCGCGGCATTGTCCGCGATGGCCTCGCACAGCGCCTCGACCCAGGGCCTCTCGCTCTTGGCGAAATCGTTGAGCACGTAGGATTCGACCAGATGCTTCTGGCCGGGATGTCCGATGCCCAGACGAACGCGCTTGTAGTCGTTGCCGATGTGCGAACTGATCGAACGCAGACCGTTATGGCCCGCATTGCCGCCGCCCGCTTTCACGCGCAGCTTTCCGGGTGGCAGTTCGAGTTCGTCGTGAAAGACCACGATGTCCGACGGGCCGAGCTGGTAGAAACGCGCGGCTTCCGCCACCGCGCGTCCCGACTCGTTCATATAGGTGCCCGGCAGCAGCAGGAGAACACGCTCGCGCGCGATCGAGCCTTCGACCGCCACGCCCTGGAACTTGCGGCGCCAGGGCGCGATGTCATGGCGGCGGGCGATGGCCTCGACCGCCATGAACCCGATATTGTGCCGGTTGCCGGCATAGCGCGGGCCAGGATTGCCGAGGCCGACGAAAAGCAGCATGGCTTCGCCGCCCCATCAGATAACCGCGAGCTCCGGGGAGGAGGCGCTTGGCGCGCCCCCTTACTTCTTCTCGGCCTTGGCCGCCGCACCGGCGGCCGGAGCCGCCGCACCGGCAGCCGGAGCCGCCGCACCCGCGGCCGGAGCCGCCGCGCCAGCGGCCGGAGTCGCAGCCGCGGCCGCTTCGGCGGCAGCACGCTGCTCTTCCTGGTAGCCGGACGGCGGAACGATCGTCACCAGCGTGACGTCGCCATGCGCGATCACGCGCACGCCCGCCGGCAGCACCACGTCGGAAAGGTGCTTCGAATGGCTGATCTCGAGGCCGGCGATGTCGACTTCGATCGCACCCGGAATGGCATCGGCCGGGCACTGCACTTCGACCGTGTGGGTGACGAGGTTGACCGCGCCGCCGCGCTTCACGCCCGGCGACTGCTCGGCATTGAGCACATGCACCGGAATGTTGACGCGGATGGTGGAGCCCTCGGCGACCCGCAGGAAGTCCACGTGCATCGGTAGATCCTTGATCGCGTCGAGCTGGTAGTCGCGCGGGATCACGCGGTGCTTGGTGCCGTCCACGTCGAGATGGAAGAGCGTGCTCAGGAAGCGCCCGGCATAGATGCGCTTGCGCAGTTCGGCATGGTCGAGCAGGACCATGAGCGGGGGCTTGTTGTCACCATAGATCACGCCCGGCACTTGGCCGGTGCGACGCGCTGCCCGGGCGGCCCCCTTGCCGCCTTTCGGACGCGCCGTCGCTTTCATTTCCTGGACGGTCGCCATATCGCTATCCTCATGTAAACCAATGGAAAAAGGCGGCTGTTTCGGCCGCCCCACGAACGCGGCAAGCCTCCAGGGGTGCCGGGGGCCGCGTTTCGGCGGGGTTTATAGCGGCGGCAATCGGAAAGGGCAAGGAAGGCCGCGCTTTTGGGGCCGGACCGAGCGCCGCCGACGGTTAATCGCCCGGCGGCGGCATCCGCCGCGGCCTAGGACGGCCATAGCCGGTTAGCTATGGTACCGCCTTCGACAGCACCGGCCCGCCCTAGCGATGATCTATAACCGAATACGCTTCCGGCATTTGCACTGCTTCCTCGCCATCGCGCGCCACCGCAGCGTGGGCGCGGCCGCGGAAAGCCTGGCGATCACCCAGCCCGCTTTGTCGAAGACCCTGCGCGAGCTCGAAGACGCGCTCGGGGTACGCCTGTTCGAGCGCGGCCGGCGCGGCATGACGCTGAGCCGGTTCGGCGAAATCTTCCTGCAACATGCCGCCGGCAGCATCGCCTCGTTGCGCCACGGCGTCGACAGCATTGACGTGGCGCGGGCGACCAGCGAGCACACGGTCGCGGTCGGCGCCCTGCCGAACGTGACGGCGCGGCTGATGCCCGAGGCGGTCCGGCTGTTCAAGCGGGATGCGGCCGGCACGCTGGTGCGCGTGGTCGGCGGCGGCAGCAATTCGCGCCTGCTCGACCAGCTGCGGCTCGGCGAGCTCGAACTCGTGGTCGGCCGCCTGGCGAAAAGCGAGCACATGACCGGGCTCGCCTTCGATCATCTTTATTCCGAGCCGCTCTCGCTGGTGGTGCGGCGGCGGCATCCGCTGGCTTCCGGCAAGCGCTTTTCGCCCGCGATGCTGTCCGCGCATCCCTGGCTGCTGCCCGATAACGGCACCGTCATCCGCCAGGAAGTCGAGCGCTTCCTGCTGGCCGAAGGCGTGAGCCTGTCGGCCGAGATCATCGAATCGACCTCGGTCACCTTCGGACGCGCCTATGTCGATGCCTCGGACGCCATATGGTTCGTGCCGCGCGGCGTGGTGCAGGCCGACATCAAGAGCGGCCGCCTGATTGCCCTGCCCGCTCCGGCCGGCGCGATGGAAGGTCCGGTCGGCATCACCACGCGCGCCGATGTCGCGCCGACCCCGGCCGGGCGCCTGCTGATCGACGCCGTGCGCCGCGCGGCCAGCGCGCTGGCAGCGTCCGGCCAACAATAACCGGATGGATATGCCGACCTTCGAAAATCTCATTTCCGCCCGCTCCCCGGCTCGGCCAACCTGCGGCGCCATGCGGCACCCATGCCGGCAGGAGACGCCATGACGCGCGCGAGCAAGCGGCCCAATTTCGTGCTGTTCATCACCGATCAGCACCGTGCGGATTATCTCGGCTGCTACGGCCATCCGGTCCTGCGTACGCCGAACATCGATTCCATCGCCGCGCGCGGCACGGCCTTCGACCGCTTCTACGTGGCAAGCCCGGTCTGCATGCCGAACCGTGCGAGCCTGATGACCGGCCGGATGCCCTCGGTGCATGGCGTCCGCAGCAACGGCATTCCGCTGTCACGCCAGGCGGTGACCTTCGTCGACCTGTTGCGCGGCGCCGGCTATCGCACCGCGCTGGTCGGCAAGAGCCATTTGCAGAACTTCACCGGCAATGCGCCGCTGGCCAAGCCGCGCCAGCCGGCGGAGGGCTATCGCAGCCCGCCGCCGAGCCTGGCGCAGGCGATCCGCAACGATCTCGACAGCCCCGATTATGGGCAGGAGCAGCCGGATTACTGGCAGCGCGCGGATGCCCGCATCGCCACGCCGTTCTACGGCTTCGACCATGTCGAGCTGGTGCGCGGACACGGCGACACGGTGACCGGCGATTACACGCGCTGGCTGATCGAACGCGAGCCCGATGCGCTCAGCCTGCTCGGCCCGGAAAACGGTTTGCCCCACGACTATGTCTGCCCGCAGGCGCACCGCACCCGCATCCCCGCCGAACTTTATTCCACCGCCTATATCGCCGAGCGCGCCGCCGCCTATCTCCAACGACATGCGGAGGGCGACGGCGACGATCCGTTTTTCCTGATGGTGTCGTTTCCCGATCCCCACCATCCGTTCAATCCGCCGGGGAAGTATTGGGACCTGTACCGGCCCGAGCAGTTCCCGGTGCCGGAAGCGTTCACGCGCAACGACTGGATCCCGCCGCCCCACGTGCAGGCGGTGCTCGATGCGCGCGCGCGCGGCAGCGCCAACCTCAAGGGCATGCGCTCGATCGGCACGACGCCGCGCGAAGCGCAGGAGGCGCAGGCGCTGACCTGCGGCATGATCGCCTGCATCGACGACGCCATCGGCGGCGTGCTCGCCGCCATCGAATCCTGCGGACACGCGGACGACACCGTGGTGATGTTCACCACCGACCATGGCGACCATCTCGGCGACCACCGGCTCCTGCTCAAAGGGGCCGAGCAATATCAGAGCATCGTGCGCGTGCCGTTCATCTGGTCCGATCCGCAGGCGCCGAAAAGCGCCGCGCGCACCGGCGCGCTCGCCTCGACCATCGACATTGCGGCGACGATCCTCGATCGCGCACGGCTCGACCCCTATTACGGACTGCAAGGCCGCAGCCTGCTGCCGCAGATCGGCCAGGGCGAACCGGGACGCGAGGCGGCGTTCATCCAATACGACCATCAGATGGCCGGGCTGCCGCCGGATGCCGGCTTGCGCGTTCACACGCTCGTCGATACGCGTTGGCGCATGAGCGTGGTGCTCGGCAGCGACGAAGGCGAGCTCTACGACCTCGCCGCCGATCCGGGCGAATTCGACAATCTATGGGATTCGCCGGCGCATAAGAGCGTGCGCGCCGAGCTGATGGAACGGCTGGCGCGCACCGAGATGGCGCATGTCGATCGCGTGCCGATCCCGACGCAGCAGGCGTGAGTGGCGCGGGCGCCGTGCGGCGCCCGCTTCGGCTCAGTTGGCCTTGAAGCCGGTGGCGACGACCAGCTTGCGCCAGCGCTCGATCTGCGCGGTCAGTTCGTCGCTGAAGGCTTTCCCGGCGAGCGCCGGCACGTCGAAGCCCATCGCTTCCAGCTTCGCCTTCACCACCGGATCCCGATGCGCCGCGATGGCGGCCTTGAGCAGACGCTCGCGGATCGGCGCCGGCGTCGACGCACGGATCAGCAGACCGAACCAGATCGTGGCGGTGAGGTCGGGATAGCCCAACTCTGCGAAGGTCGGCACGTCGGGGGTGAGGCGGAAGCGCTTGGCGCTGGTGGTGGCGATGGCGTTGAGCTTGCCGGCCTTGATATGCGGCAGCGCGGCCGCGATCTGGGCGAAGCCGAGCGGCACATTGCCCGCCAGCAGGTCGGTCGTCTGCGGCGCCGCGCCACGATACGGCACATGCGTCATGTCGAGCCCGAACCTCTGATTCATCTGGAAGCCGAGGAAGTGCGAGGGCGTGCCGGGGCTGAACGAGCCGAAGCTGACCTTGCCTTTGTTGGCCTTGATCCACGCGACCAGGCTCTTGAGATCCTTGGCCGGCACGTTCGGATTGGTGACCAGCACCAGCGGCGCCTCGACGCCCTTGATCAGCGGCGTGAAGTCCGACGTCTTCCACGGCAGATGGCTGAAGGCGCTCGGATTGATTTCGTTCATCGATTGGGTGCCGACCCAGACCGTGAGCCCGTCGGCCGGCGCCTGCACGACCGTGTGCGCGGAGATGTTGCCGTTCGCGCCCGGCTTGTTCTCGATGATGATGGTCTGGCCGAGTTCCTGCTTCATCTTGTCGGCGATGACCCGGGCGTAAGGATCGAGCGCGCCGCCCGGCGGCGTGCCGACCACGAAACGGATGACACCGGTGGTGGAATCGTCGGCCACCGCGCTGTTGGCCATGGAGCCGGCAGCAAGTGCGGCAACCGCCAGCGCGGCCAGAATGCGTCGCATGATTTCCTCCCTTTCGTGGCGCAGACGTCTCGCGCGTCTCTGCCCAAGACCCGCCGAAATACGCGCCGGTTATGGCAGCGCGCCACGCAGGGATTGTAAAATGAGGAATGCGGTCGCTGGCATAGCCGCGCGGCTATGGCAGTCGGGCCGCCGGGCTTGCAAAAGCCGGCGCCGCGCCACCGGCGCGCTGCGCCGGCAGCCGGGCGCTATTCGCCGCGCGGCGGATCGGCCGGCCGCCCGGCGGGCGGCTCCGCGCTCGGGCCCGCCGCATCGGGCGCAGCCTGCATGGTCGGCGGCGCCGGCTCGGCCGGGGCCGGGCTTGCCGGCGGCGGCGGCGGCACGATCACGGGCGCGGCCGACCGCTCCGCTTCGAGCGCCTCGATACGCGCTTTGAGTTCCTCGTTTTCCTCGCGGGCGAGGCGGGCCATCTCCTTGACCGCCTCGAATTCCTCCCGCTGCACGACCTCGAAATCGCGCAGAATCCGCTCGACCTGGCTGTGGAACAGGGTGTCGAATTCGCGCCGAACCCCCTGCGCGACGCCGGCCGCGTCGTTCATCAGGCGCGCCATCTCGTCGAAAAGGCGATTTGTGGTCTGAGTCATGGCTGCAAGTCTCCGGCGCCGTCTGTATTCCGGATTGACAATGGCCTTCCGGTCATCCCACTGCAAGAGCCGGTATGCTACCAGACCGATAGCAGCGTCCCGCGACGCGACCACGACACCCGAGCCCGCCGGAAAACAATATGCCGCTGCTTGTCATTCCCTATCCTCATATCGATCCGGTGCTGGTGCATATCGGCCCGCTTGCCATCCGCTGGTACGCGCTCGCCTATATTTTCGGCATCCTGATCGGCTGGATCTATGCGCGCGCCCTGATCCGTTCCGACCGGCTGTGGGGCGGCAAAGCGCCGATGACGCTCGCCGATTTCGACGACTTCGTGCTGTGGGTCACGCTCGGCATCATCCTCGGCGGCCGCATCGGCTACGTGCTGTTCTACAACCTGCCTTATTTCGCCGCGCACCCGCTGCATATATTCGAGTTGTGGACCGGCGGCATGTCGTTCCACGGCGGCTTCACCGGCTGCGTGGTCGCCGTGTTCCTGTTTGCGAAGAACCGGGGCATCCCGGTCCTGTCGCTCGGCGACGTCACCTGCGCGGTCGGCCCGATCGGCCTGTTTCTCGGCCGCCTCGCCAATTTCATCAACGGCGAATTATGGGGTCGGCCGGCCGATGTGCCCTGGGCCATGGTGTTCCCGAACGGCGGCCCGCTTCCGCGCCATCCGAGCCAGCTCTATGAGGCGACGCTCGAAGGCCTCGTGCTGTTCGTCATCCTGGCGGTCATGGTGCGCGCCGGCGCGCTGAAACGGCCGGGGCTCGTGATCGGCTCGTTCGCGGCCCTCTATGCGATCGCGCGCACGACCGCGGAATTCTTCCGCGAACCGGATGCGCAGCTCGGCTTCCTGTGGGGCGGCGCGACCATGGGCCAGCTTCTTTCGGTGCCCTTGTTCCTCGTCGGGCTCGCCTTCGTCGCTTACGCGCTGAAACACCCCGCCACGCGCAGCCCATGACCGACGCGCTATCGCCGCTGGAATCGGAAATCCGCCGCCGTATCGCGGCGGCCGGACCGATGCCGGTGAGCGAATACATGGCGCTCTGCCTGGGCGATCCCGACCACGGCTACTACGTCACGCGCGATCCGCTCGGCGCACGCGGCGATTTCATCACCGCGCCCGAGATCAGCCAGATGTTCGGCGAGTTGATCGGCGTGTGGATGGCCGCGGTCTGGAAGAAAATGAACGCGCCGAACAGCATCCGCGTGATCGAGCTCGGCCCCGGCCGCGGCACGCTGATGAAGGACGCCTTGCGCGCCTTGCAGGTGATGCCGGGCTTTCGCGAAGCGATCGAGCTTCATTTGGTCGAAATGAGCCCGGCCTTGCGGGCGCGCCAACAGCATACGCTCGGCGGCCTTGCCACCCCGGTGTTCTGGCACACCGCGCTCGACGCGGTGCCGGAAGGCCCCGCCATCGTCGTCGCCAACGAGTTCTTCGACGCCCTGCCGGTCAACCAGGCGGTGAAGACCGCGCGCGGCTGGCACGAGCGCTGCGTCGGAATCGGCGCCGACCGGAGACTCACGTTCACGGTCGCACCCGACCCGCTCCCGCATTTCGAGACGCTGCTGTCGCCGTTCCTGCGCGCCGCACCGGAGGGCGCGATTTTCGAATGGCGCGACGACTTCATCGCCATGCAGCTCGGCCGCAGGCTCGCGAAAGACGGCGGCGCAGCGCTGGTGATCGACTACGGCCACGCCATGAGCGAGGTCGGCGACACTTTGCAGGCGGTCGTCGGCCACGCCTATGCCGATCCGCTGATCGATCCGGGGGAGGTCGACCTCACCGCCCATGTCGACTTCCAGGCGCTGGCGCGGGCGATCGAAGCCATGGGTGCCAAGGGCTTCGGCCCGCTCGAACAGCGCGAGTTCCTGCGCCGGCTCGGGATCGAGACGCGCGCGGCGACCCTGAAGGCCCGGGCCACCCCGGAAGCCGCCGCGGCGGTCGACGCCGCCTTGTTGCGGCTGACCGGAACCGGCCGCACCGGCATGGGCATTCTGTTCAAGGCGGCGGCCTATGCGCATCCCGCGCTCGGCGTGCCGCCGGGATTCGAAATCTGAAACCGGTCGCGGGCCTGCGAAAAGTCGCCCATGGCCCTATATTGATGGGCGTGAACGCCGTCCGAGGAAACGATCGCCGATGCTGCAAGCCCCTTCGCTCTCCAAGCTCGCGCGCGTCCGCCACGCCTTCTTCACGCGCGAGGGCGGCGTATCGGAAGGCCTCTATGCCACGCTCAATGGCGGCGTCGGCTCGGGCGACGCGCCCGAAAAGGTGGCGGAAAACCGCAAGCGCATGGCGAACGCGCTCGGGGTTGCGCCGGATCGCCTGCTCACGCCCTACCAGATCCATTCGCCCGACGTGGTGGTCGCCGACGAGGCCTGGACGCACGAGACGCGCCCGCGCGCCGATGCCGTCGTCACCCGCCAGCCGCGCCTCGCGATCGGCGTTTCGACCGCCGATTGCGGACCGCTCCTGTTCGCCGATGAGCAGGCCGGCGTGATCGGGGCGGCGCATGCCGGCTGGCGCGGCGCCTTCACCGGCGTGATCGAGGCGACCGTTGCCGCGATGGAGGAGCTCGGGGCCAAGCGCGCGCGCATCGCGGCCGTGCTCGGGCCCACCATCCGGCAGCCGAACTACGAGGTCGGGCCGGAATTCGTCGAACGCTTCCTGGCGGCGGATGCCGACAATGCGCGCTTCTTCGCGCCGTCGGAACGTCCCGGCCACGCGATGTTCGATCTGACCGGTTATATCGCCGCCCGCGCGGCCCGCACCGGCATCCAGGATTTCGAGGACCTCGGCCTGTGCACCTATGCCGAGCCCGAGCGGTTCTACAGCTATCGCCGCACGACCCAGCGCGGCGAACCCGACTACGGCCGTCACATCAACGCGATTGCGCTGAGCGGCTAGGCTCCTCCCACAGCCGGCGAGTTATCCACCGCCCAACGCGCGTATTTTGACGCGGTCGCAACCCGCGGCCCGCGCCGCTGGACATCCTTATTTGGTTACCGATACGTTAACGGCCCGGCTGGGGGATTTTCAGCGAAAAGAACAAAGCCGCAGGGGTATCGATGCCGTGGAGTTGGAACCGCGCCGCCCGCATGGCGGCGCGCCTGTTCGGAAAAGCGGCCATGCCATTGGCCGCCGTCTGTGCGCTCACGCTCGCCGGCTGCAATGAAAATGCTCCCGCCAATGTGGCGGCGGCGCAGCCGCGCGGCGCCACGGTGGCATTTGAATCGATCGACGGCCCGCCGGTTGCCCAGTTCCACAAGCTGGTCGCCGATCTCAACGACGAGGCGCAGACGCGCCGGCTCGCGGTGATCTCGCGCGAGCAGCCGTCGGCCTTCCGCGTGCGCGGCTATCTCGCCGCCGCGGTGGAACAGGGCAGCACCACGATCAGCTGGGTGTGGGACGTTTTCGACGGCAAGGAGCACCGCACCCTGCGCATCGCCGGCGAGGAACGGGCCAACAGCATGCCGCAAGACGCCTGGGCCGCCGCCGATGACGCCATGTTGCGCCGGATCGCGCGCACCAGCATGGACCAATTGGCGGCCTTCCTGACCTCCCCCGACGTGGCACCGGGCACGCCGACGCCGGCCGGAGACGCCCGGATTGCGTTCGGCCCGGACGACTCCTCGCCGGAGGCGGCCGGCATCTTTCGCATTTTCCACCCGCAGGCCGACCCGGTCTCCGGCGGCGCGACGCTGACGCTGGCGGCCTCGACGCGCCACTAGAACCGGCGGCCGCCACGAAGCTGCGAGCGCGCTAAAACGCATCCGGGTATTGATTCGGAGTCATATTGCCCACCCCATTACACCTTGTTATGACCACGCCGTCACACGGCTAGGCATACTCAAGAGGTTTCTCGGCATGACGGGCAAGAACGGGGCGATCAAGCTCGTCGCCGGCAATTCGAATCCTGCGCTGGCTCAAGGGATCGCCGAACATCTCCGCACCTCGCTGGCCAAGGCCGTCGTCCGGCGCTTCGCCGACGGCGAGGTCTTCGTCGAGATCCAGGAGAACGTGCGCGGCGCCGACGTCTTCGTCATCCAGTCGACCTCCGCGCCGGCCAACGACCACCTGATGGAATTGCTGATCATCATCGACGCGCTGCGCCGCTCCTCGGCGCGCCGCATCACGGCGGTGATCCCCTATTTCGGCTACGCCCGGCAGGACCGCAAACCCGGTCCCCGCACCCCGATCTCGGCCAAGCTCGTCGCCAATCTGATCACCCGCGCCGGCGCCGACCGCGTGATGACGCTCGACCTGCATGCCGGCCAGATCCAGGGCTTCTTCGACATCCCGACCGACAATCTCTACGCCTCACCCTTGATGGTGCGCGACATCCGCGATCGCTTCAATCTCGAGAACGTCATGGTGGTGTCGCCCGACGTCGGCGGCGTGGCGCGCGCGCGCGGACTCGCCAAGCGCATCAGCGCGCCGCTCGCCATCATCGACAAGCGGCGCGAGCGCCCGGGCGAATCGGAAGTGATGAACGTCATCGGCGAAGTGGCCGGTCACACCTGCATGCTGGTCGACGACATCGTCGACTCCGGCGGCACGCTGGTGAACGCGGCCGACGCGCTGCTCCAGCACGGCGCGAAAGAGGTCTATGCCTATATCAGCCACGGCGTGTTGTCGGGCGGCGCGGTCGGGCGCATCGGCAAGTCGCGGCTGAAGGAACTGGTCATCACGGATTCGATCCAGCCGACCAAGGAACAGCTCGCCACGCCGAATATCCGCCTGCTGCCGATCGCCGGCCTGATCGGCGAAGCGATCGAACGCACGGCGTCGGAAGAGTCGGTATCGAGCCTGTTCGATTGAGTTTCCAGCTCGCTCCGGGCCGCATGCGCCGGCCGGCGAGCCCGGAAGCACGCGGAAGTTATCCACCGTCATTTCACCGCGAGACTCGATAGGCTGTGGAGATTCCGATCCGCCCGGTTGCCTCATCGACGCAAATCACGGCTCATTGCGCCTCGATGATGCCTTTGGCGGGCGGAATCGAGCGGGTTATAGTCGGCTGAGCTCGTGATTCGCTCGCGTCGTCAAGGCACCCCGTAATTTCTGCGTTTGAACGCGGTTCGGGCTCCTGCGGGTCCGTTCGAGCCGTATGCGTGCAGTGGCGTGCGTTTCCCCTCGCTCCATTTGGCAAAGCGGAGACGGCATGTCCCTTACGAGCCACGCAGAAGAACAACGGTTGAATCCCCTCGACGTGGTCGAACGGCTCGCGACCGGAAACGACTGGTCGTTCGAGCGCGCCAGTGATGACGAGATCACGATTCTCGTCAGCGGCAAGTGGACGGATTACCAGCTCTCCTACACTTGGATGGGCGACATCGAGGCGCTGCACCTGGCCTGCGCCTTCGATCTCAAGGTGCCGGAGCGCCGCCGCGGCGAGGTGCAGGCGCTGATCTCGATGGTCAACGAGCGCCTGTGGGTCGGCCACTTCGACCTGTGGGTGAAGGAAGGCATCGTGATGTTCCGCCATGCGCTGGTGCTGGCGGGCGGCACGGAAGCGTCGCACCGGCAATGCGAGGCGCTGGTCGGCACCGCGCTCGAGACCTGCGAGCGCTATTTCACCGCCTTCCAGTTCGTGGTCTGGGCCGGCAAGAGCGCACGCGAAGCGCTCGACGCCGCCATGTTCGAGACGTCCGGCGAGGCGTGACGCTCGCCGGGCCTGTCCCAAACACCTCTTGTCATGCCCCGCGAAAGCGGGGCATCCAGTACGCCGCAGCGCCGATGCTCGAACGCGGCGCCGAGGTTTACTGGATCATCCCCGTGCGGGGACGATGACAGCGGAGAGAATGATGGCCCCGCGTAAAGTGACGAAAAATGCCCTCGCCGCCTTCAAAGGCCCGCTGCTGCTCGTCGGCGCCGGCAAGATGGGCTCCGCCATGCTCGACGGCTGGATCGCGCGCGGGCTCAATCCGAAAAAGATCGCGGTGATCGAGCCGCAGCCGGCCAAGAGCGTGAAGGCGCTTACGCGGCGCGGGCTTGTTCTCAATCCCAAGAAGGTCAGCGAAGCCGCCGCCATCGTCGTCGCGGTCAAGCCGCAGACCGCGCCCGAGGCGGTGCCGCCTCTGGCCGCACGTGTCGGCAAGGGCACGCTGGTGCTCTCGATCATGGCCGGGCGCACGCTCGCCTTCCTCGAAGACAGGCTGCCCAAGGGCACCGCGATCGTGCGCGCCATGCCGAATACCCCGGCGGCGGTCGGGCGCGGCATCACGGTCGCGGTCGCCAATGCGAACGTGTCCGCGCGCCAGCGCAAGCTCGCCTCCGATCTGCTGGCGGCGATCGGCTCTGTCGAATGGGTCGCCGACGAAAAACTGATGGACGCGGTCACCGCGGTGTCCGGTTCCGGGCCGGCCTATGTCTTCCTGTTGGCCGAAGCGATGGCTCAAGCCGGCATCGCCGCCGGCCTGCCGCCGGCGCTGGCGGGACGACTGGCGCGCGAAACGGTAGCGGGCTCGGGCGAGCTCTTGCACCGCGTGGCGCTGGATGCCGCCACGCTGCGGCAGAACGTGACTTCGCCCGGCGGAACCACCGCCGCCGCGCTCGCAATATTGATGGGGAAGGGAGGCCTCGAGCCGCTGCTCACCAAGGCCATCGCCGCCGCCGCCCGGCGGTCGCGCGAACTCGCGGGGTAGTCTGTTCGATACCGCAGTTTCCTGCCCTGGAACCGGCGCTTTTGTGGACTTAGATTGAGGCTGCGCAGGCGCAACCAGCCCGAGGGAGACCGCCATGGCCCGCAAGCCCAAGCGTCAACGTCACGCTCCCGCCCCATCCGCACCGCCGCCGCGCGGCACGTCCGACCGCGACAAGGCGATCGACGCGTTGATGGCCCTGCTTGCCGAACATCCTTTCGAGGACATCGGCCTGGCCGAAATCGCCGGCCGCGCCGGCATCAAGCTGTCGCAACTGCGCGCGGAATTCGGCTCGCCGCTGGCGATCTTTGCCGCCCACATCAAGGACATCGACCGTCAGGTGCTCGAAGGCGGCGATACCGACATGGCCGACGAGACGCCGCGCGACCGCCTGTTCGATGTGCTGATGCGGCGGCTCGACGCGATGAAGCCCTACAAGGAAGCCGTGCGTTCGATGTTGCGCTCGGCGCGGCGGCATCCGAGCCTGGCGCTCGCGCTCAACGCCATGGCCGTGCGTTCGCAGCAATGGATGCTGGAAGCCGCCGGCATCCATGCCTCGGGGCCCAAGGGTCTCCTGCGCGCGCAAGGGGCGGCGCTGATGTTCGCGCGCGTGCTGTCGGTTTGGATCGATGACGACGAGGAAGGGCTCGACCGCAGCATGGCGGCGCTCGACCGCGGGCTTGCCAGCGCCGAACGCTGGGCCGGTTTCCTCAACGATCTTTGCGCCGTTCCGCGCTGCCTGGTGCGCGGCCCGCGCCGGCGGCGCCGCTTCAGCGACGACGAGGAAGCCGCCGAAGCGGCGTGAGCCTTGATCCGTCATCCTGAGCCGGCCGCGGTAGGCCGCCCTCGAAGGATGACAGGCGCGGCGCCGGGGCCGTCGCCCTCTGCGCGGCGAGGGCTACGCGCTCGCAGCTCGGGGTCACGGAGAGAGTGAGAGCGTCGCGCGGACGCCTGCGATCACCCCGCCCATTGCGCGGCCAGTTCCGCGGCCGTCCCATCGAAGGTGTTGCAGTCGATGCAGCCGTCGGAATTGCCGGGTATCCCCGGCACCGACCGCGGTTGCGGGCCCGCGCTTCCGTCGCTGTATTGCCAAAGCCAATAGCTGCGCCAGCTCGACGGCACCACGGGCTCGCTGGCGTATTCGGCCAGCCAAAGCCGGTGCGAGCCGAAAAAGGCGTCCGGCTGCGGCAGCGTCTGCTTGATCTGCGAGCCGCTATAGAGCACGGGCCGACGCCCGACCTGGCGCGCAACCAGGGTCAGGAACTGGCGCGCCTGATCGAGCGACATGGTGGCGTCGCCGTTCGGCTCGTAGTCGAGCGCGAGCAGCGTATTGGCGTCCGGCTGGGCGGTGTCGATGAAATTGCTCACCTGGCTCCGCACCGGGGAATTGTCGCCGAAGTGATAGGCGCCCCAGAGCAGGCCGGCCGCCAGGGCGTCGGCGCGGCGCGTCGCATAGGTCGGGTCCTGGAATGACGAGCCCTCGGTCGCTTTGTAGATGATGCCGGCAACGCCGGCGTTCTTGGCGTCGCTGAAGCTGGTCACCGTGTCGTAATGGCTGAGATCCACCACGATGAGCTTGATCGCGGCCATGGCGCGCCTCCCCCGTCTTGCCCGCGGGCGGCCAAGTCTGCGGCAAGGGGAACGGTGAGTACAATCAATAAGTGTAATACAACCTATACTAAACCGGAACGCGAACCGTCGCCCTCAATCCCCCGAGCGGGCTGTCGCCGAGCGTGATGTCGCCGCCGTGCGAGCGCGCGATGTCGCGCGCGATGGCGAGCCCCAAACCGGTGCCGCCCTCGTCCTGATTGCGCGCATCGTCGAGGCGCAGGAACGGCTTGAACACGTCCTCGCGCAGTTCGGGCGCGATGCCCGGTCCGTCGTCGTCGATCGTGACGCTGAGCCAGCGGTGATCGCGGTGGCCGGTGATCGCAATGGTGTCGGCAAAGCGCGCCGCGTTCGACACCAGATTGCCGAGGCAGCGCTTGAACGCGGCCGGGCGCACGGTGACGATCGGCGTCCCGTGAAACACCACGCTCGCCTTGTGGCCGTGGCGCTCGGCGTCGAGCCGCAGCTCTTCCAGGAATTCGGCCATGTCGGTCGGCGCCGCGCTCTCGCCGAGGTCGCCGCGCGCGAAGGCGAGATAGGCCTCCAGCATGCGCGCCATCTCGTCGACGTCCTTCTTCATCGGCTCGGTTTCCGGGCTGTCCTTGAGCAGCGCCAGTTCGAGCTTGAAGCGGGTGAGCACCGTGCGCAGGTCGTGGCTGACGCCGGCGAGCATGGCGGTGCGCTGTTCCATGGCGCGCTCGACGCGCGTCTTCATCTCGATGAAGGCCTGCGCGGCCCGCCGCACCTCGCGCGCCCCGCGCGGACGGAAATTCGGCACGTCGCGGCCCTTGCCGAAACTTTCCGCGGCGTCGGCGAGCCGCAGGATCGGCTTGATCTGGTTGCGCAGGAAGATGATGGCGACGGTGAGCAGAACCGTCGAGGTGCCGACCATCCAGATCAGGAAGATCTCCGAATTGGAGGCATAGGCGGCACTGCGCCGCGCGAAGATGCGCATCACGGTATTGTCGAGCTGAATGCGGATCTCGACCAGCGCCGATTTTCCGACGGTATCGATCCAGAACGGCCGCCCGATCTGCGTGCGCAATTCCTCCGACAGCGTCTGGTCGAGCAGCGAGAAGAACGGTTTCGGGCCCGGCGGCGGCAATTCGCCGAGCGGCAGGAAATCCACCACCAGGCCGAGCCGGTCCTGCGCGATCTTGCGGATCAGCGTGCGGTCGGCATCCTGCGGGTAGCCGCGATAGACGTCGATCAGCGCGGCGATGTCGTGCACCACGTCCGCCGACAGCCGCTGCGTGACCAGGTTCCAGTGCCGCTCCATGAACACGAAGGCGATCACCGACTGCAGGATCACCATCGGCGCGATGATGATCAGCAAGGCGCGCGCATAGAGGCCTTTCGGCATCACGCTGTTGAACCAGCGGCTCATGCGCCGCCAGCCATCGGCGACCTGGCCGAGCGCGCGGTGAATGCGGCGTATCACCGGGATCGAGTCGTACCATTCCCAAGCCGCGCGCAGGCGCGATTTGGCCTCGCGCAACAGTGTGAGCGCGGTGCGCACACCGTTGCCGATGTCGAGGCTGGTCATGTGGTGGTCACCAGCCGGTAGCCGATGCCGCGCACGGTCTGCACGAAAAGGGGATTGGCCGGATCGCGTTCGATCTTGCGACGCAGCCGGTTGACCTGAACGTCCACCGCGCGCTCGCTGATCGAGCCGCCCTGGCCGGCGAGCGAAAGCCGCGACACGGTTTCGCCCGGCGTGGCCGCCAGGACGCGCAGCATTTCGCGCTCGCGATCGGTGAGACGGACCACCTCGTCGCCCTTGCGCAGCTCCCCGCGCGCGAGGTGAAAGACGAACTCGCCGAAGCGCACCTGCTCGAGCGGCGGCGGCGCCGCCGCCGGCTGCGCCCGCTTGAGAATATTGGCGATGCGCAGCGACAGTTCGCGCGGCTCGAACGGCTTCGCCAGATAATCGTCGGCGCCCATTTCAAGGCCCTTGATGCGGCTTTCGGCGGCATCGCGCGCCGTCAGCATCAGGATCGGCACATCGGACGTGTCGCGCAGCGACTTGGCGAAATCGAACCCGGTCTCGCCCGGCATCATCACGTCGAGCACCAGGAGATCGAAGCTCAGCCCCTTGAGCTTGGCGCGCGCGTCGGCCGCGGTGTCGGCGGTCGTGACGCGATAGCCCTCGCTGGTCAGATAGCGCGACAGCAGGTCGCGAATGCGGCGGTCGTCGTCGACCACCAGCAGATGCGGCGCGTCGTCGGCGAGTTGGGCGAGCTGCGTCATCGGCCTCACTCCGCGCGTCTCATTTCGGCTTCGCCGCCCGGTCGGCGCGCGCGATCAGCCGCAGCACGCCCTCGCGCTCGTCGGAGTCGATCATCGCGGTGAGGAAGCGGCGCGCCGCCTCGTGCGCGCCGGGGCCGAGTTCGCCCAAGGCGCGGGTGATGCGTTGCGTTTGCAGCCCGGCCAGCTTGAGCGACAGCGCCTCGCCCTTCGGCGTCACGTACAGGAGCCGCTGGCGGCGATCGACCGCGCCTTCCTTCTGGATGACATAGCCCTGATCGACCAGTTGCTTGAGCACGCGGCCGAGCGACTGCTTGGTGATGTTGAGGATGTCGAGCAGGTCGGCAACCTTCATGCCCGGGTTGCGGTTGACGAAGTGCAGGACCCGGTGATGGGCGCGGCCGAAGCCGAGCTTGAGCAGCACCTCGTCCGGGTCGCCGACGAAATCGCGGTAGGCGAAAAACAGCAGCTCGATGATGTCCCAGACCGGCTCCGCCGTGCCGGCGGCGGCCGCAACCGCGGGCGCCGGATGCTCGGAGAGCCCCGGGGCGGCCGCGGGAGCCTTGGCGCTTACATTTATGTCAGCCATGTTGACATATTTTGGTTTTATGTTACAAAAAACCGACGATCGACGAAAGGATCGTACCGTGGAGGCCTCCACCAGGCCGCATGGCGGTCCCGGCCGGCGCTTAACCGATCGGGCCCACTTCTACCGGGTGTTGCCCGGCGACGCAAAGTATTGGAATAGGCTCGCAAAATACGCCATCACAGCGACAGACGGCCGGGTGCCAAGGCCGCAGCTACAGTCAGGTGAAGGAGAAGACCATGGCGGCGCAATCCTACGACCGGCTCGAAGGGGTCATCTGGTACGACGGCAAGCTCGTGCCCTGGAACGACGCCAACCTGCACGTGCTCAGCCATGGCCTGCACTACGGCAGCTGCGTGTTCGAGGGTGAGCGCGCCTATGGCGGCCAGATCTTCAAATCGACCGAGCATTCCGAGCGGCTGAAGCGCTCCGCCAATATCCTCGACTTCGACATCCCCTATTCCGCCGCCGAGATCGACGCCGCCAAGAAACTGGTGCTCGAAACGAACGGCAAGAAGGAAGCCTATATCCGTCCGGTCGCCTGGCGCGGCTCGGAAATGATGGGCGTCTCGGCGCAGAACAACACCATCCACCTCGCCATCGCGAGCTGGGAATGGCCGAGCTATTTCGACCCCGAGCAGCGGCTCAAGGGCATCCGCCTCGACCTCGCCGAATACCGCCGGCCCGATCCGCGCACGGCACCCTGCCGCGCCAAGGCCGCCGGCCTCTACATGATTTGCACCGTCTCCAAGCACCGGGCCGAACGGCGCGGCTATGCCGACGCCATGATGCTGGACTGGGAAGGCCGCGTGGCCGAGTGCACCGGCGCCAACATCTTCTTCGTGCGCGACGGCAAGATCCACACGCCGATCGCCGACTGCTTCCTCGACGGCATCACCCGGCAGACCGTGATCGGGCTCGCGAAGAAGCGCGGCATCGAGGTGATCGAACGCCGCATCCTGCCCGACGAGCTCACCGAATTCTCGGAATGCTTCATCACCGGCTCAGCGGCCGAGGTCACCGCGGTCTCGGAAATCGCCCATTGGAATTTCAATCCGGGCGGCATCACCAAGACGCTGATGGACGACTACACCGCCGAAGTGCAGCCGAAGGCCGCCGCGGCGTAAGCCGATCGCGGCCGCATGGAAGCGGCCGTATAAAATAAGTGTCGCCACCCGCGAAGGCGGGTGACCCGGTACTGCCCGGGGTTCTTTTGTCGCAAGGCCTGCGTTTACCGGATGCCCCGCTTGCGCGGGCCATGACAGCCTGTGGGGCAGGCTTGTTCAAGCCAGATCGTTCGCTTCCCACGGCTCCTGCGGCCGCACCACCGTCACCGCGCGCACGCCATTGCCGGTCATGAACCGCATGAGGGAAGTGTCGAGCACGCGCCCCCTGCTGCGGGCGGCGTGGCGCAGCCACAAGTCGCCATTGGCGTCGACCACGACCAAGCCGGTGTGGAAATAATCGAGCCCCGGCCGCCGCGACAGGAAACCGATGATGTCGCCGGTGGCGAGCAGGTCTCGATGCGCGACCAGGTTCGCGCGTGACACGGCAACGAGCGACATGGGGCGCGGCCCCAGGCCGCGCATGGTGGTCAGCGTCTTGCGCACCGGCTCGCCGCCCGGGATCGCAACCGTGCGGCAGACCCCGTTCGCGATGTTGAATTCGCACCAGTCGGAAAAATAGTGATTGCGCTCGCGCCATTCGACGGCGCCCTCGCGATAGCGAATTTTCTTGAGTTCCGGCTCGAAGTCTTGCGCGCGGAACACGCGCGCCGCCGCCAGCACCGTCTCGCAGAAGGTGACGCAATCGAACCCGTCGTCGCGCACGACGAAACGCTCGGTCCTGTGCGGTCCGCCGATCAGCGTGTAGCCGATATAGGGCGCGCCGATCAGCGCCCGCGATATCGCCTCGATGCGCTGCGCGAGGCTGGATAGCGCGCTCGCCTTGGCGATCAGCCGGTCGATGCGCGTCTCTCCGGCCATGACCGGCCGGATGCCGGCGGCGAGCCCCAAACCACCGGCCAGACCGCCCGCAAGCATATGCAAGACGTGGCGGCGGCTGGGCATGACCACCATCAATCCCGGATCACCACCAGCCGGTCGGTGCCGGATTCGGCGCCCCAGACTTCGCCCGGCCGCCCCGCCAGTTGACGCACGTCGGCGCGCCGCTTGTTACTGGGGAAGCTCTCGAACTTTTCCGCCGCCGGATCGAAGCGAACGATGGCGTTGGTTTCGAAATCGCTGGCCCAGACCTTGTCCTTGTCGTCGACATAGATGGCGTAGCAGCCGCGCTTGGCTCCGGGCAGGCTCCAGACTTTCCAGACCTTGTTGAGCGGATCGTAGCGGCCGATCTCGCCGGTATTCCAGAAGCTCACCCACAGCAGCCCCTTGGAGTCCGACCAGATGCGGCGCGGGCCGACGCCCGGCGTCGGCGGCGGCACCATCAGCGCATCGCCGCTGACGGTATCGATCTTGGCGATATGGTCGCCCGCGAGCGAGGCGTACCAGACGTCGCCGTTCGGCGTGATGGTGATGCCGTAGGGCCCGACGCCCTTCGGAGCCTTGAAGACCTCGACCTTGCCGGTGGCGGGATCGACCCGGCCGTAGACGCCGTTCTGCCCGGTGAACCAGAGAATGCCCTTGCGGTCGAAAATGGCGGTGTTGAGATTGGCGTCGGAAAACGCCTTGGGCAGCGGAAACAGCTTTACCGCCTTGCTCGTCGGATCGACGCGGGCGATCGCGTTCTGCCCGCCCTCGGTGATCCAGGCCGCGCGATCGGGCCCGATGATGACACCGTGCGGGGCCGCGTCCGCGCCCAGCGATATCTGGGTGGTCTTGCCGGTCTTCGGATCGAGGATGCCGACCGCGCCCTGCCCCTGCGCGGTGTACCAGACCGTGCCATCGGGCGCCGGCGCCACGTCGTGCGGATGCGCGCCGCGCGGCACCGGGTAATAGGACACTTGTGCAGCCGAAGCCTCGCCGATTCCAAGCGCAATGACCGCGAATGCCGCGACCACCATGGAAATCATTGCAACCTCCAGCCCTGCGCGATTTGCCATCCTTATTCCGCAGCCTGCCCTCGCGGCAAGGCCCAGCGTTCGGCTGCCGCATCGTCCTTGGCCTTGGCTTCGACCCAGGTTTTCTCCCCGGCCTTTTCCACCTGCTTCCAGAACGGTGCGCGCGTCTTGAGATAATCCATCAGAAATTCGGCGGCGGCGAAGGCGGCCTCGCGATGTGACGAAGCCGTGATTACCATCACGATGTCCTCGCCCGGCACGATGCGGCCGTAGCGGTGAATCACGGTCGCGCCCATGAGCGGCCAGCGCTGCACGGCCTCGGCCACATGGCGCTCGATCTCGGCTTCCGCCATGCCGGGATAATGCTCGAGCGTGAGCGCGGCGATGGGCTCCTCACCCTCCGCGCCGCGGCAGATGCCGGTGAAGGTGACGACCGCGCCGATATCGGTGCGCCCGCGCGTCAGCTTCGCCGCTTCCGCGGCGACGTCGAAGGGTTCGCGCTGCAGGCGCACGGTGAACGAAGCGGTCATGGGGCTAATGTAGAGCGAAGCCGCGCTCCCGGGAAGGACGTGTCCCGGGCGCGGCGCAGCGCACAACGAAGTGGAGCGGTGCGCCGCCGACCCGGGAGCGTTACGGATTCCGAGTTTGGAACGGCCCCGGATCCGCGAAGCAGCACTTCGTGCTGCATCGCGTCCGGGGCACGAACCATCATCCCCCCGTCATCGGCGGGAAGAAGGCGATTTCGGAGGCCGCCTTGATCGCGGCATCGGGCCGTACGTGGGTGCGGTCGATCGCCGCCCGGATCACCTTCGGATTCTCGAAGGCATAGGCGTATTCCTCGCCGCGCGCCGACAGCCAGCCGATCAGTTCGGCGACCGTGGTCACGCCCGCCGGAACCTCGATGTCTTCCTCGGGCTTGCCGATGCGCTCGCGCACCCAGGCGAAATAACGCAGTTTCATCGTCTTTTCCTGCATACGATCTGGTCCGGAAACCGGTTCCCATCCCCGATCGGGCCGGGAGCAGGTCTTACCGGATCATACGTCGTCTTCGATCATGTAGCGCAGGCCGGCGCGCATGTAGTCGTAACCGGTATAGAGCGTCAGCAGGGCCGACAGCCACAAGAGCAGGATGCCGACCTGGCTCACGCCCGGAACCACCCGGTCGCCCGCCTCGCCGGCGATCAGAAAACCGATGGCGACCATCTGGCCGCTGGTCTTCCATTTCGCAAGCCGCGTCACCGGCACGCCCACCTGAAGTTCGGCGAGGTATTCGCGCAGGCCGGAGACCAGGATCTCGCGGCAGAGGATGACCACTGCGGCGAGCAGGGTCCAGCCGCGGATCGTCTCCTCGGCCGCCAGCATCAGCAGGCACGACGCCACCAGGAGCTTGTCGGCAATCGGATCGAGCATGCGGCCGAGCGAGGAATGCTGGCTCCACACGCGGGCGAGATAGCCGTCGAGGAAATCGGTCACGCCGGCGCCGATGAAGATGGCGAGCGCCACCCAGCGCAGCCACAGCGGACCGTCGAAGATGCTCTGCCAGTACAGCAGCCCGACCACCACCGGGACGGCGGCGATGCGGGCATAGGTCAGAATGTTCGGCAGCGCCAATGGGCGCGCCGGCAGTCGCCGGGAGGTGAAGGCGTTCATGCGCGACAAGGAACACCCCTCGGGCAGCGAGGTCAACTGCGACATGCCTGTCATTCCGGGGCGTCGCACCGAAGCCCGAAGGGCGCAGGCGGACGAGCCCGGAATCCAGGCAGACAGGACGCAAGCTTGGCTCGGGATTCCGGGCGCGCGCGCCGGAATGACGAGACTTTAATCAATCGGCGGCTTGGGCAGACGGGCCTCGCCGGGTTCCATGACGAATGTCTGGTCGAGCGTAAACCATTCGCCCTTCACGTCGGGCGCGGGCGCCGGGCCCTCGTGCCGGACATAGTCGCCGATCAGCGCGCGCGTGACGCCGAACTGCGCGTCCGTTTCCAGCTTGTCGTCGTCCGGCGAGTAGACCTGCGAGATCAGCGTCTTGAAGCCGGGCTTGAAGATCAGGAAGTGGATATGCGCGGGCCGGTAATTGTGCCGCTTGCCCGCCCGCAGGAGATCGCCGGTCGGTCCGTCGATCGGAATCGGATAGCCGGCCGGTTTCACGCTGCGGAACCAGAACTTACCCTCCGCATCCGTGGTGAACTTGCCGCGCAGGTTCATTTCCGCCTGGTTGGGATCCTGCTGCTCGTAGAAGCCTTCCGGCGAGGAATGCCACACGTCGCATTCCGCCCCGGCGATCGGCTTGCCCTGCGGATCCTTGACCTGGCAGGTGACGAAGATCGCCGGCCCCGGCGTCGGCGAGCGGATGATCGTGCCGCCGTTTTCGGTGACGGGCGAATTCATGCGCCAGAACGGCCCGAGCAGGTTGGCGGTGGTTTCGGTTTGGCCGTTGTTGCCGTTGTTGAGCAGGCAGACCAGCGCCGAGAAGCCGAGCGATCCCGCCATCAGCACCACCTCGTTGTGGGTGGCGTTGGTCATCTGACCCAGCTTGGCGATGATCTCGGTCCCCTTGCGGAATTCGTCTTCCGTCAGACGCACGTCGCGCGCGAAAGCGTGCAGGTGCTTGACCAGCGACGCGACGATCTCACGCAGCCGCGCGTCCTCGATGGTCTTGTAGGCGTCCAGCACCTTCGGCGTAACGTCTTCTTGTCGTGCGATGATCATTTCCCTATCCCACGTTTGGAGCCTTCATCCGTCACCCTGAGGCGGCCGCGTCAAACGCGGCCCTCGAAAGGCGCCAGCCGAAAGCGGGGCCCGTCATCCTGCGAGGCTCGCTTCGCTCGCACCTCGGGATGACGGATCGAGTTTAGCGCGCTCCGCCCTCATGGAAGAATTCATATATCTTTCGCGCGGTCTCCGCACTAATTCCCGGCACCTGCGCGAGGTCCGGCAGGCTCGCCCGCTCGATCGCTTTCACGGTGCCGAAATGGCGCAGCAGCGCGCGCTTGCGCGTTGGGCCGACGCCCGAAATCTCCTGCAGGCCGGCCTCGCGGATGTCTTTCTTGCGCCGCGCCCGGTGGGAGCCGATGGCGAAGCGGTGGGCCTCATCGCGCAGCCGCTCGATGAAATAAAGCAGCGGATCGCGCGGCGGCAATTTGAACGGGCTTCGGCCCGCCATGAAGAAAGTCTCGCGCCCGGCGTCGCGATCGGGCCCCTTGGCGATGGCGACCAGCGGCACATCGGTGATGCCGAGCTCGGCCAGCGTCTCGGTCGCCGCCTTGAGCTGCCCCTGCCCACCGTCGATGAGGACAAGACCGGGCCACGGCGATTCCGCGCGGTCGTCGGTGTCAGCGGGCTCTTCACTCGCCACTTGCTCGCTTTCCCTCTCCCCTTGTGGGAGAGGGTGCCCGAGCGGAGGCGAGGCCGAGCGAGGGCGGGTGAGGGGTTCGGATTCGAACCGATGCAAAGACCCCTCACCCGGCTCGCCACCCTCTCCCACAAGGGGAGAGGGTTGCGCCGCGGCAAGGGGAGAGGCCGCCTCGACACTCTGCCGCGGCGCTTCCTCCAACAAACGCCTGAACCGGCGCCGCAACACCTCGCGCATCATGCCGTAGTCGTCGCCCGGCGTGAGATCTTCCGAGCGGATGTTGAACTTGCGGTACTGGTTCTTGCGGAAGCCGTCCGGCCCGGCGACGACCATGGCGCCGACCGCATTGGTGCCGGCGATATGGCTGTTGTCGTAGACCTCGATACGGCGCGGCGGCGTGGCCAGACCGAAGGTCCCGGCCAACGCCTCCATGAGCTTCTGCTGCGACGAGGTCTCCGCGAGCTTGCGCGCCAGGGCCTCGCGCGCATTGGCGAGCGCGTGCATCACGAGATCCTTGCGTTCGCCGCGCTGCGGCACGCTCACCTCGACCTTGCGGCCGCTCTTGGCGGAAAGCGCCGCGGCCATCAGCGCGCGCTCGTCGAAATCGTGCGAGACCAGCACGAGGCGCGGGGGCGGCTTGTCGTCGTAGAACTGCGCCATGAAGGCGCCGAGCACTTCGCCCGGTCCCAGCGCGCGGTCGGCCTTCGGGAAATAGGCGCGGTTGCCCCAGTTCTGGAAGGTGCGGAAGAAGAACACCTCGATGCAATTGTAGCCGCCGGCCTGATGCACGGCGAAGACGTCGGCTTCCTCGATGCTGCGCGGATTGATGCCCTGATGCGACTGGATCGCCGACAGCGCGGCGAGACGGTCGCGATAGACCGCGGCGTGCTCGAAATCGAGCGCCTCGGAGGCCTTGTCCATCGCCCCGGCCAGTTCCTTCTGCACCGACTGGCTGCGCCCGGACAGGAATTCATTGGCTTCGCGCACCAGCTCGCCGTAGCCGGTGAAATCGATCTCCCCGGTGCAGGGCGCCGAGCAGCGCTTGATCTGGTAGAGCAGGCACGGCCGCGTGCGCGACTCGAAAAACGAATCCGAGCACGAGCGCAAAAGGAACGCGCGCTGCAGCGCGTTGATCGTGCGGTTGACGGCGCCGGCGGAAGCGAACGGCCCGTAATATTGCCCGGGCCGCGTGCGCGCGCCGCGATGTTTCAGGATCTGCGGCGCCCAGTGATCGGCGGTGATCAGGATATAGGGGAACGACTTGTCGTCGCGCAGCAGCACGTTGAAGCGCGGGCGCAGGCGCTTGATCAGATTCGCCTCGAGCAGCAGCGCTTCGGTTTCGGTCTTGGTGGTGACGAATTCCATCGTCGCGGTGCCGGCGATCATGCGCGCGATGCGGCTGTCGTAGCCGGTCGGCCGCGTGTAGGAGGTCACCCGCTTCTTGATGCTCTTGGCCTTGCCGACATAGAGCACCTCGCCCTTTTCGCCGATCATGCGATAGACGCCGGGCCCGGCGGGCGCGTGCTTGACCGCGCGCGCGATCGCGGCACGGCCGGCGGCCAGCGTGCCGGCCGGCGCCTCGGCCGTCTCCGGTTCGGGCAGCGCCTGCTCCTCGTCCTCCTCGCGAAGGTCGTCGCTCGCCGGGTCGATGTCGTTCTTGCCGTTCATGCCCAACAGATAATGCGTGCGCCCCTACTCGGCGATGTCGCTGTCGGCCGTGCGCCAGGAAAGGTGCTGGCCGCCGTCCACCGTCAGCGTCACGCCGGTGACGCTCCCGGCTTCCGCCAGATAGAGCACCGCGGCCGCGATGTCCTCGGGGCTGGGCCCGCGTCCCAGCGGCAGCGCGGCCGACTGCGCCGCGAATTCGGCCTCGCTCTGGCGCGGGCTCGGCAGCGTCGGCCCCGGCGCCACCGCATTGACCCGCAGCCGCGGCGCGAGCGCCTGGGCGAGCGTCGTCGTGGCCATATGCAGCGCGCTCTTGCTCAAGGTGTAGGAGAAGAAGCGCGGCGTCGGCTTGAGCACGCGCTGGTCCAGCACATTGACGATCGAGGCCCCGTCCGGGGCCTGCGCGGCGAAGGCCTGCGCCAGGAACAAGGGCGCCGACAGGTTGACGGCGAGCGTCCGCTCGAACCGCCCACGTTCGAGGTTCTCGATCTGATCGGGGTCGAACTCGCTGGCATTGTTGACCAGGAGCGTGAGCGGCCCGAACGCCGAGGCGGCGGGAACGAGGCCGCGGACACCATCGGCGTCGGCGAGATCGGCGAGCACCACCGCGGCGCGGCCGCCCGCACCTTCGATCTGGGCGGCCAGCCCTTCGGCCTCCGCGCGCGAATGATGGGCGTGCACCACCACCGCGTAGCCCGCGCGCGCCAGCGCGAGCGCGATGGCCGCGCCGATCCGCCGCCCTGCCCCCGTGATCAGCGCCACGCGCGCGCGCTCTGTCGATGTGTCTTGCGCCATGCCCGAATGGTCCCAAAGGTCACTATGGTAAATAGTAACGAAGACTAAAGGTAAACGAATAACAGTTCTTTAGGGATAACGACTGCTGATGCTTAGCGATTCATAACCGCTTAACTTAAAAGGCTCGATAAATCTTCCACGAAAAGGTCGAACTTCCGCCGGTTGGCTGGCTCCTCCGCTCCATCATTGCACTGATAGGTAGCAGGACATGAGCGAGTTCCGGCGGCCAAGCGGGAGCCGACAGGCAGCGTCGCGCGCGCCATCGGTCGGCGCCCGGCGCGTTAAGTGGAGGGTGTCATATGAAAAAATCAATCCTGGCCATCGCCGTGGCGATGACCGCGGCCGCCGGCACGGCTCATGCCGCCGACCTCCCGCGCGGGCCCGCGCCCTATTACACCAGCCCGGCACCGGTTGGGGTGTACAACTGGGGCGGGTTCTATGCCGGCGTCAATGCCGGCTACAATTGGGGCAAGATCAGCAATAGCGGCAACGAGCCCAGCGGCATGTCGGGCGGCCTGCAGGCCGGCTACAATTGGCAATGGGGCCAGTTCGTGCTCGGCGGGGAAACCGACCTTCAGGCCTCGGCGGCCGACGATACCTTCGCGGGCTGGAAATTCTCCAATCCCTGGTTCGGCACCTTGCGCGCCCGCGCCGGCTACGCCTGGAACAACATGCTGTTCTACGGCACCGCCGGTTTCGCCTATGGCGGCGTGACGGCGGAAGTGGGCGGCACCGACGAGAGCAAGACCCAGACCGGCTGGACCGCCGGCCTCGGCATGGAGGTCGGCTTCGCGCCGAACTGGTCGGCCAAGCTCGAATATCTCTACATGGATCTGGGCAACCGGTCCTACTCGCTCACCGGGCTCGAAAACAGCCTGCAGACCAACATTCTGCGGTTCGGGATCAATTACCACTTCTGAGCGGATGCCCCCCTCTCGGAAGGCGAAAACCCCGGGTCGCCAATGGCCCGGGGTTTTTGTTTTTATCGAGCGCTCCGTATAGCTCTAATTATCCTTCCCGTACTTAAGTATAATTTACGGAATTTTTCTTCGGCCCGACAGATTAGTTCTTGGCAAAAAGGTGTCATTTCGTCGGCATCTTTACGGCTATACATCTCGTAAGCTTTATCGATGTGTGTCTTTCGAGCACTAGACGAAAAATCCAATTTGAATACTTTAGCGCATCGTTTTGTGGGGCGGGTGGCCCTCGTGCAGGAGATCTAATGATGAAGCGTGTTGTTCTGGCGGGAATGGTTGCGCTCGCCGCCGTGTCGATGTTGGGTGCGGCCAGCGCAGCCGATCTCCCGCGCCCGATGCCGGCCAAGGCGCCGGCCTATGTTCCGCCGGCCGGCTACAACTGGACCGGCTTCTACGCCGGCATCAATGGCGGCGGCGGTTGGGGCACCTCCGAGTGGTCGGGCCCGGTCGGCAATACCGGCAATTTTGACATCTCCGGCGGGCTGGTCGGCGGTACCGTCGGTTACAACTGGCAGATGGGTCAGGCCGTGTTCGGTCTCGAGGGCGACCTCGACTGGAGCAACATCCGCGGCTCGACCAATGCCGCCGTCTGCGGCACGTCGTGCGAAACCCGCAACAACTGGCTGGGTACGGTGCGCGGCCGCATCGGCTACGCTTTCGACCGCTTCATGCCTTACGTGACCGGCGGTCTTGCCGTCGGCGACATCAAGGCCGACCTGGCCGGTGCCGGTTCGACCACGACCACGAAAGCGGGCTGGACGGTCGGCGCCGGTCTCGAGGCCGCCATTGCCGGTCCGTGGACCGCCAAAGTCGAGTACCTCTATACGGATCTCGGCAAGGGCAGCTGCGACGTCTGCACCGGCGGCGCGGACGTCAACTTCCGCAGCAACATCGTGCGTGCCGGCATCAACTATCGCTTCTGAGCCGAAGCGGAACGAAGGCAACGATAAAACTCGAAGCCCCGGAGCATGCTCCGGGGCTTTCTTCATTGAAGCGCCGTCATCGAAGCGCCGTCACGGCTCCGGCCTGGTCGCATTGAAGCTCGGCACGCGCGCGGCGAATTCGTCGTGCCAGGCCAGCAGGCGCGGATAGTCCTCGCGCCAGCTTCCGCCGAAACGCAGATCGCGATAGCCGAGCACGCAGGCGAGCGCGATCTGCCCGACATCCGGCGTGGCGTCGATGGCCGGCGGCGCCGCTTCCAGCGCGGCCATCGAGCGCGCCACCTTGTCGTTCTGCCGGTCGACCCAGCTCTGCACCCGCTTGTCGGCGGGCCGGTAACGCTCTTCGTAGACCAGCAAGACGCTCGCATCGAGAATGCCGTCGCACAGCGCCTGCAGACGCAGCGCCGCGAAGCGCGCCTTGGTCTCGGATGGAATGATGCGGCCGCCGCCCGCCAGATGATCGAGATATTCGAGGATCACGCGCGAGTCGTAATAGGCGGTGCCGTCCTCGAGGATCAATGCCGGAATCTTGCCGAGCGGATTCTGCGCACGGATCGTATCGGCGGGATCGTTCAAGTCCGCCGGCCGCACATCGATACGGTCGCCGAGGCCGAGCACGCTCATGGCGATGCGGACCTTGCGTGCAAACGGCGACGGCGGAGCGGAACGAAGAATCATCATGGCAATAGCTTTCCTCCGGCTGCAGCGAACGCGCTCGATGAGCCGCGGCTGGCTTTTCTTTTTCGACGTGACGGCGCGCGCCCGGCCGGCGCGCGCTCAGGTTTTTACGGTGCGCACGGGTTTTCGGTGAGAACCGGCTGCTAGCCCCCGCTCGTCCGGGGGACCGGCCATCACGCGATCATTGCGCGCTCTGGATCAGCCGGTGATGACGAGGTTCACCGCCTTGGGGCCCTTGCCCTTCTTGTCCGGTTCGACATCGAAGCTGATCCGTTGTCCCTCGTTCAGACTTTTCAGCCCAGCCTGCTCGACGGCCGTGATGTGAACGAACACATCGCGCCCGCCATCGTCCGGCTTGATAAAGCCGTAGCCACGTTCCCCATTGAAGAACTTCACGACACCACTTTGCGCCATCGGGAAAACTCCTCTCCCCGCACTTGCTCCGCCGCCGGCCCCACGCACGACGGCTCGGCCGGACATTCACATTCGGGGAAAGCGTCGGCCGGGAACGGCCTCAGTCAACTCCGCCGGCCCCCACAGGAGGCGGAACGTCTCTGCCAATATGGGAACTACACACCAGTTACGCCCTTGTGGAAAGAGGCAAGGACGTCAGCGCCCGCCGGCCGGCGCCTCGCTGCTGAGCCAATCGAGCGTGAAAGCGCCGTTGCCGCCGCGTCCCAGAACGCGGGCCAGCGCGGGCAAGAGGGTGGCAAGCTCGCTTTCCAGGGTCCAGGGCGGATTGACCAGGATCAGGCCGGAGCCGTTCAGCCGGCTCGGATCCCTGAGCGGAGAGACGATGAGCTCGGCGCGCAGAATCTTGGATATACCGAGCCGGCGCAGCCGCTTGGCCAGCGCATCGGGTTCCGGCCGTCCCTTGATCGGATACCAGAGCATGTAGATGCCGGTCGCCCATTTGCGGTGCGCGAGCGCCAGACCCTCGGCTAACCTTCGGAAATCGTTGTCCTCTTCAAAGGGCGGGTCGACCAGTACGAGGCCGCGCCGCTCCTTCGGCGGCACGTAGGCGGACAGCGCCGTCCAACCGTCGATTTGCAGGGCCTTGAGGCGGGCATCGCCGCGCAGATGATGGGCGAGCGCCGCGGCGGCCTTGGGCTCCAGTTCGCAGGCGATGAGGCGGTCCTGCGGCCGCAAGGCCGCCCGCACCAACGCGGGCGAGCCGGGATAAAGTTTCAACTCGCCGCCGGAATTGAGCGCGGCGATCGCATCGAGATAGGGCTTGAGCAGCACACTCGCCTTTTCCGGCAGCGGCGCCGCCATGAGCTTGCCGATGCCGTCCTGCCACTCGCCGCCGCGCCGCGCCTCCTCACCCGTCAGATCGTAGAGCGCGGCGCCGGCATGGGTATCGATCACGCGGAAAGCAGCCGCTTTGCCGCGCAGATAGTCGAGAATGCGGCACAGCACGGCGTGTTTGAACACGTCGGCGAAGCTGCCGGCGTGGAAGGCATGGTGATAGTTCACGTGTCGTCTTCTCTCGGCCCGCCGCTTTCTGGCCGCTATCGGCCCTGTCGCGCAAGCTTATATGCCATAACAGCCCGCTCACTGCGGCATGCCGCGCAGGCCGAAATGCGTGCGCGGCTTGACCGTGCTGCGGCGGGGCCGCGGCTTTCGCCGGGGCAATGGCGGCGCCGTGACGGACGAATGCACGGCAAGCGCGGCGGCGGCGGCGGCCATGACGGCGCGCCGCCGACGGATGCGGCCGAGCAGCAGCAGCACGAGACGCACCGCCACCGCCAGAACGGAGAACAGGCCGAGCAGTTGCAGCGGCAGCGACAATCGCAACGGGTGCGGGAGTCCGCACAGCCAGCGCAACGGCGCCAGCGCGCGGTCGCCGCAAACAAGTCCGGCTCCAAACAATTCGCCGGTAACATAAGGTGAACTCAGCGGCCACAGCAGGATATAGCCGAAGCCGCAATAGCCGATCGCGAAAATGCTGTAGGCTTTGACACGATCCATTGCCGCTCCCCCGTCACGCTTGGGAATCGCGTAGCGGAGTCGTTTGCGATGGGAAAACCGCCCGCGAAAGACTCCGATTATTGAAGTGACGCATGTTTTTTTCGGCCGAGCCGAACGCGCTTCATCCGGGCGCGCGCGACACATTGCGCATTTTTATTGCGAGAATCTTGTCGCAATGTTGGACACGCGGGCGTTATCCCCGCTACCGCCGGCGCGATCGTTATTGGTCGCTTAAGGCGATCGCAGATTCAAAGTCCGCGCGCGGACGCAATATTCGTTTCGCATGAAATCGTCATCGTGCCGGCACTAAATGGCCCGGCGCCGCGCGACGTCGGCCGCGCCGCGGCCCTGCTTCAGCGCCCGCGCACCGCCGGCATGGTCATCTTGCCGAGACGGCAGGCGCGGCGCGTCACCTCCGGGCAATCGCGGAAGGAAAAATCGCGCGTCAGGCATATGCGGATTTCCGTCAGCCGCTTTCGGTCGCAGGCGACCGCGAAATTGTCGCGCGACAGCCCGGGATTGGCGTTGATGAAGGCATCCGCGATTTGGTCGGGCGTGACCATGATCGGCTTGTCGAGATCGATGTAACCGGCGGGGATTTTCACCGCCGCGCGCGCCTTGCGCATGGACTCGAAATAGGCGTGCGGCGACAATCCCGAGCAGGTGCCGTGCCGGTCCCATTCGTGGAAGACCAGGCGGGGGCTCGGCATCAGATCGAGCGCGCTACTGACGATTCGACGGTCGAGCCGCGGCGCCGGCACCTTGCAGTAGGAAGGAAAGCCGTGCTCGTATTGCGGCCACAAGCCGTGCACGACGAACGCGAAGGGCCGTCCGCTGCATTGCGGATCGGGCGCCCGATCGGGCGCGCGCTCCTGCGTCGCCTGGCAGAAGGACGGCGACCAGGACAAGGCCAGCACGTAGAAGTCGAACTTGCCGGGCGCGTTCTGGCGGCGGTCCTGGACCTGCGCCTCAGCCTGCGCGAAACCCGCCAGGACGGCGAGCAGGAGAAAGCCGGCGGCGATGGCCGCGCGATGCAGGGTACGTCTGACGCTATGGCGAGACATCGCAGCCCTCTTTTTTCACGCAAAATATAGGTAAAATGAGAACAAAACGACAATCAGCCCCGATCGATGGTTCCATAAAATGCTACCGCATCCTATGAACATTTCAAGAATAAATCGAAAACAAAGAAAGATCGCCACGGGCGCTGCCGGCGGCCAGAAATACCGCAAGTTCAGGGTCATGAGGGGCTACACGCAAAACTTGACCGGCGGCCGCCTGCGCTAGGGGCGCGCCATCTTGCAGGCAGGGTTGTAGGCCCAGTTGCGGTCGAGCCCGACCACGCACCATTCCACGCCCCAATTGGCACCGATCATGCCGGTGTCCTCGCCGATCCAGTAATAGACCGCGTGCTTGCGCCCGTCGCTGACCTGCGCCAGCGCGCTGCAAAAACGGCGCGGGATCGTGCCGAGCGTCCAGGGACTATAGGCGGTCTCGCGCACCCGCTCGAAACCGAGGATTTCCAGGTTGGAATTCCAGAACCGGCTTTCCTTCTGCGCGAAGCGGGCGGCGATCTTGCCGAGCGCCGCCTCGCAGGGCGGCAGCACGCCGTCATAATTAGCGCCCGACATGTAGAAGGTCTTTTCCAGCCAGCTCGCCGCCTGGGCGGGGACGAAAGCCCCGCAGGTCAAGAGCGCCGCGATCAACAGGGACCGAATGCAACCAAGTCGCCGTGCCATGAGATCAACTCCCGCCTGTCTGCATGGAGCCTAGCACAGTCCGGCTCCGGCGGACCGGTATGTTAGCGCGACTCTAGCGCCAGTCACCAAGTACGGCCTGGACCAGCGCGAGCGCCGCCACCGCCGCCGTATCGGCGCGCAAAATGCGCGGCCCCAGCGAGAGCTGGACCACGTTCGGCCGCGCCAGCAGCCGCTCGCGCTCCGCCTCGGCGAAACCGCCTTCCGGGCCGATCAGCACCGCCATCGCCTGCGGCCGCACGGCCGCGAGCGCGGCGACCGGATCCTTCACCGGGGCATCCTCGTCGCAAAATACCAGCAGGCGGCCGGCATCGCCGTCCATGAGGCTTTCGAACGAGATCGGTTCCGCCACCTCCGGCAAGGTGAGAATGCCGCACTGCTGCGCGGCCTCGACGACATTGGCGCGCATGCGCTCGGTATTCACGCGCGCCACCTGGGTAAAGCGGGTGAGCACCGGCTGCAGCCGCGCCGCGCCCATCTCCACCGCCTTCTGAACGAGATAATCGAGGCGCGCGTGCTTGAGCGGCGCGAACAGGAAATGAAGGTCGCTTGCCGCCGGCTGCTCGCGCAACCGCTCGGCGACGACCGCCGTCAATGCACGTTTGCCGGCCGCGGCGAGGCTCGCCCGCCATTCGCCGTCGCGCCCGTTGAACAGGAGCACGGCGTCGCCGGCCTTCAGCCGCAACACATTGCCGAGATAATTGGCCTGATCGCGGGTCAATACGACCGCAGCGTCCGCCGTCAGCGGCGCGTCGACAAAGAGGCGGGGCGTGCGGAAATCGTAGCGCGGCATGGCAGGATCGTTAACGGGGCAGCGGCCTACCCGTTTACGCTTTCCGCCGGGCCGGCGCGAGGGGTGCGGCAAGATCGGCGGGCGATATTCCGGCCGCTGCCGCCTTCCCGACGCATTCCCGGCGTTGTTATAAGCATGGAGAAGTTCCCGCCCTATCATGCGCCGGGGACCGAGGAGAGGATTAGGCTCATGACCTTGCGCCGCGCCATGATCGCCGCCGCGTGCATGGCTCCATTCATGCTCGGGATGGCGCACGCGCAACTTGCGCCCTGGCCGCAGCAGGCGCCGCAGCAGGTGTCGCCCTGGCCGCAACAACAGGCGCCGCAGCAGGTGTCGCCCTGGTCGCAGGCGCCGCAGCAGACGCCGCCCTGCCTGCCGGAATTCACCAAGCTGCGCAACGAGACCGAAAAAAGAGGCCTCGCCCTGAAACAGGCGAGCGAACGCAAGGCCTCGCCGCAAGAAGCCTGCCGGCTGCTCACCGCCTT
>Ga0180222_1000623_pt1 | contig 48993 bp, 46 predicted proteins | sample eDN5th37CKraftOP_FD_151336 | JGI IMG/M metagenome (GOLD analysis project Ga0180222, IMG submission 151336) | Enriched Organic Plus compost microbial communities from Emeryville, California, USA - eDNA 5th pass 37_C Kraft OP (version 2) (version 2) ...
CTGTAGCCGAGCGCGACGAGATGGCGCCGGACGAGATCGGCGTATCGAGCGAATTCGAGCCCGCCCTGGTTGTCCAGATCGGCGGGCTGGATCACGAAGCTCTGGCCCGCGGGCGCCGGCATCGCCTGGAAGCGCTGCACCTGCGTCGGAAAGCCGGTCGTGCAGGCACTGAGCGCGAGCAGCGCCACCGGCGCGGCGAGGGTCAGGAGCGACTTGCGGATCGACATGGGCCAGCCTTTCGAACTAAGCGCGTGACACGGATATAGGTTTCGCGCGCGCCATCGCATAGGCCGGCTGAACCGGTGCTGAAACGCGACCTATCGCGGCAGGCCGAGCGCCGCGTAGGCGGCCTCCAGCGTCGGCGCGGCGAGCGACGCGGCGCGCGCGGCGCCGGCCTTCAAATAGCCGTCGAGCGTCGCCGAGTCCGCGCGGAACTGCGCCAGTCGCGCCCGGATCGGGGCGATCGTCGCGATGAGGAGGTCGGCCAGCGCCGGCTTGAACGCGCCGAAGCCCTGGCCCGCGAACTCCTCGACCACCGACTGCGGCGACCGGTCCGCCAGCGCGGCGAAGATCGTGACGAGGTTGCGCGCCTCGGGCCGCTCGGCCAGCGCGTCGAACGAGTCGGGCAGCGGTGCCGGGTCCGTCCGGGCCTTGCGGATCTTCTGCGCGATCGCGTCGTCCTCGTCGGTGAGGTTGATCCTGCTCATATCCGACGGGTCCGACTTGGACATCTTCGCGGTGCCGTCGCGCAGCGACATGATCCGCGCCGCCTCCGCGCCGATCAGCGGCTCGGGCAGGGTGAACAGCTCGACGCCGTAATCGGTGTTGAATTTGGTCGCGATGTCGCGGGCGAGTTCGAGATGCTGCTTCTGGTCCTCGCCGACCGGCACATGGGTGGCGTGGTACAGCAGCACGTCGGCGGCCTGCAGCACCGGATAGTCGAAAAGGCCGACGCTCGCGCCCTCGCGATTCTTGCCGGCCTTGTCCTTCCACTGCGTCATCCGGTTGAGCCAGCCCATCCGCGCCGTGCAGTTGAGCAGCCAGGCCAGTTCGGCATGGGCCGGCACCCGCGCCTGGTTGAACAGGATGGCGCGGTCGGGATCGACGCCGCACGCGATCAGCGCCGCGGCCATCGCGTTGACGTTTTCGCGCAGCTTGGCGGGGTCGTTGTACACGGTGATCGCGTGCAGGTCGGCGAGGAAGAAGATGCACTCGCCCTCGTCCTGCATCTTCACCCAGCGCCGGATCGCGCCGAGATAGTTGCCGAGGTGGAGATTGCCGGTCGGCTGGATGCCGGAGACGACACGCATGTTCATTCCTTCGTTTCCGTTGCTGCCTGGCGCGCACGCCGGCTGATGAGCGTCCTGAGATCGTCCAGCCCGAAGGCGCCGGTCACGAAACAGGCGAGGCCATAGACCGCCACGCCGCCGCCGACCAGTGTCGCGAGCGCCAGCGCGCGGATCGGGAGGGGCCCGACGAGATAGGGGTCCGCATAGGGCGCGAGGAACCAGAGCAGGCCGCCCATCATCAGCGCGGCGAGCGCGAGCCGCGGGATCCGGCGCCTGAGCTGCCGGTCCGCCTCGAAATGGCCGCGCCGCCGCAGCGTGCGGTAGAGCAACCAGGTGTTGACGCACGAGGCGATCGCGGTCGCGAGCGGCGGGCCGATATGGCCGAAGCCCAATGACGCCAGCGACGGGATGAGGATGAGGTTGCCGACGAGATTGATCGCGACCGACCAGAGCGCGAAGCGCACCGGTGTCCTGGTGTCCGCGCGCGCGTAAAAGCCGGGGGTGAGCACCTTCACCAGCACGTAGGAGGGAAGGCCGATCGAGAAGGCGGAAAGCGCCCAGCCGCACAGGACGCTGTCCTCGGCGGTGAAGCGGCCGTGCTGGAACAGGCCGCGCACGATCGGCTCGGCGGCGAAGATGAAGGCCGCCGCGGCGGGAAGGGTGAGGAACAGCGCCAGCTCGATGCCGCGATTCTGCGTGTCCATCGCCTCGGCGTCCTTGCCGGCGGACAGCAGGCGCGAGACGGTGGGCAGGAGGATCGTGCCGAGGCCGATCCCGATCATGCCGAGCGGAAGCTGGTTCAACCGGTCGGCATAGTAGATGTAGGAGATCGAGCCGGCGTCGAGCAGGCCGCCGGCGAGCGCGGTCGAAATTGCGAGGTTGACCTGCACCGCGCCGGCGCCGACCGCCGCGGGCAGAATCAGCCGCATCAGTTCGCGCACGTCGTCATCGAGCCGTGGCCAGCGCGGGCGCAACCGTACGCCGCTCTGGCGGCAGGCGAGCATCAGCCAGCCGAGCTGCAGCGCGCCGCCCACCGTCACCGCGATTGCCTGGGCCCGCGCGGTGACATAGGGGCCGTCCGGCCCGCTGCCGTGGAAGAACCAGAGCGCCACGATCATCGCGATGTTGAGCAGGATCGGCGCGGCCGCGTTCACCCAGAAGCGGTCGAGCGAGTTGAGGATGCCGCCCAGCAGCGAGGCGAGGCTGATCAGCATCAGGTAAGGGAAGGTGATCCGCGACAGGCTGACCGCGAAGGCGAACTGCTCCGGCGTCGGGTTGTCGAAGCCGCCGGAAAGCCCCCAGGTCACCGGCCAGGCGGCGGCGATCATCACGACGGTGAAGACGATCAGCACCGGCAGCAGCACGGCCAGCGTGCGCTCGGCGAAGCGCAGCCCGGCCGAAAGCTCGCCGCCTTCGGCCACCTTGCGGTTGAACAGGGGAATGAAGGCGGCGTTGAACGCGCCCTCGGCGAAGAGGGCGCGGAACATGTTCGGTAGCCGAAAGGCGACGAAGAAGGCGTCGGAGGCGAAGCTCGCGCCGACGAAGCTCGCCTGCAGCGTGTCGCGGACCAGCGCGAGGACGCGGCTGACCAGCGTCAGCCCGCCGACCGATCCCAGCGAGCGCGCCAGCTTCATCGCCGCCCCCCGCCCGTGCGCTGTTGCGGCCCGGCGGACGTCGCCTCAGGCCTGTCCGACGTCGCCCGCCCCGGCCTGGCCGCCATTCTGCTGCGCCTGCAGCTGGGCCTGCTGCTGAAGATAGATGCCGCCGAAATCGATCGGATCGAGCATCAGCGGCGGGAGGCCGGCGTCGACCGTCGCGTCGGTGATGACGCGCCGCGCGAACGGGAAGATGAGACGCGGCGCCTCCGCCAGCAGGAAGGGCTGGAGCTGTTCCTGCGGGATGTTCTTGAGCGCGAAGAGGCCGGCGTAGAGCAGGTCGATCTGGAAGGCGACGCCTTCCTGCGCGGTCGCCCGGATTTCGATCTTCAGCGCCACTTCGTGCAGGTCGTCGGCGACCTTCTGGCTACCGATGTTGAACTGGATGTCCATCTGCGGCTGCGACTGCCACTGATAGACGGCCGGCGCGTTCGGGTTCTCGAACGACAGATCCTTCACATATTGGGCGACGATGCCCACCTGCGGCAGGTTCTCGGCGCCCGGAAACGCCTGATCGGCAGCGCCGTTGGCGTCTTCTGCTTCGGCCATGATTGTCTCAAAACCCCTGATCTTGCGGTGAAAGCGGACACATCGCCGCGCCGGGAGGGCGGCGCTGCGCCTTGTCCTCCGCGGGTAGCAGTTGGTTATTGCGCGCGCAACATCCGCGGCGATCCGGCGTTAGAGCGCGGTTAAGGCCCAAACGCTATTTGAAAGCCGGCGGGTTCGCGCCTATGTAGGAGGCGCGCAAGGAGAAGCTGGTTGACCGTCGGAATCGTGCTCTTGGCCATGATCGCCCTGTTCGTGGGGCTGCGCCTCTATTCCGTTCTGGGGCAGAGGACGGGCCATGAGCAGCAACCGGTGACGCGCCCGGAAACCGCCAAGGCGGCGCCGCTCGCGCCGCCCAAGACCGAGGAAGCGTCCCCCGCCGGAGCCGAGCCCAGCGGCTATGTCTTCGAGCCAGAGGCGGCCGGCGGCATCCGCGCGATCGTCTCGGCGGAATCGAACTTCGACGTTGCGCGGTTCCTTGAGGGCGCGCAGGCGGCCTATCGCATGGTGTTGGAGGCCTTCTGGTCCGGCGACCGCCAGACCCTGTCCACCCTCGTCAGCCCGGACGTTCGCGCCGCGTTCGAGGCGGCGATCGACGAGCGCGAGCGCGCCGGCCACAAGCTGGAGAACCGCCTGGTCGCGATCGAGCGCGCCTCGATCGAGGACGCCCGGGTCCAGGGACGGGTGGCCGAGATCGACGTGCGCTTCGATGCCTTCGTCGCCGCCGTCACCCGCGACGCGAACGGCGAGATGATCGCCGGCTCGATGACCGATGCGATCCCGACCCACGACGTGTGGACCTTCCGCCGGACGCTGCGCAGCAACGATCCGAACTGGGTGCTCGTCGAGACCGACGCGGTCGAATAAAGCATCGCCCTTTGCCATTTCCCGCGCCGCGCCGTCGGCGCTATGCTGGCGCGCGATGCGGGGCGGATTTCCTTCACGGGCAAATCGCGACCGGGCGGGTCTGCGATGGCTCGGCCTGGCGCTGCTGGCGCTGACGCTGGCGAGCTGCGTCGCGCCGCGCCGTCCGCCGCCCGTCGCGCCCCAGCCGCCGCCGCAACCGAGCAATGCCGCGAGCGCCGGCGTCCGTCCCGTCCGGCTGCCGCCGATCGACCCGGCCAATGCCGCGGCGGCCCTGCGCGCCTTCCTCATCTCCTGCCCGTCGCTGGTGGGCCGGACCGACGCCAGCGGCCTCACCGTCGGCGAGGACTGGCGGCCACTGTGCGACGAGGCGGCGAACCTGCCGATCGAGCGCGCCGCCCAATTCTTTTCCGCGCGCTTCGCCCCGGTCGCGGTCGGCGACGGCGCCGCCTTCGCCACCGGCTATTACGAGCCGGAGATCCGCGCCTCGCGCGTCCGCCAGCCGGGCTACGAGGTGCCCATCTACGCCCGCCCGGACGACCTGCTCGCCGCCGATCCGCGCACCGGCGCGCGCGGGCAGGGGAGGGTGGACGAGAACGGCAATTACGTCCTCTATTACGAGCGCGCCGAGATCGAGGCCGGGGCGCTGACCGGGCGCGGGCTGGAGATCGCCTGGGCGGCCGACCCGGTCGATCTGTTCTTCCTCCAGATCCAGGGCTCGGGCCGGCTGCGGCTGCCCGACGGCAGCGTGATGCGGATCGGCTATGCCGACCAGAACGGGCGCGAATATGTCGCGATCGGCCGGCTGCTGCGTGAGCGCCGGTTGATCGAGGGGCCGATCGGGATGCGCCAGATCGTGGACTGGCTGCGCGCCCATCCGGTCGAGGGCGCGGCGCTGATGCGTGAGAACAAGAGCTACGTCTTCTTCCGGGTGCTCGACGGGCCAGGGCCGCTCGGCGCGCTCGGCCGAGCGCTCACCCCCAGGATCAGCGTCGCCGCCGATCCCGCCTTCGTGCCGCTCGGCGCGCCGGTGATGCTCGCCGGGATGGACAATCCTCGCGCCGACGGGCTCTGGATCGCGCAGGACACCGGCGGCGCGATCCGGGGAGCCAATCGCTTCGACACATTCTGGGGCGCGGGAGAGGAGGCGGCGGAGATCGCAGGCTCGATGCAGGCGCGGGGGCAGGCGATCCTGCTGCTCCCCCGCGCCGCGCTGGCAAGGCTTGGGCGCGATGGTCCGGCGGCTCAGCGCTGAGGAGGAGGCGCTCTGGCGCAAGGTGGTGGAGACGGTGCGGCCGCTCCATCCCGCGCCGATGCCGCCATCCTCGCCGCCGGCCGCGCCGCCACCCCGCGCCACCGCGCCGAAACCGCCAAAGCCGCGCCAGAACCCGCCCGCAACCGGCCCGCGCCGCCCCGGCCCGGGGACGACGCTGGATGCAAGCTGGGACCGGCGGCTCGCGCGCGGCCTGGTCGCGCCCGACCTCGTTGTCGATCTCCACGGCCACAATCTCGCCACCGCCTACGACCTGCTCGACCGCCGGCTCGACCAGGCGATCGCGGCAGGGCTGAGGGTGGTGCTGCTCGTCACCGGCAAGCCGCCGCGCGAGGAGAGCCGCCCCGTCGCGCGCGGGGCGATCCGCGCCGCCGTCGGCGACTGGCTCGCCGCCTCGCGCCATGCCGGCCATATCGCCGCCGTTCGCGCCGCGCACCCGCGCCATGGCGGCGCCGGCGCGCTCTACATCGTGCTGCGGCGCAAGCGGTAGGAGGGGTCAGGCCGGGGTCTGCCCGCCCGTCAGCGCCATCCGGACGATCCGCGCGTAGATGCGGCGGAGCGCGTGGATGTCGGCGACGGCGATCGCCTCGTCCAGCTTGTGCATCGTGGCGTTGGGCGGGCCGAAATCGATCACCGGGCACAGCTCGATCAGGAAGCGCCCGTCGGAAGTGCCGCCGTGGGTAGACAGGCGCGGCGGGCTTCCGGTTTCCGCCTCGATCGCCGCCGAGACGATATCGTAAATCGGCCCCGGCGGGGTCAGGAAGGCCTCGCCCGATATCTTCGCCTCCACCGTCGCGCCGGGCGCGGCCTCGGCGACCGTCCGGCGCACCAGCTCGACCAGATCGGCGCCGCGATGGAGGTTGTTGAAGCGAATGTTGAGCTGCGCCTTCGCCCAGCGGGGAATGACGTTGGTCGCCTTGCTCGAGGTCTCGACGGCGGTGATCTCGAGATTCGACGGCTCGAACGCCTCGTTGCCGTCGTCGAGGCGCAGCGCCTCTAGCGCGTCGATCACGCGCGCGAGCTTCGGCACCGGGTTGTCGGCGCGGTGCGGGTAGGCGACGTGGCCTTGCGTGCCGGGGACGGTCACGACCATGTTCACCGAGCCGCGCCGCCCGATCTTCACGATGTCGCCGAGCCGCCCCTCGCTGGTCGGCTCGCCGATCAGGATCATGTCCGGGCGGATGCCGCGCTCGGCCATCCAGTCGATCAGCGCGGGCGTGCCGTGGGTGGCCGGGCCTTCCTCGTCGCCGGTGATGATGAGGCTCAGCGTGCCGGGCAGGCCGGCGGTATCGGCGGCAGCCGCGACGAAGGCGGCGATGCTCGATTTCATGTCCACCGCGCCGCGCCCGTAGAGGATGCCGCCCTCCTCGACCGGCTCGAACGGATCGGTCGCCCAGCGGTCGCCCGGCGGCACCACATCGAGATGGCCGGCGAAGCCGAAATGCGCGCCGCCCGCGCCGCGCGTCGCGAAAAGATTCTCGACCGGCCCGTCCGGGGGACCGCCCGCGATGAAGCGGTGAACCGTGAAGCCCAGCGGCCTCAGCGCCGTCTCCAGCACGTCGAACACCTCGCCCCGCGCCGGTGTGACGCTGGGGCAGGCGATCAGTTTCCTTGCAAGTTCGACCGGATCGGGTGCATCGCTCATTCGCGCCGACTAGCACGCGCGCGGAGAAACGCCATGCCCAAGCTCGATCTCGACGCCATCCCGCAGATCACGCAGACCGGCTATCCGATGCCATTCGCGGCGGAGATGGGCGGGCGGCACTATCGCCGGCTCGGGCCGGTGGCCGGGCTCACCCAGCTCGGCGTCAGCCATGTCGTGCTCGATCCCGGCGGCGTCTCAAGCCAGCGTCACTGGCACGAGGGGATCGACGAGTTCGTCGTCATGCTCGACGGCGAGGCCGTGCTGGTCGAAAACGAGGGCGAGACGGTCCTGCGCGCCGGCGATTGCGCCGCCTTTCCGAAGGACGTTCCCAACGGCCACCGCCTCGTCAACCGCAGCGACCGGCCCTGCGCCTTCCTCGCCATCGATTGCCGCATTGGCGAGGGCGACGCTCACTATCCGGACATCGACCTTCACTGGCGGGTCGCGGACTACCGCTACACGCGCAAGGACGGCACGCCCTATTGAGCCGCCGCGCCTATTTCGGCGGCGACGCCTCGTATTGCTCGATCACCCAGGGCTCGACCTGCGCCGCCTCGATCCATTCGCGCATCCAGGGCATGTCGAGGATCGCCTCCATATAGGCGGCGGCGAACCGCGGGACCGGGATCGAATAGGTGACGAAGCGTGTGACGACCGGCGCGAACATGATGTCCACCGCGCCGAAATCGCCGAAGAGATAGGGGCCGCCAGAGCCGTGGCGCGCACGCGCCTGCGCCCACAGCTCGAAGATTCGCGCCATCTCGTTGCGGACGGCGTCGGACAGGTTCGGAGTGGGGAACTGCCGGCGCACGTTCATTGGCAGGTCGCGGCGGATATTGGGGTAGGAGGAGTGCATCTCCGCCGCCATCGATCGCGCCATGCCGCGCGCGGTCTCGTCGCGGGGCCAGAAGCGGGCGCGGTCGGTCTTGTCGGCGAGCCATTCGACGATCGCGAGGCTGTCCCAGATCACCGCCTGGTCTTCCCACAGGATCGGCACCTTGCCGCCCGAGGGCGCGAACTCGTCGCCTTCGATCCGCTTGTTCCATTCCTCGTCGAACAGCGGGACGGTGATCTCCTCGAACGGCAGGCCGGACTGCTTGCAGGCCAGCCAGCCGCGCAGCGACCAGGAAGAATAGGCCTTGTTGCCGATGATGAGCTTGAGCAACGCGGTCCTCCCGAGCGGCGACTAGAGTCTTGCCGCCTCTAGCACCGCCTCGCGCAGCCGGTCCATGCCGAGCCCGGTGTGGCTGGACGTGGCGATGATTTCGGGATGCGCGGCCGGGTGGCGGCGCGCCTCCTCGGCGGTGCGCCGCGTGACGTCCTCGAGCGCGCTCGCCTTCACCTTGTCCGCCTTGGTGAGGACGAGGCCGTAGGAGACCGCGGCTTCGTCCAGCATCCTCATCACCTCGCGGTCGATATCCTTGATGCCGTGCCGCGCGTCGATGAGAACGAGCGTGCGCATCAGCACCTGCCGGCCGCGCAGATAGTCGTTGACCAGGAAGCGCCACTTGCGGACGACCTCCTTGGGCGCCTTGGCGAAGCCGTAGCCCGGCATGTCCACCAGCCGCAGGCGCGGCGGATCGGCGACGTCGAAGAAATTCAGCTCCTGCGTGCGCCCGGGTGTGTTCGAGGTGCGCGCGAGCGAGGTGCGGTTGGCGAGCCGGTTGAGCAGCGACGACTTGCCGACGTTGGACCGGCCGGCGAACGCGACCTCAGGCAGCGTGGGATCGGGCAGGAACCTGAGGTCTGGCGCCGATTTCAGGAACGTCACCGGCCCGGAAAAGAGCTTCCGGGCCAGCGTCGCGCGGTCCTCTGCGTCCCCGCTCACCGCTTCAGCGGCGCGCTCATCGCCGCCTTCAGCTCCGGATTGCGCGCGTACAGGATGCGCTGCTGCAGGATCGAGAGGATGTTGTTGGTGAACCAGTAGAGCTGCAGCCCCGCCGCGAACGGCGCCATGATGAACATCAGCACCCAGGGCATCAGCCCCATCACCTGCTGCTGCACCGGATCGGTCGCGGCGGGCGCGAGCTTCTGCTGAATCCAGATCGAGACGCCGACCAGGATCGGCAGCACCCCGATCGCGAGGATGTGCGGCGGCGTGAACGACAGATAGCCGAACAGGTTCACCGGCGTCAGCGGGTCCGGCGCCGAAAGGTCGCGGATCCACAGGATGAACGGCTTGTGCCGCATCTCCACCGAAAGCAGCAGCACCTTGTAGAGTGCGTACATGATCGGAATCTGAAGTAGGATCGGGAGGCACCCGGCCGCCGGGTTCACCTTCTCCTCCCGGTAGAGCTTCATCATCTCTTCCTGGAGCTTCATCCGGTCGTCCTTGTGCCGCTCCTGCAGCGCCTTCATCTTGGGCTGGAGCGCGCGCATCTTCGCCATCGAGGCGAACTGGCGCTGGGCGATGGGGAACAGCAGGAGGCGGACGATCACGACAAGGCAGATGATCGCGAGCCCGAAATTGCCGAGATGCTCGAACAGCCAGACGAGCAGCGTGAAGATCGGCTTCATGAACCAGCGGAACCAGCCCCAGTCGATCGCCCGCTCGAGCTGGGTGCCCAGCTCGGTCGAATAGCTTTCGAGCAAAGCGACTTCCTTCGCACCGGCGAAGAGATGGTTCACGGTGCGTTGCGTCTGGCCGGGCGCCAGCACGGTCTGCGGCGGCGCGACGTCCGCCTGGTAGGCGTCGCTGCGCGGATTGTGGCGGAAGGCGGCGCTGACGTTCGCGCCCTGGTCTGGAACGATCGCGGCGAGCCAGTATTTGTCGGCGAACCCGATCCAGCCGCCCTGGCTCTGGAAAGTGACCTGGCCCGCCTCACGCACATCCTTGAAATCGCTGTCGTAATTGGCGGTGCCGTTGAACACGCCGACCGGGCCGAGATGGTTCGTCCAGCTCGACGGATCCTGCGATTCGCCGATCCGGTTGACGAGTGCGAAGGGATGGACGGCAACGGGCGCGCCGGCGCGATTGATGACGCGCTGGTCGACCGTGAACAGGTAGTTCTCATCGACGCTGAGACGAATCTCGAAGACCTGGCCCTGGCCGTTGTCCCAGCTCAGCGTGACCGGGGTGGTGGGCGTCAGTCGGTCGCCGCTCGCGGTCCATAGCGTATCCGGCCCCGGCGCGTTCAGGCCCTGGTCGCTCCAGCCGAAGGCGGCGAAATAGGCGCCTTGCGCGCCGCTCGGCGAGAACAGGCGCACCGGCGGCGAGTTGGGCGCGATCGTTTCGCGCTCGGTGGTGAGGACGAGGTCGTCGATCCGCGCGCCCTTGAGGTTGATCGAGCCGCGAAGGCGCGGGGTCGCGATGGCGACGCGCGGCGTCTCCGCGATCACGGCCTGCCGGTCGCGCGTGGCCACGGGGCCGGTGTCCGCGGGGCCCGCCTGGGGCTGAGGCTGCGCCACCTCGCGGCCGCGCTCGACCTTGGTGGTCGGCGGATTGGCGGCGGGGAAGAAATATTCGGTCGCGAAGCCCCAGCCGATCAGCACGAGCGCCGACAGCACCACGGCCAGGATCATGTTCCGGTTCTCGTTCACCTCGGTCCCTTCATTTCTGCCGGATCATGGCAAGGGGTCGTAGCCGGAGCCGCCCCACGGGTGGCAGCGCGCGATGCGCCGGATGGCGAGCCAGCTCCCGCGCAGCGCGCCATAGCGGGAAAGCGCCGTAATTGCATAGGCCGAGCAGCTCGGCTGGTAGCGGCAGCTCGGCGGCAGGATCTGCGACGGCCCCAGCTGCCACGCGCGGGCGATAAGGATGAGGACTCGCGCGATCATCGGGCCGCCTTGGCGAGCGCGCGCCGGAGGTCGTCGGTGAGCGCCGCGAAGGGCCGCTCGATCCCCCCGGCGCGGCCGATCAGTACATGGTCCGCCCCGGCCAGGCCCGCCTGCGAAAGCACCTCGCGCGCCAGCGCGCGGAAGCGCCGCTTCATGCGGTTGCGCACCACCGCGCCGCCGATCCGCTTCGAAACGGTGATCCCGACGCGGACCGAATCGTCCGCGTCGCCGCGATCGCGTACGAGCAGGATGAAACCGGGCGTGACGAGACGCCTGCCGCCGTTCGCGGCGAGATAGTCCGCGCGGCGGGTGAGCCGGCCGATCCGGCGGCCGCTCAGGCCGACAGTTTCTTGCGCCCGCGAGCGCGGCGCGCGGCCAGGACCTTGCGGCCGCCCGCGGTCGCCATCCGGGCGCGGAAGCCGTGCCGGCGCTTGCGCACGAGGTTGCTCGGCTGGAAGGTGCGCTTCATCGCTCATTCCTCGAAAAACGGACTGAAAGAAAAGGGCCGCCACAGGGGCGGCCGGGTTGCGGGAGCCGATAGGCAAAGGCGCCGGCAAAGTCAATCGCCCGCGCCCTGTGCGATCTCTTCGCGGCGCCGGCGTCGCTCCTCCCGGCGGCGGGCGCTGGCGCGCCTGAGGCCCCAGTCCACCCACCGGCCCTTCATCGGATGCCTGCGCTTGAAACGGACGTACTGGCGCTTCGCCCAGTCACTGTACTTGAGCACCAGGCCGAGCCCGAAAGCGAACACGAAGACGCCGCCCGGCCCCGGCAGCGCGCCGACGATCGGCGAGATGATGATCAGCACAACGCCAAGCAGGAACAGGGCCTGTCGGACCAGCGGTATACGTCCCCAGGCAAGCCATTTTTCGCGAACGCTCATTCGTGCCATGTGGGGCCCCCTTTCGGCCTTGGCAATATCGCGCGCGCCGGGGATTCGATCGCCGGCGTGCCCGCTGCCCCGGCGGTGATCTCGGCCGCAATGACTTGCGCGATGCGTCGTTCGTCTCGACTTTTTCTTTCGCCGGCCTAGTTTTTCGGCCTGAAGCTGAATCAGGGGGGACGATGGTCGCGACGGTTTCGACGGTCGCCTATCTCGGGCTCGACGCGCGCCCGGTGGAAGTCCAGGTCCAGATCGCGGGCGGCTTGCCGAAATTCCTCGTCGTCGGCCTGCCGGACAAGGCGGTGGGGGAGAGCCGCGAGCGGGTCCACGCCGCGCTCGGCGCGATCGGCCTTTCGCTTCCGCCCAAGCGGATCACGGTCAACCTTTCGCCCGCCGACCTGCCGAAGGAAGGCTCGCACTATGACCTGCCGATCGCGCTCGGCCTGCTCGCCGCGATGGGCGCGATCGATGCCGAGACGCTCGCCGGCTATGTCGCGGTCGGCGAGCTGGCGCTCGACGGGAGGATCGCGCCGTCGCCCGGCGTGCTGCTCGCCGCGCTCCATGCCTCGTCGCGCGATCTCGGCCTGATCTGCCCGGCGGCGCAGGAGAGCGAAGCGGCCTGGGCGGGCGACGTCGAGGTCATCGCCGCGCCAGACCTCGTCTCACTCATCAACCATTTGCGCGGCAGCGCGGTGCTGACACCGCCGCAGCCCGGCGCCGCCGATCCGCCCGCGCCGGGGCCGGACCTTGCGCAGGTGAAGGGGCAGGAGGCGGCCAAGCGCGCGCTCGAAATCGCCGCCGCGGGCGGGCACAATATGCTGATGGTGGGGCCGCCAGGCGCCGGCAAGTCGCTGCTCGCCGCCTGCCTGCCCGGCATCCTGCCCGAACTGACGCCGGCCGAGGCGCTGGAGGTGTCGATGATCGCCTCGGTCGCGGGCGAGCTGAAGGACGGGCGGCTGGTCCGCGCGCGGCCCTTTCGTGCGCCGCACCACAGTGCCTCGATGCCGGCGTTGGTCGGCGGCGGGCTGCGCGTCCGGCCCGGCGAGGTCAGCCTCGTCCATCTCGGCGTGCTCTTTCTCGACGAGCTGCCCGAGTTCCAGCGGGTCGCGCTCGATTCGCTGCGCCAGCCGCTCGAGACCGGGACGGTGCAGGTCGCGCGCGCCAACGCCCATGTCACCTTTCCCGCGCGCATCCAGCTCGTCGCGGCGATGAACCCGTGCCGCTGCGGGCATCTCGGCGATGCGGCGCTTGCCTGCTCGCGCGCGCCGAAATGCGCCGCCGACTACCAGGCGAAGATCTCCGGGCCGCTGCTCGATCGCATCGACATCCACGTCGAGGTCGCCGCCGTCGCCGCCGCCGACCTCGCGCTGCCGCCGCCCGCCGAAGGCTCGGCCGAGGTCGCGGCGCGCGTCGCTGCGGCGCGCGAGATCCAGACGCGACGCTATGCCGACCACGGCATCCGCACCAATGCCGAGGCCGACGGCACGCTGCTGGAGAAGGTCGCCACGCCCGACGAGCCGGGACGGCGGCTGCTCGCCCAGGCGGCGGAGACGATGCGGCTTTCCGCGCGCGCCTATCACCGCGTCATGCGCGTCGCCCGCACCATCGCCGACCTCGCCGGCAGCGAGGGCGTCGGCCGCGTCCATGTCGCCGAGGCGCTGAGCTACCGGCGCCAGCCGCCGAGGAATTGAGCGGGCCTAGTTTCCCTTCGGCGGGCTGGTCGTCGTCGTGACGTTCACGTCCGGAAGGTCCAGGCTGGGCGCGGAGACGTTGACGTTCACGTCCCCCTTGTCGACGCTCTCGAGGTAGCCGCCGAAATACAGGAAGGCGGCGATGCCGAGGATGATCACGAGCAGCCCAAGCGCGATCAGCCCGCCGCCTCCGCCGCCGCCGCCATCGACCACGGTCGTTTCGTGGACCACCTGCGGCGCATCGCCGCGTCCGTCGTCGCTCATCCTCTCTCTCCCGGTCGTTTCCCTGCCCAACGAGGGGGGAAACGACCGGTTCCTTGAGGATGCGTCAGGATTCCGGCAGGAATTCCGGAACCGAGAGGTAGCGCTCGCCGGTGTCGTAGTTGAAGCCGAGGATGCGCTTGCCCTGGAGTTCGGGCAGCTTCTGCCGGATTGCGTCGAGGCAGGCGCCCGAGCTGATGCCGACGAGCATCCCTTCCTCGCGCGCGGCGCGACGCGCCATTTCCTTCGCATCGTCGCCCTCGACGGTGACGACGCCGTCGAGCAGCGAGGTGTCGAGGATGGCCGGGATGAAGCCCGTGCCGAGGCCCTGGAGCGGGTGCGGGCCCGGCTGGCCGCCGGAAAGCACCGCCGAGAGCGCCGGCTCGACCGCATAGACCTTGAGGTTCGGCCATTCCTTCTTGAGCACGCGGGCGCAGGCGGTGATGTGTCCGCCGGTGCCGACGCCGGTGATCAGCACGTCGATCGGCGTGTCGCGGAAGTCCTCGAGAATCTCCTGCGCGGTCGTGCGCATGTGGACCTCGACGTTGGCGGGATTCTCGAACTGCTGCGGAATCCATGAGCCTTCGATCTCGGCGGCAAGCGCCTGCGCCTTGGCGATCGCGCCCTTGACGCCCTCGGCGCGCGGCGTGAGTTCGAAGGTCGCGCCATAGGCGAGCATGAGGCGCCGGCGCTCCAGGCTCATGCTGTCGGGCATGACGAGGATCAGGCGATAGCCCTTCACCGCGGCGACCATCGCAAGGCCGATGCCGGTATTGCCGCTGGTCGGCTCGATGATCGTGCCGCCGGGCTTCAGCTTGCCGCTGCGCTCGGCCTCCTCGACCATGGCGAGCGCGATGCGGTCCTTGATCGAGGCGCCGGGATTCATCCGCTCCTGCTTGATCCAGACCTCGGCGTCGCCGAACAGCCGGTTGAGCCGGACGTGTGGCGTTCGGCCGATCGTCTGGAGGATATTGTCGGCTTTCATTGCTCAGGCCTCCTTTGCTTGGGCGAGATTTGCGGGGACGTTGAAGCTGCGCGCGTGGCGCAATTCGGGAAACCAGCGCGCCCAAAGGCATGTGACCGCGATCGCGCCCAGGCCGCCGGCGATGACGGCGGCGACCGGGCCGATCAGCGCGGCGAGGAACCCGCTCTCCGCCTCGCCCAGCTCGTTCGAGGCGGAGATGAACAGGGTCGAGACGGCGCCGACCCGGCCGCGCATCGCATCCGGCGTGTAGAGCTGGATCAGCGACTGGCGCACGTAGACCGAGAACATGTCCGCCGCCCCGAGGGTTGCCAGGCAGGCGAGCGAGAGCGGCATCCAGCGCGACAGGCCGAACACCACGGTGGCGGCGCCGAACACGCCGACCGCGAACAGCATCTTGACGCCGACATTGCGCTCGAGCGGGCGGGCGGAAAACCACAAGGCGGTAAGCGCGGCGCCGATCGCCGGCGCGGCGCGCAGGTTGCCCAGCCCCTCCGCGCCTACGTGCAGCACGTCGCGCGCGTAGACCGGCAGCATCGCGGTCGCGCCGCCGAGCAGCACCGCGAACAGGTCAAGGCTGATCGCGCCCAGCACCAGGCGGTTCTGGCGGACATAGTGGATGCCGTCGATCATCTGCCGCCACGGGTCGCGCGAGCCCTCGATCCCGGTGCGCGGCTTCGGCCCGATCAGGAACATGCACAGGAGCGAGATGGAGAAGAGCACGCCCGCTACGGCGTAGGGCACGTGCGGCGCGATCGCGTAGAGATAGCCGCCGGCGGCGGGCCCGATAATGCCCCCCATCTGCCAGGCGAGCGAGCTGCTCGCGATCGCCTTGGGCAGGATCTCGCGCGGCACGAGGTTGGGGGCGAGCGCCTGGAGCGCCGGCTGCGCGAAGGCGCGGGCGACCCCGAGCAGGGCGGCGATGGCGAAGATGGCGGGCAGCGTCACCTGCCCGGTCCAGGAAAGCCAGCCGAGCACCGCGGCGCAGAAGATTTCGAGGCTGATCGTCGCCCGCGCGATGAGGCGGCGATCGAGCCGGTCGGCCGTCCATCCGGTGACCAGCGTCAGCAAGAACAGGGGCAGGAACTGGACGGCGCCGATGAGCCCGAGCTGGAACGACGCCTCCTTGACGCCCATGCCGATATGGCGGGCCGTGTCATAGGCCTGCCAGCCGATGACGACGACCATGGCGACCTGGCCGATCGTCGAGGCAAGCCGTACCGTCCAGTAGAAGCGGAAGTCCGGAACCGAGAAGGGCGAAGTCGCTTTCATCTCGCCCTGCCTTAAGATCGTGGCCACCGCTCGGCAACATAGCGCGGGCCGCCGGCCCCGAGATTGAAATGGTTTGTTCGGCCTGCGCCGGGCGCAAGCAGGAATCGCCAACTTTTCCGCCGCTCGGGAAAATCCGTTTCGGCGCAAGGCTCTGGCATCCACTTTGGCTGCGTGCCAGAAACGCGGCGGGGGACCGATGGAAAGGGATGCTGGAACGATGAGAATGACCTTGCTTGCGGGCGCCTGCGCGCTCGCCCTGCTGCTCGGCGGCTGCCAGGCAGGTTCGGGCAACCAGGCCGCGCACGGCCCGGCGGACTGGGACGGCTTCGTCAGCCGCGCGATCGACGACTATCTGCGGCTCAACCCCGATTTCGCCGTCTACCAGGGCAAGCACGAATATGACGGGCAGATTCCCGACTGGAGTCCGGAGGGGCTGCGGCAGCGGCAGGCGCTCGTCCAGCGCGTCCTCGACGAGGCGCAGGCTTTCGACGCGAACGCGATGACGCCGGAGCAGCGTTACCAGCGCGACTATGTGATGGCGGTGATGCGTGGCCAGCTCTTTTGGCTCCAGACCGCCGACCTGCCGCACACCAACCCGACCTATTATGTCGGCTCGCTCGACCCCTCGGTCTATGTGACGCGGCCCTATGCCCCGCCGGCGCAGCGGCTGCGCGCCTACATCACCTACCTGCGCAACGTGCCGCGCGCGGCGCAGCAGATCCGCGCCAACCTGCGCACGCCGCTCCCCGTGAGCTTCATCGATTTCGGCAAGGCCGGCTTCGGCGGCTTCGCCGAATATTATCGCGGCGACGGCAAGCACGCCTTCGCAGATGTCCGCGACGATCAGCTCCAGTCCGAGCTGAACAGCGCGTCCGAAGCCGCCGCCGCGGCGATGCAGGACCTTGCCAACTGGCTCGAATCCCAGCGCGCGAACGCGACCACCGACTTCGCGCTCGGCGCCGAGAAGTTCTCGCAGATGCTGCGCGATACCGAGATGGTCGATATCCCGCTCGACCAGCTCCAGCGCATCGGCGAGCAGGACCTTGCCCGCAACCAGGCGGCGCTTCGCGAAGCCTGCGCGCGCTACGCGCCGGGCGCGACGATCGAGGCCTGCACCCTCAGGATGGAGAGCGACAAGCCGTCGGAAGGCCCGGTCGCCGCGGCGCGGGCGCAGCTCGACACCCTGCGCCAGTTCGTCATCGACCATCACATCGTCAGCGTGCCGAGCATGGTGCAGGCCCAGGTCGAGGAAGCGCCGCCCTACAACCGGCAGAACTCGGCCTATATCTCGATCGCCGGCCCGTACGAGCACGACCTGCCGTCGGTCTATTACATCGCGCCGCCCGATCCTTCGTGGAGCCCCGAAGTCCAGCGCGCCTTCATTCCGGGCAAGTCGGACCTCCTGTTCACCTCCGTCCACGAGGTCTGGCCGGGCCACTATCTCAACTTCCTCCACGCCAACCGCTCGAACTTCCTCTTCGGGCGGCTGTTCGTCGGCTATGCCTATGCGGAGGGCTGGGCCCATTACACCGAGGAGATGATGGTGGAGGCGGGGCTCAACGACGGCGACCCGGAGACCCGCATCGGCCAGATCAGCAACGCCTTGCTGCGCGACTGCCGCTTCCTCTCGGCGATCGGCCTCCACACCGGGCGGATGACGCAGGAGGAGAGCTACCGGATGTTCCGCACGCAGTGCTACCAGGACGAGGGCAACGCCCGGCAGCAGGCGGCGCGCGGGACCTACGATCCCGCCTATCTCAACTACACGCTCGGCAAGCTGATGATCCGCAAGCTGCGCGAGGACTGGACGGCGAGCCGCGGCGGCCGGCAGGCCTGGCAGCAGCTCCACGACCAGTTCCTGAGCTATGGCGGGCCGCCGATCCCGTTGGTGCGCCAGCAGATGATGGGCGAGGAGACGCCGCGCGCGGTCTTCTAGGCCCGCTTTGCGCTTCCGGGGCGCGCGCCGGTTTCGCGCACCCCGGGGGCGAGGCGAATGGCGCTGGCGATGCCGGCGACGACGGCGAGGCCACAGGCGACCAGCGCCGGCGCCCCGCCGTCGCCGATGCCAAGCGCGAGCAGCGCCGCCACCAGCGTCGCGCCGGTCGTCTGCCCGACGAGCCGCGTGGTCGAGACGAGGCCGCCGGCCGGCGCGATGCGCCCGGGCGGGGCGGAGGCGATCACCAGCCTCGCGTTGGGCGAAAGGTAGAGGCCGAAGCCGAGCCCGCAAAGCGACATGCGCCAGGCGACGTCCCAATAGGCCGCGCCCGCCGGCATGAAGGCGATCAGCAGCAGCGCGACCACGGCGATGCTCATCCCGATCGCCCCCAGAATGCCGGCCGGATAGCGGTCCGAGAGGGCGCCGGCGGCGGGCGCGACGACCATCATGGTAAGCGGCCATACGCCGATGATCGCGCCCGCTTCGGACGGCGAGAAGCCGTAGGCGTGCTGCAACCGGAAGGACATCGAGAGCAGCAGCGTCATCGAGCCGATGAAGGCCGAGAAGCCGCCGAGCACGGACAGGGCGATTGCCGGCCGGCGCAGCAGGTCGACCGGGAAGATCGGCACCGCCTCGCTCCTTTCCCGACGCACGACGAGGACGGCGACGAGGAGGCCGGCGGCGACGATCGCGGCAGAGATCACCGGGCTGTCGCCGTGCACCGCGCTTTCCAGCCCCCCGATGATGAGGCCGAACATCGCCGCGCACATCGCCGCGCCCATCAGGTCGAACGGCTCGGCGCGCGTCTTCGGATCGGGCAGCGAGCGGCCGAACAGGAGCGAGGCGACCGCGAAGGGCACCGCGCTCGCGAACACCCAGGGCCACGGCCCGACGGCGAGGACGAGGCCACCCAGCGTCGGCGCGATCGCCGCGCCGCTCGAGACGACGAGGGCGTTGAGGGCCAGCCCGCGGCCCAGCGCCCGTTCCGGGTAGATCGAACGGACGAGCGCCGAGGAGACGCTGAGCGTCGCCGCGGCGCCGATCCCCTGCACCGCGCGCACGATCAGCAGGAAAGCGAGGCTGTTGGCGAAGAAGCACAGCACGCTCGCGACGGCGAAGATGATCTGCCCGACCTGGTACATGCGCTTGAGCCCGATCCGGTCGCCGAGACCGGAGAAGGGGAGGAGGCACATCACCAGGATGAGCTGGTAGACCGTCACGATCGCGACGACCGACGAGGATTCGACGCCAAGGTCGCGGGCGATGCTGGGCAGCGCGACCGTCGGGATCGCGCCGTCGATCACGACCAGCGTCGAGCCGAACGAGACCGCGAGGATCGCGGCGATCCGTCGGCTGACCGGCACGCCCTCGCGGAAGAGGTGGAGCTCCTCGACCGGGCGCGGGGGCGGGGCGTCGAACCGCGGCGGCGGCCGGTCGCCGCTGCCGGTGTCCCACACCCGCGGGCGCAACTTGGGCGGCGGCGTTTCGCTCATGCCGCCCCCAGTGCGCGAACTTGCCGCCGGTTCCAACCCCGCCACGCGCGGCGGAAGGCATTATCGCAAATGCGCTGCCCGCCGCGCGCGGCCTTCGGGGTCGGTCAGTCGCGCAGGTCGAAGCGGTCCGCGTTCATCACCTTCGTCCAGGCGGCGACGAAGTCGTTGACGAACTTCTCGCTTGCGTCGTCCGCCGCATAGACCTCGCTCAGCGCGCGAAGCTGCGCGTTCGAGCCGAAGACCAGATCGGTCCGCGTCGCCGTCCAGCGCGGCGCGTTGGTCGCGCGGTCGGTGCCGACGAACAGCTCGTCGCCTTTCCCGTCCACCTGCTTCCACGCCGCGCCCATGTCGAGCAGGTTGACGAAGAAGTCATTGGTGAGCTGGCCGGGCCGGTCGGTGAACACGCCCTCCTTCGCGCCGCGGTGGTTGGCGCCGAGGACGCGCAACCCGCCGACCAGGACCGTCATTTCCGGCGCGCTGAGGCCCAGCAGCTGGGCGCGATCGACCAGCAGCTCCTCGGTCGGCACGGTGAAGCGGACCTGGAGGTAGTTGCGGAAGCCGTCGGCCTTCGGCTCGAGCGGGCCGAAGCTGTGCGCGTCGGTCTGCTCCTGGGTCGCGTCGCCGCGCCCGGAGGCGAAGGGCACCGTCACCTCATGGCCAGCCGCCCGCGCCGCCTGCTCGACGCCGACATTGCCGCCGAGCACGATGAGGTCGGCGATGCTGACCCGATCCGGCCCGCCGAAATCGCGCTGGATGCCCTCATAGACCGCCAGCACCCGGGCGAGCTCGTCCGGCTCGTTCACGTCCCAGTCCTTCTGCGGCGCGAGGCGGATGCGCGCGCCGTTGGCGCCGCCGCGCATGTCCGAGCCGCGGAAGGTGGAGGCCGAGGCCCAGGCGGTCTTGACCAGTTGCGCGACCGACAGGCCGGAGGCCGCGATCCTGTCCTTGAGCGCGGCGAGGTCGGCATCGCTCAGCTTCGGGCCCGGCGGGACCGGATCCTGCCAGATCAGATCCTCCGGCGGCACCTCGGGGCCGAGATAGCGGCACTTCGGCCCCATGTCGCGATGGGTGAGCTTGAACCAGGCGCGGGCGAAGGCGTCGGCGAAGGCGTCCGGGTTGCGATAGAAATATTCCGAAATCTTGCGATATTCGGGGTCCATCTTGAACGCCATGTCGGCGGTGGTCATCATCGTCGGCAGCCGCCGGTCGGGGCTGTGCGCGCCGGGCGCCATGTCCTCCGGCTTCTGGTTGATCGGCTGCCACTGCGGCGCGCCGGCCGGGCTCATCACCAGTTCGTAGTCATATTCCAGCAGCATGCGGAAATAGTTGTTCGACCACTGGATCGGCGTCGGCGTCCACGCGCCCTCGAGGCCCGAGGTGATCGTATCGTCGCCGAGCCCGCTGCCGTGGCCGCTCTGCCAGCCGAGCCCCTGCTGCGCGATGTCCGCGCCTTCCGGCTCCGCGCCGACCTTGGCGGCGTCGCCGGCGCCGTGGCACTTGCCGAAGGTGTGACCGCCGGCGGTGAGCGCGACCGTCTCCTCGTCGTTCATCGCCATCCGCGCGAAGGTCTCGCGGATGTCGCGCGCGGAGAGCAGGGGATCGGGATTGCCGCCCGGCCCGGTCGGGTTGACGTAGATGAGGCCCATCTGGATCGCCGCGAGCGGCTCCTCCAGCGCCATCTCCTTTTCGGGCTGGATGCGGGTCTCGTTCTTCTCGTGGCCGACCCAGAACTCCTCGGTGCCCCAGTAGACGTCCTTCTCCGGCTCGAAGATATCCTCGCGGCCGCCGCCGAAGCCGAAGACCGGCCCGCCCATCGATTCGATCGCGACGTTGCCGGCGAGGATCAGCAGGTCCGCCCAGGACAGCTTGCGGCCATATTTCTTCTTGATCGGCCAGAGCAGCCGGCGCGCCTTGTCGAGATTGGCGTTGTCCGGCCAGGAATTGAGCGGGGCGAAGCGCTGGTTGCCGGAATTGGCGCCGCCGCGCCCGTCGCCGATGCGGTAGGTGCCGGCGGCATGCCAGGCCATGCGGATGAAGAAGGGCCCGTAATGGCCATAGTCCGCCGGCCACCAGGGCTGGCTGTCGGTCATCAGCGCGGTGAGATCGCGCTTGACGGCATGATAGTCGAGCGTGCGGAACGCCTTCCGATAGTCGAAATCGTCGCCCATCGGATTGCCGCTGCGGCCATGCTGGTGGAGGATTTCGAGGCTGAGCTGGTTCGGCCACCAGTCGCGGTTGGTCCGGCCTAGGAGCGATCTCAGCGCGGCGCGGGCCTTGCCGGGATCGTTGAGGGGGTCACCGGTCTTCGCGTCCATGATCGCTCTCCTTGGCCTGTTGGCATGGCTGGAGGCTAGGCGCGGGCGATGACAGGCGGAAACGATTAAACTCGCTCACCCTGAACTGGAAAATCGATAAGAGGCCGCCGAAGGTCACGAAGGTAAGGCGCCGTGGGGCGAAAGCGTTAACGCCCGGGGGTCGCGGGCCGCGCTCATCCGTCCTCCATCTCCTCCTCGCTCCAGATGGAGATGGCGCCGTATCGATCGGGCACGATCCGGCGAAGCGCTGCGACCAGCAGGCGGTCGTCGTAGCTCACCCGGGTCGCGACCCGGCGGCCGCGCACGAAGACCGGCGTTTCGACTCCGTTGAGCGCGCGGTCGACCGCGGCGCAGAGCACGGTCGTGCGGCTGGCGCGCAGCGCCTTGCGCCAGGCAAAAGCGAAGCCGCTGTCGTCGCCGGCGCGCCTGAGCAGGGCATAGGCGGACTTCGGGCTCATCCCCACCGCGCGCGCCGCCGCGCTCACCACGCCGATCCGCGCGAGGTTGCGGATGAACAGGCGCTGCCGCTCCGGCGTCCAGCCGTCGTGGCGGTTGGTCGCGGAAGGGACGGGCGCGAAGGCGGTGAGCGACTCGGACATCGCCCGGTCTATGATGCAGGCCGGGGGGTGTAGGAAAGAGCGCGCCCGCCCGTTGAACCCCGTCCAAGGCTCCGCGCGACGGCGGGATCAGCTCACGCTCACGAAACTGTCGAGCACCCGCTTGCGGCCCGTCTGCTCGAAGTCGATCTCGAGCTTGTTGCCCTCGATCTCGGCGACGGTGCCGTAGCCGAACTTGGAGTGGAAGACGCGCATGCCGACGGCGATGTCGGTGCGGCCGGGATTGCCGAGGCTGACCGCGCTGGCGCGCGCCTCGACGACGCGGGAGGGGGTGGGCGAGAAGCCGCCGCCCTGCGCGGCGCGCTGCCAGCCCGGGCCGCGCGAGCGGGCGCGCGCGAGGCCGCGTTCGGAGCGTAGCGCGTCGGCGAAGGGATCGGCGCGCTCCGACCAGTTGGCGCGCCACAGGCTCTCGCCTCCCGTCATCGTCGTTTCCTCCTCGACATGCGCCGCCGGCAGTTCGCCGACGAAGCGCGAGGGGATCGAGCTGGTCCACTGGCCGTAGATGCGGCGGTTGGCGGCATGCAGGATGGTGCAGCGGCGGCGCGCGCGGGTGATCGCGACATAGGCGAGCCGCCGCTCCTCCTCGAGGCTGGCGAGGCCGCCCTCGTCGAGCGCGCGCTGCGAGGGGAAGACGCCTTCCTCCCAGCCGGCGAGGAAGACGGTGTCGAACTCGAGGCCCTTGGCGGCGTGGATGGTCATGAGCGTGACCTTGTCCGCCTCCAGCTCGGCGTCGTTGTCCATCACCAGGCTGACATGTTCGAGGAAGGCGCCGAGGCTCTCATATTCCTCCATCGCGCGGGCGAGCTCGGCGAGATTCTCCAGCCGGCCGGCGCTCTCGGCCGAACGGTCGGCCTGGAGCATCGCGGTGTAGCCGGATTCGTCGAGCACGAGCCGGGCGAGCTCGGGGTGGGGAAGGCCGCCTTCCGGCGTCCCGCCGTCCGCCGCCGCCGCGGGCCGCAGCAGCGAGCGCCAGCGGGCGAAATCGGCCATCAGCCTGGCGAGCGAGCGGCGCGCGGCGCCGGTCAGTTCGTCGGTCTCCACGATCTCGGCGGCGGCGACGCTCAGCGGCACCTGCCGGGCGCGGGCGATCGCGTGGATCCGGGCGAGCGCCTTGTCGCCCAGCCCGCGCCTGGGCGTGTTGACGATCCGCTCGAAGGCGAGGTCGTCCGCCGGCTGCGCGATGACGCGGAGGTAAGCGAGCGCGTCGCGGATCTCGGCGCGCTCGTAGAAGCGGAAGCCGCCGACGATGCGGTAGGGCAGGCCGATCGCGATGAAGCGGTCCTCGAACTCGCGGGTCTGGAACTGCGCGCGCACGAGGATGGCGGCGCTGTCCAGCCGCTCGCCCGCGCGCTGCATCGCCTCCAGCTCCTCGCCGACGCGGCGGGCCTCTTCCGGCCCGTCCCAGACGCCGACGACGCGGACCTTCTCGCCGCCCTCCGCCTCGGTCCAGAGCGTCTTGCCGAGCCGGCCCGCGTTGTGCGCAATGAGGCCGGAGGCGGCGCCGAGAATGTGCGGCGTCGAGCGGTAATTCTGCTCGAGCCGGATGATCTTCGCGCCCGGAAAGTCCTGCTCGAAGCGCAGGATGTTGGACACCTCCGCGCCGCGCCAGGAATAGATCGACTGGTCGTCGTCGCCGACGCAGCAGATGTTCTTCCGTGCCTGCGCGAGCAGGCGCAGCCACAGATACTGGCTCTGGTTCGTGTCCTGATATTCGTCGACCAGGATATATCGGAAGCGCTGCTGATAGTGCTCCAGCACGTCGCGATGCGACTTCAGGATCGTCAGCATGTGGAGCAGCAGGTCGCCGAAATCGCAGACGTTGAGATCGCGCAGCCGCGCCTGATAGAGCGCGTAGAGCTGCGCGCCCTTGCGGGCGGCGTAGAGTTCGGCCTCGCCGGCATCGACCTGGTCCGGCGTCCAGCCCTTGTTCTTCCAGCGGTCGATATGGCCGGCGAGCGCGCGCGCGGGCCAGCGCTTCTCGTCAATGTCGGCGGCGAGGATGATCTGCTTGAGCAGGCGGAGCTGGTCGTCGGTGTCGAGGATGGTGAAGTTGGAGTGCAGGCCGACCAGCTCGGCATGGCGGCGCAGCATCCGCGCGCCGATCGAGTGGAAGGTGCCGAGCCAGGGCATGCCCTCCACCGCCTCGCCGATCAGGCGACCGACCCGCTCCTTCATCTCGCGCGCGGCCTTGTTGGTGAAAGTGACGGCGAGGATCTCGCTCGGCCAGGCGCGGCGCGTCGCGACGAGATGGGCGAGGCGGGCGGTCAGCGCCGCCGTCTTGCCCGTGCCGGCCCCGGCGAGCACCAGCACCGGCCCCTCCGCGGTGAGCACGGCATCGCGCTGCGGCGGGTTGAGGCCGCGCAGATAAGGTGGTTCGCTCGGGCTGGCGGGGAGGTCGGTCACCCCCGAACAGGTAGGGAACGAAACGCGCCGGAGCAAGCGCTTGACTCGTCCGCGCGCGGCCCGCAGCCTCGCCGCCACGGGCGCGCGATGACGCCCGGCAACAGGAGGGGACTGCCATGCCAGAGAAGAAGGAGGCGCCTCGCCGCCCGTCGCCAATCCCGCCGCGCTCGGCCTCGTCGGGTTCGGCATCACCACCGTCCTGCTCAGCCTGATCAACGCCGGCGTGCTGCCGGCGGGCGGCGAGGGCGTCGTGATCCCGCTCGCGCTCGCCTATGGCGGGTTCATCCAGATCGTCGCCGGGCTGTTCGAGTTCCGGCTCGGCAACACGTTCGGCATGACGGCGTTTCTCAGCTACGGCGCCTTCTGGTGGTGGTTCGCGCTGCTCCTGCTTTTCGCCGGCAACGGGCTGATCGACATTTCGGGCGCGGGGCCGACGGTCGGCGTCGCGCTGCTGCTGTGGGGGCTGCTGACGCTCCACCTCTGGGTCGGCACGTTTCGGCTGCCGCGCATCCTGTTCGCGATCTTCCTGACGCTCTGGATCACCTTCGCGCTGCTCGGCTTCGGCGCGATTCAGGGCTCGGCGGGCCTGTCGCGCGCCGGCGGCTGGCTCGGGCTGGTGTGCGGCCTGCTCGCGATCTACGGCAGCTTCGGCATGGTCACCAATTCCGTCTTCGGCCGCGCGGTCGTGCCGCTCGGCGAAACGCCGATCATGAAATAGGCGCCGGGCCGGCTTGCGCGCGGCCGCGCGAGCCGGCAAGGCATCGCCGGCAAGGAAAAGGACGGGGAGGGGAATGGTCCATCCGTTCAGGGCGAACGCGCGCGTGCTGCTGGCTAGCCTGGTCGGCACCTCGGTCGAATTCTACGATTATTACATCTACGCGACGGCGGCGGCGATCGTGTTCGGGCCGCTCTTCTTCCCGTCGGATTCGGCCTCGACCCAGCTCATCGCCTCCTATGCCAGCCTTGCCGTCGCCTTCTTCGCGCGGCCGCTCGGCGCCTGGGTGTTCGGCCATTTCGGCGACCGGATCGGGCGCAAGTCCACCCTGGTCGGCTCGCTGATGCTGATGGGCGGATCGACCGTGCTGATCGGCGCGCTGCCGACCTATGCCAGCGCCGGCATCTGGGCGCCCGTCATGCTCTGCATCCTGCGCTTCGGCCAGGGCTTGGGCCTCGGCGGCGAATGGGGCGGCGCGGCGCTGCTCGCGGTCGAGAACGCGCCGGCGGGCTGGCGCGGGCGCTTCGGCATGGTGCCGCAGATGGGCGCGCCGGTCGGCTTCGTGCTCGCGAACGGCATGTTCCTCCTGCTCGCCGCGGCGGTGGCGCGCGAGGACTTCCTCGCCTGGGCGTGGCGAATCCCGTTCCTGCTCTCCTTCGTGCTGGTGGGGCTGGGCCTGTGGGTGCGCCTGAAGCTCAGCGAGACGCCGGCCTTCCGCGCGGTGCTCGAACAGGGGCCGCCGCCCAGCGTTCCGGTCGCCGAGCTGTTCCGCGACCATGCGGGCGCGGTCATCGGCGGCACGTTCGGCGCGGTCGCCTGCTTCGCGGTCTATTATCTCGCGACCGCCTTCGCGCTCGGCTACGGCACGACGAAGCTCGGCATCGACCAGCGGGTTTTCCTCGAGCTGCAGCTCGGCTCGATCCTCTTCATGGCCATGTCGATCCCGCTCGCGGGCTGGGCCTCGGACCGCTGGGGCGCGGGCCGGGTGCTCGCCTGGGGCTGCGTGGCGGCGGCGATCTCCGGCCTGCTGCTCGCGCCGACGCTGCAGTCCGGCTCGCTCTTCGTGATCTTCGCCGGCCTCTCGTTCGCCCTGTTCGTGATGGGTTTCGTCTACGGGCCGCTCGGCATGTGGCTGCCGAGCCTGTTCCCGGCGCGGGTGCGCTACACCGGCGTCAGCCTGTCGTTCAACGTCGCCGGCATTCTTGGCGGCGCGCTGACGCCGATGGCGGCGGTGTGGCTCGCCGACCAGGGCGGGCTGCCGTGGGTCGGCCTCTACCTCGCCGGGGCGTCGCTGGTGAGTCTGGCGTGGATCGTCGCGATGCGGAAAAGGGAGCGGGAGCGGGCGGACTAGGCGTTTCCGCCCGCCCCGCGGAAGGACGGCCTATTCCTCCTCGATCGGCGCGTTTGGCCCGTTCTTCTTGATCGATTCGATCGCGTTCAGCGCGCTGGCCTTCGAACTATAGCCCTCGGTCCAGAAGATCGTTTCGGCGTTGTATTTGAAATAGGCGACATATTCGCCCGCCTTGTTCTTCTTGATCGTGAACTTGTGGGCCATGACCCTTTCCTCCCGCCTACAATGGGAACGGGAGCGTAACACGGCGCAGGGCCGGCCGGAAGCGCCCGCGAACGGGCCGATGGACCTTCACGGCCGCCGGCGCTATCCGCCCGACCCATGCGGCGGCTGACCACGATCGGCTTCGATGCGGACGATACGCTGTGGCAGAACGAGCGCTTCTTCCGGATGACGGAGGAGCGCTTCGCGGCGCTGCTCGCCGACCATGCCGAGCCGGAGGGCCTGAAGACGCGGCTGCTCGAAACCGAGATGCGCAATCTCGAAACCTACGGGTTCGGCATCAAGAGCTTCACGCTCTCGATGATCGAGACGGCGATCGAGGTGACGGCGGGCCGGGTGCCGGCCACGACGCTGGCGCAAATTATGGAATTCGGCCGCGAGATGATGCGCCACTCGATCGAGCCGCTGCCGCACGTCGCCGAGACGCTGGAGACGCTTGCCGGCCGCTACCGGCTCGTGCTCGTGACCAAGGGCGACCTGTTCGACCAGGAGCGCAAGCTCGCCCAGTCCGGCCTCGGCGACTTTTTCGACGGCGTTGAGATCGTCAGCAACAAGACGGTCGAAACCTACAGCCGGGTATTTTCCCGCCACGGCGACGGGCCGGAGCGCGCGATGATGGTCGGCAATTCGATCAAGTCCGACGTCCTTCCCGCGATCCGCGCGGGAAGCTGGGGCGTGTTCGTGCCGCACGAGCTGACCTGGGCCTTCGAGCATCAGGACCCGCCCGAGGACGAGCCGCGCTTCCGCGCGCTCGATCATCTGGGCGAGCTAAAGCAGGTGATTGACGAGATCGAGGGCGGCTGACGGGCGTTCAGCGCGCGCGCAGCAGTGTGACGTGGGCCTTGCCGAAGCGACGCGTGGTATCGATCTCGAGCGCGTCCGGGACCGCGAGTTCGCCGCCCGCGGTCTCCAGCGACACCCAGCCGCCGTCCGCCAGCCAGCCGCCCGCGACGATGCGGTCGAGGGCGCGTTGCGCCAGCGTCGAGGCATAGGGCGGATCGACCATGATCAGATCGGAGGGCCGCGCGGGCGGCGCGGCATGATCGATCGACTGGGCGCGAATGTCGGCGCGCTCGACCGCCCCGAGCCGGGCGATATTGCTTTCGAGCGCGTCGAGGGCCGGGCGGTCCTTTTCGTAGAAAGTGCAGTGCGCCGCGCCGCGCGAAAGCGCCTCCAGCCCGAGCGCGCCGGTGCCGGCGAAGACGTCGGCGACGCGCAGCCCCTCGAAGCTGCCGAGCCGGCTCAGCAGCATCGAGAACAGCCCCTCGCGCGCGCGCCCGCTGGTGGGGCGCGTGTCCCGGCCCGGCGGCGCGACCAGCGTCCGCCCGCGCCATTCGCCGGCGACGATCCTCATCTCCCACCTCCCTTGCGCGGGGACGAGGCGCGGGCCTGCCCTTCGCCCTTGCGGCCTGGCGAAGCCTTCACTTTCTCCGCCGGCCGGGGGAGAGGGGCTGCCGCGTCCTCTTGCGGCGGCGCGCCCAGCGATCGCCGGAAGACAACGAGGTCGTGCCGGCGCACCTCCTCCAGCGCGCCGGGGGCGAGATCGGCGAGGGGGAAGGGGCCGTAGGCGGTGCGGATAAGGCGGGAGACCTGGAGGCCGAGATGTTCGAGGACGCGGCGCACCTCGCGATTCTTGCCCTCGGCGAGCTTCAGCTCGATCCACTGGTTGCGGCCGGTGCGGCGTTCCAGATTGGCGTCGATCGGGCCGTAGCGGACGCCGTCGATCTCGATCCCCTCGATCAGCGCCTCCAGCCGCTCCTGGCTGACCTCGCCGAAGGCGCGGGCGCGATAGGTGCGCTGGATGCCGGTCGAGGGCAGTTCGAGCTGGCGCTTGAGCTCGCCGTCGGTGGTGAGCAGCAGCAGCCCCTCGGTGTTCATGTCGAGTCGGCCGACCGGCATCAGCCGCGGCAGGCCCGGCGGTAGCCGGTCGTAAATGGTCGGCCGCCCCCTGGGATCGCGGGTCGTGGTAAGCACGCCCCGCGGCTTGTGGAAGCGGAACAGCCGCGCCGGCGGCGGCGCCTTCACCGGCTTGCCGTCCACGGTCACGCCATGAAGCGAGGCGATCAGCGTCGCCGGCGTTTCGACCGGCTTGCCGCCGATCGCGACCCTTCCTTGCGCGATCATGCGCTCGACCTCGCGCCGCGAGCCGACACCGGCGCGGGCGAGGAGCTTTGCGATGCGCTGCGGATCGCGTTGGCCGGGCAGGACGTTTCTCCATCGTGGGGCCGTCCGGCGGCCCGATGCAAATTCGCGCCCGAAGGAGGATCGCGCCGGACACCGGCCATGCAGCCGGTCGTTGCGTTCCTATATCGGGCGACAGGGAGGCTGCGCATCTACATGCTCTTCACGCGGCGCAAAAGGCTGATCCGAAGGATCCTCATCGTGGAGGACGAGCCGCTCGTCGCCTTCGACAACGAATATCTGCTCGGCGAGGCGGGCTATGAGGTCGTCGCGACCGTCGCCGACGTGCGCTCCGCCTGCGCGGTGATCGAGCGCGAGCCGCTCGACCTCGTGCTGACCGACCTTGCGCTCGCCGACGGCGGCGACGGTATCGAGGTCGCCCGCGCGGCGCGCGCGCGCGGCGTGCCGGTGCTGCTCGTCACCGGCAATTGTGGACAGGAGGCGCGCGCGCTGGCCATCGGCTGCCTCGCCAAGCCCTATTCGGAAAAGATGCTGAAGGCGGCCATCGAGGCGGTGGAGCGCAAGCTCCAGGGCCAGCCGCCGCGGCGGCCGCCGCGGCAGCTCACGCTCTACGAAACGGCGACGGGATAGCCGGCCAAGCTAGGCGCCGAGCGCCTTTTCCACCTCGTCGTGGAAGACGCGGATGCCGGTTTCCAGGGCGCCGAGCGTGACATGCTCAATCGCGCCGGAGGCGAGGCCGTTCTGGCCGAGCGCGGCGGCGCGGAAATCCTCGTTGCCGAACGTGCCCTCGTCGAGCAGCGCCCAGCTCTTGGCCCAATGCGCTTCCTCCTCCGCGCTGCGCGGCGGTTCGGGGATCAGCATGAAGTCCTCGACGAGCGTGCGATCGACCGCGCGCGGCATCATCGTCATCACGTTCACATAGTCCGGACTGACCACGATGAGCGTGGCCGGGAAGAGCTGGTAGGCATAGGTGATCGCGGCGCGCAGCGCGGCCCAGTCATTCGGGTCGATCTTTGAGAGATATTCGGCGCGGCCGACGGCGCTGCGCTGATGCGGGCCGATGCGGTCGGCGGCGGTGATGCCATCGGCGAAGAACCTGCCGATTGTCGGCGCGTGGAGCCGCTGGACGTGATAGCTCTCCAGGAACGCGTCCATGATCAGCTTCCAGTTGGCGGCGACGTCGTGGATGCGGCGGCGGTAGAGATGGTGGCCGGGAAGGCCGAACGCCTCGAAATCGGGCGCGAGCCGCGCCGCGTCGGCGAAGTCGCCCGGCTCGCGGGCGAACCAGATCAGCCCGCCCGCCTCGGCCGAGGGCAGCTCGACGAGGTGGAAATCGGCCTTGTCGAGGCCGGGGAAGGTGTCGGGCCGTGGCACGCCGGTCAGCGCGCCGTCGGTGCGGTAGCACCAGGCATGATAGGGACAGACCAGCGCCGGCGCGTGAACCGGCTCGCTTCCCTCGACCAGCCGCGTGCCGCGATGGCGGCAGACGTTCCAGAAGACGTGCGCCTCGCCCGCCTTGTCGCGGGTGAGCAGCAGCGGCATGCCGAAGCCGTCATGCGGCACCGCCATGTTCGGCCGGTCGAGCAAGGCGGAGGGCGCGATCACCTGCGGCAGCCGGCCGAACAGCCGCGCCTGCTCGGCGGCGAAGCGCGCGGGATCGGTGTAGACGCCGGCCGGGACGGTCTCGATCCGCTCGCCCAGCGTCGGCTCGCCGCTCGCGATGGCGCGGGCGAGATCGAGCTGGCCCCGCGTGGGCCGAAGCTGCGCCGGCATGTCCATGCGGCGGAATGTGCGCTTGACGCGAACGTAAGGCAAGCAAAGAGGCTTTCCGCGCGGGGGCGAGCCGCTACAAGGCGGCAATGAGCCGCAGCCAGCTTGCCGCCGTCATCATCGTCGCGCTGATCGCGTTCGGCTATGTCTTCGCCCGCTATTTCAGCCGCTGGATGCCCCGCCAGCTCGCGCCCTATTTCGAGCGCGCGCCGATGGCCGCCTTCTTCCTCGGCATTTCCTCCGGCTTTCCCTATGCGATGATCGGCGCGACGCTGACCTCGCGGCTCGCGCAGGACGGCATCGACCCCAAGAGCGTGACGGCCTTCGCGCTCGCCATCCTGGTGTACAACTTCAAGCCCTTCTGGGCGTGGATCGTGGACGGCGCGCGGCTGCCGGTCCTCGGCCGGCTGGGGCAGCGCGTATCGTGGCTGATCCTGAGCGGCCTGATGGTGATCGCCGCCGTCGCCAACCTTGCCTTCCAGGACCCGGCCGCGAACATCTATTCGACCGCGATCGCGGCGATCCTCGTCGCCTTCGCCGGCGCGACCTTCGACATCGTCATCGACGGCTATCGGATCGAGCTGCTGGAGCCGCGCCAGCTCGGCGTCGGCTCGGGCATGTCGCAATATGGCTGGCGGATCGGCTCGGTCGCGGCCGGGGCGCTGGCGCTGGTGGTGGCGCAGCGTGCGGGCTGGGAATGGGGCTATCTCGCCTGCGCCGCCTTCGCTCTCCCGGCGGTGCTGACCGGCCTGATCGTGGGGGAGCCGGCGCGGCATCGCGAGGCAGGCCGGCGGCGCGGCATCGCCGAGGTCTGGGCCGCCATCGCCGGGCCCTTCGCCGAGTTCTTCCGCCGCAGCGGCGCGTGGATCGTCCTTGCCTTCGTCCTGCTCCACAAGATCGGCGATACGCTGGGGCAGCTCGTGCTCAGGCTGCTGCTCGACGCGCTCGGCTTTTCCAACGACGAGATCGCGATCTACGACGTCGGCGTCGGCTTCTGGGCCTATCTGATCGGGATCTTCGTCGGCGGCTGGCTCTATGCGCGGCTGGGGCTGAAGCGCTCCGTGCTGCTGAGCCTGATCCTGATGGGCGTCTCCAACGCCAGCTTCGCGGTGCTCGCGGGCGCCGGGCACAGCAATGCCGGCCTTGCCGGCGCGATCGGATTCGAGAATTTCGCGAGCGGCATCGGCGGCGTCGTCGTCGTCGCCTATTTTTCGGCGCTCACCGACCTGCGCTTCACGGCCTCGCAATATGCCCTGATCTCGGCGGCCGCGAGCATCGTCGGGCGGGTGCTGACCGGCACCACCGCCGGCGCGATGGTGGAGGCGATCGGCTTCGTCAATTTCTACTGGTTCACCACCATCATCGCGCTGCCGGGCATCCTGCTCTTCTGGTGGATGATCCGCTCGGGGCTGGTCGACTCCTCGGTCGGCAGCGCCGGCAGGACGGAGAGTCAGGCCGGCGGCTGAGCGTTGTCGCGCAGCACCTCGCCGGCGAGGTAGAGCGAACCCATGACGAGCACGACCGGCGGCTCAGCCGGATCGGCGTGGCGCGCGATCCAGGAAAGCGCGGCGGCGACGCTGGCGGCGGGCATGGCGGCGAAGCCGGCCTCGCGCGCGGCGGCGGCGAGCGCCTCGGGCGGATGCGCGGCATGGTCGGGAACGGCGACGGTGTGGAAGGTCGCGGCGCGGTCGCGGAAGGCGCGCAGCACGCCCGGCGCGTCCTTGTTGGCGAGCAGGCCGAAGACGATGTGAAACGGCCGCCCCGCCGGCGCGCGCGCGCGGAAGAAGTCGGCGACGGCACGCGCGGCGTTGGGATTGTGCGCGCCGTCCAGCCAAAGCTCCGCGCCGGCCGGCAGGATGTCGCGCAGCGGCCCGGGGGCGAGCATTTGCAGCCGTGCCGGCCATTCCGCCCAGCCCATCGCCGCGCGGAACGCCGCGTCCGGCACGGCCAGCCGGCCCTGGTGGCGCAGCATCGCCACGGCGAGCGCGGCGTTGGCGGCCTGGTGCGCGCCGGGAAGGCGGGGCAGCGGCAGATCCAGCGCGCCGCGCGCGTCGTCATAATGGAGGCGGCCGCCCGAGACCTCGGCCCGCCAGCGCTCGCCGCGCTGCAGCCAGGGCGCGCCCGCCGCGCCGGTGGCCTCGGCGACGGCGCGCGCGGCGGCGGGGGGATAGGCGAGGGTGACGAGCGGGACGCCCTGCTTGGCGATGCCGGCTTTCTCGGCGGCGATCCGCTCGATCGTGTCGCCGAGGAAGGCGGGATGGTCGATGCCGAGCTGGGCGATGCCGCAGACCAGCGGTGCTTCGATCACGTTGGTCGCGTCGAGCCGGCCGCCCAGCCCGACCTCGACGATGCAGGCGTCCGCCGGCGTGCGCGCGAAGGCGAGGAAGGCCGCCGCCGTCGTCGCCTCGAAGAAGCTGATCTCCATGCCCTCGGCCGCATCCAGCGTCTCGGAGAGCAGCGCGGCGAGCGCGGCGTCCTCGATCAGCCGCCCGGAGAGGCGGATACGCTCGTTGAAGCGGACCAGGTGCGGGCTCGTATAGACATGCGTTTCAAGCCCCGCCGCTTCGAGCGCGGTGCGCAGGAAGGCGCAGGTCGAGCCCTTGCCGTTGGTCCCCGCGACGTGGAGCACGGGCGGCAGCGCGCGCTCCGGGTGGCCGAGCCGGTCCAGCAGCGCGCGGATTCGTTCCAGCCCGAGGATGTCGCGACCGGGCGAAAGCCGGGCGAGCCGATCGAGCTGCGCCTGCACGGCGGGATCGGAGGAGACGGCGCGGTCCATCAGTCCCTCGGGGAGGACGACATTGGGGCGGGGGAGTCCTGGAGGAAACGGCGAGGCCCCACCCCCCGACCCCCTCCCCGGCCGGGGAGGGGGACGAGGCTCATGCCGCCTCCCGCAGCGGGGTCAGATAATCGAGCAGCAGCGCGAGGCGCCCGCGCAGGTCCTTGCGGTGGACGACCATGTCCACCATGCCGTGATCGAGCAGATATTCGGCGCGCTGGAAGCCTTCGGGCAGCTTCTCGCGGATCGTGTTCTCGATCACCCGCTGGCCGGCGAAGCCGATCAGCGCGCCCGGCTCCGCGACGTGGACGTCGCCCAGCATGGCGTAGGAGGCGGTGACGCCGCCGGTGGTCGGGTCCGTGAGCAGGACGAGATAGGGCAGGCCCGCCTCGCGCAGCTCGGCGATCGCCGCCGTCATCTTCGGCATCTGCATGAGCGAGATGATCGCCTCCTGCATCCGCGCGCCGCCGGAGGCGGTCACGACGAGATAGGGGCAGCGCGCGGCGATCGCGGCGCGGACGCCGGCGACGAACGCGGCGCCCACCGCCGCGCCCATCGACCCGGCCATGAAGCCGAAATCCTGCACGCCCATCACGAGCGGACGGCCCTCGATCGTGCCCTGGGCGTTGAGCAGCGCGTCATTTTCGCCGGTCGCGGCGCGCGCCGCCTTCAGCCGGTCGGTATAGCGCTTGGAATCGCGGAACCGCAGCGGATCGTCCTGCACCGTCGGCGAGGGCAGCACGGTGTAGCCCGGATCGAGCAGCATCGCGAAGCGCTTCGCCGCGCCGATCCGCCCGTGATGGTCGCAGCGGGGGCAGACGTAGAGATTTTCCTCATATTCCTTGAGGAAGATCATCGCGCCGCATTCCGGGCACTTGTGCCACAAGGTTTCGGGCGTCTCCCGCTTCGGGAGGAAGGGTATCCGGTTGCGGACGCGGTTCAGCCAACTCATCGCCAAGCTCCTCGCGCGGCGGATTAGGCGCGGCGCCGCAGCAAGTCCAGCGGCCAGCGAGAGGCGTCAGAGCGTCGCGGCGATGGCGCGGGCGGCGGCGTCGGGATCCTCGGCGCGGGTGATCGGCCGGCCGACGACGAGGATGGAAGCGCCGTGGTCGAGCGCCTGGCGAGGCGTGACGACCCGCTTCTGGTCGCCCGCCGCGTCGCCCGCGGGGCGCACGCCGGGGACGACGAAGAAGCCCTGCGGCCATAGCGCGCGCGCCGCCTTTACCTCCGCGCCCGAGCAGACGATCCCGTCCAGCCCGGATTCGCGCGCGAGCGCGGCGAGGCGCAGCGCCTGGTCGTGCGCCGAGCCGCCGACGCCGGTGGCCGCGAGATCCTGATCGTCGAGGCTGGTGAGCACGGTGACGGCGACGACCCGGGTGCCGGCGGGCGCGGCGGCCTTGGCATCCTCCATCATCGAGCGCCCGCCGGCGGCGTGGACGGTGAGGATCGCCGGCGCGAGGGGGCGCAGCGCCTGCACCGCCTTGGCGACCGTGTTGGGAATGTCGTGGAGCTTGAGGTCGAGGAAGATCGGCAGGCCCAGCTCCGCCATGGCGTGGACGCCGCCCGGGCCGTTGGCGGCGAAGAATTCGAGGCCGAGCTTCAGCCCGCCGACATGCGTCTTCACCCGTGCCGCGAGCGAACGCACCGTTTCCAGGTCGGGCGTGTCGAGGGCGACGTAGATCGGGCTGGTCATTGGTTGGCGCGCGGTTCGCCTTCGGGGACGGGTGGGACGCGCACCACGGGCGCGTTGCCGACCACGGCCGCAGGCGAGGGATCGAGGCGCCGCCGCAGCGACCAGATTCGGGCGCGAAGGATGAGATAGGTGGGCAGGAATCCGAGTAGGAAGGCGCCGATGACCAGCACGGGCAGCTTGATGTCGGCCTGCAGCCCGGCCCAGAGGTTGATCGTCACCATGTTCCAGTTCGTCGCCGCGAAGCCAACGACGACAAGGAGGGCGATCACCCAGATGATTGTCTTCAGGAACTGCACGGCGCCATCTTTCCCCGAAACCGGCCGGCGCGTCTAGGGGCCGCGGGCGGGGGGAGGGGCGAAGCGTCGTGTTCGCGCGGGAACGCCGCGGGCCGGGAGGCGTGGTGAGGATGATTCACGTAAAGGCGCGAACCAGCGCCTCACCCGATCTCGCGCTCAAGCTCGTCGAACAAGGTGGGGATCGTCTTCAGCCGTGATCTTTCCTCGGCGAGGATGGCGCGGAAGGCTTCGCGCTTGAGCGCGGCGACGTCCGCCTCGTCGAAGCGGCGGGATGCCGGGAGCGTGGACAGGACGATATCGATCAGCCGGTCCGCGCCGTGGAGGCGACCCCAGAGATAGTCGTTCTCGCGATAGGCGCGGCTGAAGAAGGCGCCGAAGCTGTTGAACTGGATGCCCTTCAGCGTCGCCGCCGTGCCGCCGGCGCGGATCGCCACCGCGTCGTCCGGCGAGATGCGATCGACCTTGATCGGATCGAACTCGTCCAGCCCCTCGCCCTGGAGCAGCGGCAGGGTGGCGACGTCGTAGAAGGGATAGCCGAGATAGGTGAGGATCACCACGCGCCGGTCGTCCCTGGGCAGGGCCGAGAGCGCCTCGGTGAGGCGCGCGTCGGTTTCCTCGTCGAGCGGCTTCAGGTCCCACAGACGGGCGAGCGCCGCCATCGCCTCCGCGGGCGCCTCCTCCACCGCCGCGAAGGCGTGGACCATGTCCGGTGCCAGATTCTCCTTTTCGCGCAGCCGGTAGCGCTCGAGCATCTCGTTGCACAGCAAGGCGAGCGGCGCGCAATCGGCGCGCAGATCCTCGGTCTGCTCGCCGAGCCGCGTCACGCGTTTGGCGACGAAGCGCAGCCGGCGGGTGCGGAAGCCGATGTCGAAATCGCGCAGGAAGCGGATCAGCGCCTCGCTCCCGCCCTTCGAGGTGGCCGCCTCGCCCTCGTCGAGGTTCAGCGCGGCGCGGACCTCCGTCCAGATCGCCTGGCGCGCGCGCTCGCGCCGGACACGGTCGCCGCCGCCGCCGAGGCGGAAGATCACGTCCGCCATGTCCTCGACCACGGTCGCGATCTTGAGATGGGCGTAGGCGGCATAGGCATAGCCGGCCGCCCGCGCCGCGGCGGCGTTGGCGCGCGATCGCCACGAGGCGAGCCGCGCCGGCGTCGGCCGGACGAGGAAGAAGGTCGATCCGATCGCGCGCTCGATCGCCGCCTCGACCTCGCCGCGCATCGTCCACACGATCCGCCTCAGGCGACGGATGCGGCCCGAAATCCGCTCGATCGTCTCGAGATTGTCGTGGATCGGCTGCTCGCGAGGAATATCGGAGAGGGCGCCGAGCAGCGTGGCGAAGAAGCCCGGCGTTTCGGATTCGCCGCCGGTGAGGCTGATGCTGCGCTGGCCGGGCTTCGGGTCGATATAGACGAAGCGGCGATCGACCTCGCGCCAGGCGGGGCGCGCGGCGAGCGCCTCGATGCAGGGCCGGAAAGGCGCGTTGGCGAGCACCGAGCCGTCGATCAGCACGGTCGATTCGGCCTGCTCGATCGTCTCGCGCCCCGGCAGCGCGCGGCGCAGGAACGCCTCGCGCCCCGGCCACAACCGTCGCCGCCGGGCGAGCTCGGCGTCGAGCTCCTTCACCGTGAAGGGCGGGAAGGCGCCGGGAAAGCTGGCGGTTGCGCGCGCGGCGAAGGCGAGTTCGGCCGGATCGGCGAGGTGGCGGCGTGGGCCGCCGGGATCGAGGAAGGAGAGGGTGATGCGGTGCTCGCGCTCGCTCACCTCCGGCGGGGAGTTGAGCCGCAGGGTCTGCGGATAGCCGCGAAAATCGGTGACGGTGACGTAAAGGTCCAGCGGCTGGGAATCGGGGAGGAGCGGCGGGCCGTCCTCCATCCCGTCCATCGCGTCGAAGGCGTCGAGGATCAGGTTGGTGAAATTGGGCCCGCCGAAGGGCGGCGCGAACCATTTGGCGCGCACGAAATTGGCGACCTTGGCGCGGACTTCGGCGCGGTGATCGGCCTCCACCGTCTCGTCGATCGTGCCGGAGCGTTTCGAGAGCGCCCAGGCGAAGGGCACCGCCGCCGCCTTGGCGAAGCGCGAGACCTTGCCGACCTCCGGGTCGATCAGCCGGTCGACGTCCGCCGAATCGAGCCACAGGTCGGTGAGTGGCTCGATCGAGCGGCCGCGCGCGATGGCGTGGGCGAGGAAGACCGCGTTAATCCCGCCCGCGCTCGCGCCGGCGAGGATGTCGACATAGACGCGCAGGTCCAGGTCGCAGCGCTCGGCGATCAGGCGCAGCAGGCGCGCGTAGATGCCGTCTTCCGTCTCGTCGCCGGCGTGGACGCGCTGGCTTGCCCGGGCGAGGCGCCAGATCTCCTTGGTGATGCCGTGCATGTAGACGGCAAGGCTGATGCCGCCGTAGCAGACGAGCGCGATCCGGAGCTCTTTCTCCCGCATCGGCCGGCAGCGTGGCAGCACGCGGCGGGAAAGTCGAGCGGGCGGGCCGAAGCCCCTCGCTGCCGGGGAGAGACGGGCGTCGCGAAGCGGCGGCAGCGCGAGGACTGCGCGATGCGCCGCGGCCCTCGCCCTTCCTCTCTCTCCCCGTTGGAGGGGGGCGGCGGGGCCGCGCAAAGCACGGCTTTTCTTATCGTTTCGGCTTGGTTAAGCGCGGCGAAGCCGGCGGGATCGCGCGATCAGGCGGCACCAGATTTTGACCGGATACCGACTGTTGAAGCGCCTTTCCGTCCTCCTGATCGCCTTCGTCGCTCTCTTCCTCATCGCCTGGACCGGCACGTCGCGCTGGCGCGAGCATCGCGGGGCCGACGCCGCCCCCCTGCGCGACGAGCCGGTCCGGGTCGCCCTCATCACGCCGCCGGAGACGCCGAGCCGAATCGACTATCGCCGGCTCGACGAGCGGCTGCGGCGGCTGATGGAGGACCCGTCGATGGTCGGGCTCGCCGTCGCGGTGGTCGAGAACGGGCGTATCCGCTTCATCAAGGGCTACGGAACCACCGCGTCGGACAGCGACGAGCCGGTGACGAGCCGCACCATCTTCCGCTGGGCGTCGCTGTCCAAGGGCGTGGGCGCGGACATGGTCGCGTTGCTGGCGCACGACGGGCGGCTCTCGCTCGCCGATCCCGTCGGCCGCCACGCCCCCTCGCTGAAGCTGCCGGGCGGCAACGAGCGGGTCGCGACCGTCGCCAACCTGCTGTCGCACACGCTCGGCCTGTTCGGACATGCCTATGACGGCAAGCTCGAGGACGGGGAGGACCCCTATGCGCTCCGCGCCCAGCTCGCGACGTTGAACGGCATCTGCGCGCCGGGCGAGTGCCACGCCTACCAGAATGTCGCCTACGACGCGGCGTCGGAGATCGTCGAGCGGGCGACGGGCAAGCCCTTCGCCGAGGTGGTGGCGGAGCGGCTGTTCCGCCCGCTCAACATGCGCGCAAGCTACGGGCGCGAGGCGCTGATCGCCGCGCCGAGCTGGGCGCGAGGCCATGCCGGCGGGCGCAATTCGCGGCCCATCGAGATCAGCGACGCCTATTACCGGGTGCCGGCCGCCGGCGGGGTCAACGGCTCGATCGAGGACCTCGCGATCTGGATGATCGCGCAGATGGGTCTCGCGCCCTCGGTGCTGCCGCCCGACGTGCTCGCCGCGGTGCAGACGCCGCGCGTGCGCACCCCCGGCGAAAACCGCCGCCGCCGCCGATTCGCCGAGCGGACGCACGACACGTCCTACGGGCTTGGCTGGCGGGTGATGGACTATGCCGGCCACCGCGTGATCGGTCATCACGGCGGCGTGCGCGGCTATCGCTCGATGCTGTTGTTCGATCCGGTCACGAAGACCGGCGTCGTCGCGCTGTGGAATTCGGCCGCGAACAAGCCCGAAGGCATCGAGTATGAGGTGATGGACATGGCCTATGGCCTGCCTTTCCGCGACTGGATGCGGCTGGACGAAAATGGTCGCGACAGCCGTGCGGCCGAAGCCGAGAACGAGGGCGGCGGGGATCGATAGTCCGCCGACGCGAGGGGGGACGAATCCCGCGCGAACCTTGCTAGCGCCAGCGCTCGCGCATCGGCAGCCATTGCGGACGCCGCAGCGAAGCGCGGACGCGGGCGGGCCAGGTGGGCTGGGGCGGGCCGATGCGGCTCGGCGCCGCCTCGCCGGGGGCGATGTCGGCCCAGACCGGCAGGTGATCGGAGGCGCGGCGGGCGAGCGGGCTGAGGTGCGTGCCGCAATCGAGCACGGCCAGGTCCGGCGTCACCATGATCCGGTCCAGCGTCGCGATCGGGCGGCGCGCGTGGAAGGAGCGGCCGACCGGCACGAGGTGATGGTGCTGCGCGAAGTCGCGCAGGCAGCCGCCATGCGCGCTCCATTCGTTGAGATCGCCCATCAGCACGTGCGGCACCGCCTCGTCCTGTTCGGCAAGGTGTGAGAGGATCGCGTGCGCCTGCCGCCGCCGCCAGAGGCCGGACAGGTCGAGATGCATGCCGACCACGCGCAGGCGCTGGCCGCGCACCAGCAGCTCGGCGAGCACCGCCCCGCGCGGCTCCAGCGAGGGGAGATGAAAGAGATGTTTTTCAAGGACGTCCACGTCCTTCTTCACGAGCAGCGCATTTCCGTGCCAGCCCAGTGACCCGTCGCGCGCGTCAAAGGGGACAGGCTTGTAGTCGCTCTGCTCGGCGATCAGGTACGGCGGCAGCGCCGCCTCCCGCGCGCCGAAGCGCCGGTCGGCCTCCTGGAGCGCGATCACGTCGGCGCCGATCTCGTTGATGACCGCCAGCGTCCGCTCCGGCACGCGGCGCCGGTCGGTGCCGATGGCCTTGCGCATATTGTAGGAGGCGACGCGGATCATCGGTGGCGATGTGGCGGCTCGGGGGGCGGGACGCATGGCGGACGCGAAGAGAATGCACGCGGCCGGCCGGCGTTCCGCTCGCAACGACGGGTGGGCGTTTCGGTTGTCCTCGAGACCATCGCGCCCTCGCGAAAACAGGCGGGCTGGTCGACCCGGCCAGACCGCGGCGCGGGTGGGGCGGCCTCAGTCCCGGATCGCGTCGGGGGCATATGGAGGCTTTCCCAAAGCGCGGCGGTCCACTCGAAACCCTCTGGATGTTCTCATTCTGTTTCGCTAGTTTGCGGCCATGGCGAAGGCAAGGACGCGCTATGTCTGTCAGCTCTGCGGATCGGTCAGTCCGCGTTGGGCGGGGCAATGCGCCGAGTGCGGCGAGTGGAACAGCCTGGTCGAGGACGCGGCCGGGGTGGTGACGCCCTTTTTGGCCAAGCACGACTTGCGCAGCGGCGGGCGGCGGGTCGAGCTGTTGGGGCTCGACGCCGAGACCGCGCTGCTGGCGCGCATTTCGACCGGAATCGCCGAGCTGGACCGCGCGCTGGGCGGCGGCCTCGTCGCCGGCTCGGCGACACTGATCGGCGGCGATCCGGGCATCGGCAAGTCCACCTTGCTGTTGCAGGCGGCCGCGAAAGTCGCCGCGCAAGGCTTTGGCGTCGCTTATATTTCCGGCGAGGAGTCGGCGGACCAGGTGCGGCTCCGCGCGCGCCGGCTGGGGCTTGGCGGCGCGCCCTTGCGGCTCGCGGCGGCGACGTCGGTGCGCGACATCCTGACCACGCTCGGCGCGGCCGCGCCGCCCGCGCTGGTGGTGATCGATTCGATCCAGACCATGTATTCCGACCTGATCGAGGGCGCGCCGGGGACGGTGAGCCAGGTCCGGGCCAGCGCGCACGAGCTGATCCGCTTCGCCAAGGAAAGCGGGGCGGCGATCGTGCTCGTCGGCCATGTCACCAAGGACGGGGCGATCGCGGGCCCGCGCGTGCTGGAGCACATGGTCGATACGGTGCTCTCCTTCGAGGGCGAGCGCAGCCACCAGTATCGCATCCTGCGCGCGGTGAAGAACCGCTTCGGCGGCACCGACGAGATCGGCGTGTTCGCGATGGAGGACGGCGGGCTGGTCGAGGTCGCCAACCCTTCCGCGCTGTTCCTCACCGACCGGGGCGAGGCGGTGTCGGGCGCGGTCGTCTTCCCGGCGCTGGAGGGCACCCGGCCGGTGCTGGTCGAAATCCAGGCGCTGACGGTGCGGCTGGCGAGCGGCGCGACGCCGCGCCGGGCGGCGGTCGGCTGGGATTCGGGGCGGCTCGCGATGATCCTCGCGGTGCTGGAGGCGCGCTGCGGCCTCAGCTTTTCGACCGCCGAGGTCTATCTCAACGTCGCCGGCGGCTATCGCGTCACCGATCCGGCGGCGGATCTCGCGGTGGCGACGGCGTTGGTCTCCGCGCTCGCCGAGCGGCCGGTGGCGGCGTCGAGCGTCGCTTTCGGCGAGGTCGCGCTGTCGGGGGAGCTCAGGCCCGTTGCCCACGCGAACCTGCGCCTCAAGGAGGCGACGAAGCTCGGCTTCGACCGGGCGCTGGTGCCGGCCTCGGTGGGCGCGGACAAGGGCGCGCCTGGCCTCGTCGGGTTCAAGACGCTCGGCGCGCTCGTCGATCATCTGCTCGGGCGCTAGCGACGGCGCCGCGCCCGAACGCGCGCGACCGCTTCCCCTGCGGCCTTTCCTCCACTAGTCAGCGCCGCATGGGGCTCACCGCACTCGATATCGTCGTGCTGCTGCTGGTCGGCGTCGGGCTGGTGACCGGCTTCATGCGCGGCTTCGTCGCCGAGCTGCTGTCGCTCGGCGCGTGGATCGCCGCGATCGTCGCGCTGCGCTATCTACACGGGCCGGTGTCGCAGTGGCTGGAGGGGGCGGTCGGCACCGTCTCCGGCGCGTCGATGCTCGCCTTCGCGCTGGTTTTCGGCCTCGTCTTCCTGCTCGGCAAGCTCGCCTCGCGCCAGGTTGGCGATCAGGTGCGGCGCTCGGTCGTGGGGCCGATCGACCGCGTGCTCGGCGGCGGCTTCGGCATGGTGAAGGCGCTGATCGGCGCGAGCCTGCTCTATCTCGGCGTCAACCTCGTCTATGACACGATTTGGGGGCGCGCCGCGGAGCGGCCCGAATGGATGGCCCAGTCGCGCACCTATCCGCTGCTCCACGCGAGCGGCGATGCCATCGTCGGCGTCATGCAGGCGCGCCGCGAGGGCGAGGACGAAACCACCGACGGCAACCAGGCCGCGCCGGCGAACGAGCAATGACCGAAATCCGCATCTACGACACGATGGCGCGCGAGAAGCGCGTTTTCACGCCCGCCGACCCGAAGCGCGTCACCATGTATGTGTGCGGGCCGACGGTCTATAACCGCGCCCATATCGGCAATGCGCGGCCCGCCGTCGTGTTCGACATATTCGCCCGGCTGCTGCGCTACGTCTATGGGGCGGAGAGCCTCGTCTACGCCCGCAACGTCACCGACGTGGACGACAAGATCATCGCCGCCGCCGAGGCGGAGGGCGTCGCGCCTTCGGCCATCACCGAGCGCTACGAGCGCTATTACCTCGAGGACATGGGCGCGCTCGGCGTCCAGCCGCCGACGATCGCGCCGCACGCCACCCATCACATCCAGCCGATGATCGACATGATCCGACGGCTGATCGAAGCCGGCAACGCCTATGAGGCGGAGGGCCATGTCCTCTTCCACGTGCCGAGCGACCCCGATTATGGCGCGCTCGGCCGCCGCGACCGCGAGGCGATGATCGCCGGCGCGCGCGTCGAGGTCGCCGCCTACAAGAAGGATCCGGCCGATTTCGTGCTGTGGAAGCCCTCGCCGGAGGGGGTGATCGACTGGGAGTCGCCCTGGGGACGCGGCCGGCCCGGCTGGCACATCGAATGCTCGGCGATGATCGAATCGCATCTCGGCGAGACGATCGACATTCACGGCGGCGGGCTGGACCTCATCTTCCCGCATCACGAGAACGAGATCGCGCAGAGCCGCTGCGCCCACCACGGCAAGCCGCTCGCGCGCTACTGGGTGCACAACGGCTTCCTGTCGATGGCCGGCGGCGAGAAGATGTCGAAGAGCCTCGGCAATGTTGTGACGGTGAACGAATTGCTCGCGGCGGGCCACAAGGGCGAGACGCTGCGGCTTGCGCTTCTTTCGGCGCACTACCGCCAGCCGCTCGAATGGTCGGAGGCGCTGATCGCGCAGAGCAAGGCGACGCTGGATCGGCTCTATCGCGCCGTTTCGGGGCCGGGCGAGGCGGCGCCGGACGAGGGCGTGGTCGCCGCGCTTGCCGACGACCTCAACACGCCGCTCGCCCTTTCGCGGCTGGCGGCGATCGCGGACGGCGAGGTGCTGCGCGCCTCGGCGCGGCTATTGGGGCTGCTCGAAGGAACGCCAGACGACTGGTTCCGGGGCGGCGCCGACGATGCGCGCGTGGAGGCGCTGATCGCCGCGCGCAACGAGGCCCGCCAGCGCCGCGACTTCGCCGAGGCGGACCGCATCCGCGACGCGCTGGCGGCCGAGGGAATCGTGCTGGAGGACGGGCCGCGGGGCACCACCTGGCGGCGGGCTTAAGCCGGGCATGGCAAGTCCTCCCTGTCGCCGTGGGCGACGGGGAGGGATCTGCCCCATCATCGCTTCGCGACACGGGGGAAGACTGATCGTGCGCCTTCCGCCAGATCCCGCCCGGCCGGGAACCGCAGGTGGCGAAGCCAGGGCGCGCCGCCTATATGCCGGCCATGGCCACGGCGACGCTCTATTCCCGCGACATTCTTCGGCTTGCCGCCTCGATCCCTCATGTCGGGCGGCTGGCGGACCCGCAGGGGAGCGCGGAGAAGCGTGCGCCGGTGTGCGGCAGCACGGTGGCCGTCGACGTGAAGCTGGACGAAGCGGGCCGCATCGCGGCGCTGGGGCAGCAGGTGCGCGCCTGCGCCTTCGGCCAGGCCTCGGCGGCGCTGATGGGGCGCCATGCGATCGGGCGGAGCGCGGCGGAGCTGGCCGCGGCGCATGACGCGCTCGCCGCCTATCTCTCCGGCGCGCGCGACGATCCCGGCGACTGGCCGGGGCTGGAGCTGTTCGCCGAGGCGCGGCGGCTCACCGCCCGGCACGGCGCGATCCTGCTCCCCTTCGCTGCCGCCGCGGCGGCGACGCTGGAGGCGCAGGAGCGGACGCGGCGGCCGTCGGAACGCCAGCATCTTCCGGGTTGATCAGCCTGCCGGGCCGCTGCGGCCTGGTGAAGGGTTCCGGCTCCGGCGTCTGCATGTTCCCGCGGATCAGCCAGCGGCCCGCCGCGAGGCCGCCGGTGATCTGCAGTTCCAGCCGCTTCTCGTCGCGCTTGCGGACCGCGGCGACCTCCTCGTTCGCGATCTCCTCATCGAAGCCGAGTCCGAGCATCACCTCCCGCCCGAAGACGAGGGCTGATTCGAACAGCTCCCTGATCTGGAAATAGACGCCCTTCGAGATCAACCGGAGCGAATGGCCACGATCGAAAGCGCGCACGTAAAGCCGCGCCAGCGGGAATTCCGACTTGCACAGATCGACGATCCGGTCCGCGACGTCCGGCCTGTCCACGCAGACCAGGATCGCCTCGGCATGTTCCGCGCCCGACGCGCGCAGCACTTCGAGGCGGGTGCCGTCGCCATAATAGACCTTGAATCCGAAATTGCCGGCGGCCTGGATCATGTCGACGTCCTTCTCGATCAGCGTCACGTCCACGCCGCGCGCGAGCAGGGGCTGGCTCGCCACCTGCGCGAAGCGCCCGAAGCCGATGATAAGCACGCGGGCGTTGAGACCGTCCGCCTCGTCCACGCCATCCATGTTCGGCGCCTCGTCGCGCATCAGCCGGTCGACGAGCTTGGCGACGAGCGGGGTCAACGCCATGGAGAGGATGACGATCGCCGTCATCAGCGCGCTCGTGCGCGCGCTCATGAGGTCGGCGCGAAAGGCGGCGCCATAGAGGACGAAGGCGAACTCTCCACCCTGCGCGAACAGGGCCGTCCGCCGGATCGCCTCGCGACGGGCGGCGCCGAACAGGCGGGCCACGGAATAGATGCCGATGCCCTTGACGATCATCGCCAGCGCCACGCCGGCCACGACGAACGCCCACTCGGCGGAGACGAGGTCGAGATCGAGCGACATGCCCACGCTCATGAAGAACAGGCCGAGCAGGATGCCGCGAAACGGCTCGATGTCCGCCTCAAGCTCGTGCCGGAATGTCGATTCGGAAAGGAGCACGCCGGCGAGGAAGGCGCCCATCGCCATGGAGAGCCCGCCCAGCTGCATGAACAGGGCCGCGCCGAGCACGACGAGCAGCGCCGCTGCCGTCATCACTTCCCGAGCGCCGGTCCGCGAGAGGATGGCGAAGAGGGGGTCGAGCAGCCAGCGGCCCGCCGCGATCACGAGCGCGACCGACCCGAGCGCGAGCAGGATGGCGAGCCAGACCGGGCGGGCGTCCGGATTGACCTCGCCGAACAAGGCGGCGAGCAGCGCGACGAGCGCGAGCAGCGGGACGATGGAGAGATCCTCGAACAGCAGGATCGCGATCGCGCGCTGGCCTTCCGGCGAATGGGTGCCCTCGCGCTCCTCGAGCATGCGGACGATCACCGCGGTGGAGGAGAGGACGAAGCCCATCGCGCCGATGAAGGCGGGGATGGGCGGCAGCCCGCCGGCGATGCCGAGCAAGGTGAGCAGCAGGCCGCAGGCCACCACTTGGGCGAGGCCGAGGCCGAAGATCGAGTTGCGCAGCTTCCACAGTCGGCGCGGCCGCATTTCGAGGCCGATCAGGAAGAGGAACATGACCACGCCGATTTCGGAGAAATGGAGCAGGGTTTCCGCGTCGGTGACGAGACCCAGCGCGTACGGCCCGATCAGCAGGCCCGCCGTGAGATAGCCGAGCACCGAGCCGAGACCGAGCCGCGAGAATACCGGCACCGCCGCGACGGCCGCCGCCAGCAGCGCGACCGAGAATTGCAGGTCGATCCCCTCGGGATGGGTCATGTCGCGTCGATCCTTCCGGCGTCCGTCTGTCTGCGTCGGGGAAAATGCGAGCGACGTACCCCACGCGAAGGAGGAAATGGTGCCGCCGCCTTCAGCTTTCCAGAATCGCCGCGATAATCTTGTCGACCGTTCGTTCGCGCCGCCCGTGCGTCCCGATCCGCACGTGCGCCTCGGCATAGATTGGATTGCGCTTCGCCGCGAGCTCGGTGAGCACCTCGAGCGGGTCGCGGCCATTGAGCAGCGGCCGGCCGCCGCGCCGCCCGACCCGACGGGCGAGCACCTCCGGCGGCGCATCCAGCCACACCACGCGGCAGCGTTCGAGGAGCAGGGCGCGGGTCGCGGGATCGACGAAGGCGCCGCCGCCGGTGGCGATGACACCAGGCGAGTCCTCGATCAGCCGCGCGATCACGCGGCGTTCTCCTTCGCGAAACGCGGCTTCGCCGTGGCGCGCGAAGATCGTCGGAATGTCCATGCCGGCGGCGCGCTCGATCTCCTGGTCGCTGTCGACGAAGCTGCGGCCCAGCCGCTCCGCCAGCCGCCGGCCGATCGACGACTTGCCCGTGCCCATCAGGCCGACGAGCGCGATCGGAAGTGGCGGGAGGGCAACATTTTCGTCCATGGCGGGGCTATACAGAGCGTGGCGCGGTGGGGCAAAAGGCCCGGCATGCAGGCCCGCTTCGAACCCGTCCGCCGTCGCCCGTCGCCCTGGCCGACGATCCTCCTGGTCATCGTCGTGCTGCTGGTCGGCTTCCTCATCTATCTCGGCACGCAGCGCCACGAGGTGCCGACCCAGCGTATCGAGCAGGACGTCACGAATGAAATCCTGGCGCAGTAGGCTGCTGCTCGCCGGGGTCGGCGCGGCCGCGCTCGCCGCGATTCCGGCGCTTGGGCAGGGGCAGGAGGGGCCGGAATCGCTGCTGCCGCCCGGATTCGGGAACAGCCAGCAGCTGCCGCCCCCGGTGGAGCAGACGCCGGCCCCGGCCGTGCCCCGGCCCGCGCCGCCGGGCGCGCCGGCAGCCTCGCCGGAGAGCGGCGCGGCGCAGGAAAGCGGCAATCCCGCCGAGACCGACGCGCAGGCCAACCCGCTCGAGGCGCCGCGCCCCACCAACTATTTCAGCGTGCCGGGCGACGACCGGCGCGACCCGCGCTTCGTCGGCGTGCTGGGCGCTCGCAACGGCGGGCTCGGCGCGGCGGCCTGGGGCAACGCCGACGGCCGGTTCCTCGCCAGCCTGATGCGCGACCTCGATGCGCCGCTGCCGTCGCGCTGGACGTCGATCCTGCTCCGCCGCGCGCTGCTGACCCGTGCGCCGGCACCGGCGGCCGTCGATCCGATCGATTGGGTCGCGGCGCGCGCCGACCTGCTGCTGCGCATGGGCGAGGCGGACGCGGCGCGGATGCTCGTCCAGTCCGTCGATCCGCCCGACTACACGCCGCGCATGATCGAGGTGGCCGCGCGCACCGCGCTCGCGACCGCCGATCCGGCCGGTCTGTGCCCGCTGGTGGCGCCGGCGCGCACGCGCTCGCGCAATCCGGTCTGGACGCTCGCCGATGCGATGTGCGCGGCGCTGGAGGGCGAGCCGACGCGCGCCTCCGCGCTCGCCGACCAGGCCCGGCAACGCGGCGCCGGCGGCATCGACCTGCAGCTCGCACAGAAGGTGATCGGCGCTGCCGCCGAGGCGCGGCAGGCGGCGAGCGTCGACTGGGAGGGGGTGAGTTCGCTCAGCCCCTGGCGCTTCGGCCTCGCGAGTTCGACCGGCACGGCCATTCCGGCGCCGCTGATCGACGCCGCCGGGCCGCGCTACGTGGCGTGGCTGGCGCGCGCGCCGATGATCCCGCTCGACCAGCGGCTCGATGCCGCGGCGATCGCGGCGGCGATGGGCGTCTTTTCGTCGCGTTCGCTGGTCGAGGCCCATAGCCTGGTCCTCGACCAGACCGATCCGGCGGAGCAGGGGGGCACTGTCGCCGTCCAGCTGCGCGCCGCCTGGATCGATCCGACGCCTGCGGGCCGGATCGCGGCGATGCGCCGCCTGTGGGACGCGCCCGGCGCGGCCGGCGGGCGCTATGCCCGGCTGATCCTCACCGCCGGCGCGGCGTCGCGCATCGAGCCATCCAGGGACCATGCCGACGCCGCCGCCGGCCTCATCGCCTCGATGCTCGCGGGGGGCATGGATGGCGAGGCGGCGCGGTGGAGCGACGTGGTGCGCGAGAACGACGCCAACGATTCGCTCGCCTGGGCGCTGCTCGCGGTGGGCGCGCCGAACCCGCCGATGGACCTCGGCGC
>Ga0180222_1000630_pt1 | contig 48654 bp, 50 predicted proteins | sample eDN5th37CKraftOP_FD_151336 | JGI IMG/M metagenome (GOLD analysis project Ga0180222, IMG submission 151336) | Enriched Organic Plus compost microbial communities from Emeryville, California, USA - eDNA 5th pass 37_C Kraft OP (version 2) (version 2) ...
TCGAGGCGCTGGCATCGGACCGCAACGCGCTGTGGGAGCGCGTCACCGACGCGCCGTTCCTCACGCTGAACGAGAAGCGCGACGCGGTCGGCTACGCGCCGATCGCCGGCGGCGATCGCCTGGAGTGAATCGTGTCCCGGGCGCGATGCGGCGTGCAGCGCCGCTTCGCAGAACCGGGACCGTTCCGGCGGCGCGTATCGAGATGGTCCCGGCTCTGCGGAGCATCACGCGGCACTGCCGCGCGCTGCACCGCGTCCGGGACACAGTCATTTCCGGAATAACACCATGACCGACCTGATCGAGACCGTCATCGCGCGGGGCGACCTCGCGCATCTGGCGCTGTTCCTGTGGGCGATGGCGGCGACCGGCGGCTTCCTGCTGGTGCTGCGCGAGCTCGCCGCCGCGGTGCGCCGCTTCGATGATTTCATCCGCGAATTGTCGCGGTTCAACCGCCGCGCCAGCGGCAAGCCCATCGAGGATTGCGACTGATGGACACATTGCACAGCATGATGCGGACGCTGCAGCCCGAGCAGAAATCCGGCTCCGGCCATCTCAGTGTATTTCGCGAATTTCTGAAGCATCTCGACAGCATCCAGCGCAAGGCGCCGGTGAAGCCGCCGGCGCGGCCGTCGTCGCGCGGCCGTCCGGCGCCGCGGCGCCGGCCGGCGAAGCGTTCGCGCTGACGCTCATCCCGTCTCCCGGGCGCGATGCCGTGCGCAGCGCGGCGTCGCCGGACCGGGACCGTCACATCATCCACCCCGTTCTTGCGACGGCCCCGGCTCTGCGGCGCACTGTCGCGACGCTGCACCGCGTCCGGGGCACGACCCGTCTGCTCACGAGGCTCCCATGCATGCTCCCTTGCCGCTCACCTCCCGCGTGGCGCTGTCGCTCGACGGCACCATCGAGGGCTATGCCAGCCTGTTCGGCGAGATCGACCAGGCCCGCGACATGGTGATGCCCGGCGCGTTCGCACAGACGCTGCAGCAGCGCGGCCTGCGGAAAATCCCGATGCTGTTCCAGCACGATCCATCCGAGCCGGTCGGCATCTGGCTCGAGCTGCAGGAGGATTTTCGCGGGCTGCGGGCGCGCGGCAAGCTGATCCCCGACGTCGCGCGCGGACGTGAACTGCTGGCGCTGCTGCGCGCGGGTGCGATCGACGGCCTGTCGATCGGCTATCGCACCGTGCGCGGGCAGATCGATCCGCGCACGCGGGTGCGCCGGCTCTACCAGGTCGACCTGTGGGAAATCTCCATCGTCACGTTCCCGCTGCTTGCGGGCGCGCGCGTCGCGCGCGTGAAAGCGACGGACGTGCCGCGCCGTCGCCCCGCCGCCGAGCGGGCGTGGCGAAGTCCGGACGGCGCCGCGGATGTACCGGCGCTGTCCGGGCGGGATCATGCCGGGCGCAGGCCCGCAACGGCGGGAGGTCCGGTGCGGGTCGAGGCGAGGGCGCGATGATGAATCCGTGTTATGAGACGGCGCAGCGTGACCGTTGGCTGCGGCCTGACGCCTACTAGTGCAGGATATTCTTGCGAGAGCAAAAAAGCTTCGATTGACTGGGGGGCCTGGAGACTACCAAAGATGTCTGAATCTTTGTTATCGCATTCTGGAGCGAGCGTCGCCTCGATGGAGCGATCGCAATACGTGAGATTTTCATAAGTGTATGAATGCTTGCCTCGGTCTTAACCGCTAGACGGAGTCTGCAACATGGATATCGATACCGCGCGTTTTACCATTCGCAATGCGTTTCGGATTTCTGGTGATTTGCAGGCGCTGCTTCGCTTCCTGAAGCGGCGCTGTGATGCAGATGAGTACAAGGAGTACGCGACGGCCATCGCCCACGCGATCGACCTCGTGAACGCGGCGTTGCTCAACCGCACCATCAAAGTCTTTCCCGAACTTGAACGCGAGATCGAGGAACGAATTTCGGGGCACGGACGCTATATTTGATTGGCTTGGTGGCGGCGCGCGGGCGGTTTAGGACCCACCATTCGACTTCCATGAACTGAATGTTCGAGGAGGGGGGACCTATTGGGCTTATCACGAGACACAGAGGATGAAATGCGCGAGGCCCCGACGGCACGGTAGATCATGGCGAAATACGAAGTCGAAGTCTACATCGAGGGCGTGGAGGTAATTCTGTCATGGCATGACGAGCGCGAATATTGGCTCGGACGAAAGTTTCTCGCAAAGCTCGACGGTCTTCCGGAATCACAACGTCAGCAAGACCCGAACCATCTCGAATGGTATAGTGTGACGAAAGATCAGTTCGAGGAACTGCTCGATTTCCGTAAAGAGCTGCGTGAGAAGCGCAAGGGACGATGGCGGGGCATCGTTCGCTCCGGCGGCCTTGACGCGCATCACCGCTTATAGGCGAGCGCCACTGCGAGGCCGATGATGGCGCCGACGCAGATCGCCGCGCCGCCGGCCGCCATGCCCCAGTTGAAGAAATAGCTCGCCACCGCGACGAAGGATTTGTCGACCCTGTCGCCGAACAGGATGAAGGAGGCGGAGAACAGGCCGAGCAGCACCGCGGCAAGCGCGATGCCGAGCCAGGCGGCGGCGCGCCGCTCGGGCCGCATCGCATACCATCCGGCGCCGGCGCCGGAGAGCGCGAGAATAGCCCAGACAAGAAACAGAAAGCGCATGGGACGATCCGGATGCAGGCTTCGCTGCCTCGGGTTCTAGCGCATGACGCGGTGAAGTTGAAGCGCGGCCGGCGTCTCGCGATCCATGCAATCGCGTTGTGTCCCGGGCGCGAGGCGGCATCTTCGATGCCGCCTCGCAGAACCGGGACCATCCCAACGGCATCGTATCGAAACGGTCCCGGCTTTGCAGCGCACCACGCGGCAATGCCGCGTGTCGCGTCGCGTCCGGGACACGGCACGTCATTGGCAGAGTCATTCACCACCCATCACCACCAGGAGAACCCTATGCACTACGACGTCACCGAGACTGCGCCGGAGCACAAGTCCGGCATCGCCTATGCCGCGCGCGACGGCTTCGACGAGCTGCGCGCGACCTTCGAGGAGTTCAGGTCCGCCAACGACGAGCGCCTTGCCGCGCTGGAGCGCAAGCGCGCCGACGTGCTGCTGGAGGAGAAGGTCGACCGCATCAATGCCGCGCTCGACCTGCAGACCAGGCGGATGGACGAGCTGGCGCTGCGCCAGGCCCGCCCGGCGCTGGAGGGCCGCGGCAAGGCGCTCGCCGATACGTCGGCGCGCGAGCACAAGAGCGCCTTCGACGCCTATGTCCGCAACGGCGAGGCCGGCGCGCTGCGAGCGCTGGAGACCAAGGCGATGTCGGCCGGCGCCGATGCCGATGGCGGCTATCTGGTGCCCCCGGATCTCGCCCACGAGATCGGCCGGCGGCTGGCGGCGATCTCGCCGATCCGCGCCATCGCCTCGGTGCGGGAAATCTCCGGCGGCGTCTACAAGAAGCCGTTCATGACCGCGGGACCGGCGGCGGGCTGGGTCGGCGAGACCGACGCGCGCACGCAGACCGCTTCGCCGACGCTCGACGCGCTGTCGTTCCCGGCGATGGAGCTCTATGCCATGCCGGCGGCGACCGCGACGCTGCTCGATGACAGCGCGGTGAACATCGACGAATGGATCGCCTCGGAGGTCGAGCTCACCTTCGCGCTGCAGGAAGGCGCCGCTTTCGTCAATGGCGACGGCGTCAACAAGCCGAAGGGCTTTCTGCAATACACGACCGTTGCGAACGGATCGTGGAGCTGGGGCAATCTCGGCACTGTCGCCAGCGGCGCGGCGGGCGGCTTCGCCGCGAACAATCCGTCCGATGCCCTGGTCGATCTGATCTACGCGCTGAAGGCAGGCTATCGCCAGAACGGCATGTTCGTGATGAACCGCAAGACGCAGGCCGTGATCCGCAAGTTCAAGGACAGCGGCGGCGCGTATCTGTGGCAGCCGCCGGCGCAGGCGGGCGGCCGCGCCTCGCTGATGACCTTCCCGCTGGTCGAGGCGGAGGACATGCCGGACATCGCCGCCAATTCGCTGGCGGTGGCCTTCGGCGACTTCCGCCGCGGCTATCTGATCGTCGACCGGCTCGGGGTGCGGGTGCTGCGCGATCCCTATTCCGCAAAACCCTATGTGCTGTTCTACACCACCAAGCGGGTCGGCGGCGGCGTGCAGGACTTCGACGCCATCAAGCTGATGAAGTTCGCCGCGAGCTGACGCGGGATGCGCGCGTCCCGGACGCAATGCCATCTTGCCGTCCGGGCGCGTTGCGCGGGGCCGCATCGCGGCGGCCCGGCCTCTCAGCAGTAGCCGTACTCGCCGCAGGCATAGGGCAGGCGGCCGAAGATGATCTCCGGCGGGGTGCCGTAATAGGAACGGTAGCGGAAGGATTTCGGCTTGCCGTAATAGCCGTTCACTTTCGGCCGGATGTCGATCTCCGGCGCGTAGACGGGCTCGTCGTGCCCGGTGACGATCACGGCGCGTGGCGGTGGAGGCGGCGGCTCGGCGAAGATGACGCCGAGGCGGCTGCCTGCCGGCAGGTCCGCCGCGGTTGCGGCGGCGGCAAAGCCGCCCAATGCGATCAGGAGAACGGACAGGCGAAACATGCGGAGCTCCGGCGATTCGCGAAAGGCTAGCCGCAGGTCTTTAACAAAGCTTGACGCGGCCGCATGCGGCCGTGGCGTGGCGCACGCGTGCATGCGTCGCCCGTAAGCATCCACCCTGGCTAGGATGATGGCGCTCACGTTACGCTTGCGTTGCTGTTCAAATGGCGCGGGGCGTTCTTCAGACGATCGGGCCGAAAGCATTTTCCGCAAGCGCTGAGCGCCGGCATGTCGTCGACCAATCTCGATCGCAGAAGTTACGAGCCGACGTCGATTTATCTTCGCGCGCTCCAGCCCTGCATCGTTGTCGCGATCCAGTCGCGATAGAGCGTCAGCGGCGTCACCCCGGTGAGGCCGCCGCAGCCGGCGCTGTTGCCGGCGCCGGTGGACCAGCTCACCACGCCGACGATCACGGCGCGGCCGTCCTGCGTCTCGAACACCGGGCCGCCGGAATCGCCGGTGCAGGCGCCGAGCCCTTCGCGCGCGGCATGGCCGGCGGGATCGGTCAGGCGGATCTGCAGACGGCCGGGCCGGCCGGTGACGGCCAGCGTCGCCATGCGCACGAGCCCGCCGCTCTTGCCGTCGCCGCGGCGGGTGACGCCGATCCCGGCGATGATGTAGCGGGCCTCGCGCGCCGCCGGATCGCGCGGCTCGCCGAGCAGCGCCGGCGTCCTGTCCGGCATCGGCGCCGCGAGCTGCAGCAGCGCGACGTCGGCGCTGGCGCGGTGGCTGGCGATGCCGTGGCGGTCGAACTGCGGATGCAGCGCGGCGCGGCGGATGTCGAGCAGCGTCGGCTGCCGCTGCGCGTCATAGGCGACGATCTTGTAGGTCGCGTCGGGCGTCACGCAATGCGCGGCGGTGAGCACCAGATCCGGCGCGATCAGCGCGCCCGAGCAGAAATTGCCGCGCGAGCCGACGATGGTGACGACGCTGCGGCCGATGCCGCCTTCGGCCGGCGCGGCGCCGCCGACGATCGCCTGCGCCGGCACGGCAGCCCAGAGCAGGGCGGCGGCGAGGATTGAACCGAGAGCCAGTTTCATGGGCGCGACTGAAGCCTTGCGGCGCCGCGCCTGTCAACGCCCTGACAGTGAAAGGACGACGCGATGCCTGCAACCCTGCTGGTGCCGCCGGCCGTCGAGCCGTGCTCGGTGGCCGAGGCCAAGAGCTTTCTCCGCGTCGAGCACGACGACGACGATGGCGTGATCGCCGCGCTGATCGCGGCGGCCCGCGGCCATGTCGAGGCGCTGACCCGCCAGGGGCTGATCACCCAGACCTGGCGGCTGACGCGCGACGGCTGGCCGCCGGATGGCCGCATCGCGCCGCGGCTCGCGCCGCTGCGCAGCGTGGCGGCGGCACGGCTGCTCGATGAGGGCGGCCAGGCGACGATGCTCGACGCCGGCCGCTTCGCGGTCGATGCCGCGGCGGGCGTGATCGCCGTGCCGCGCGGGCTGTCGCCGCCGGGGCGGGCGCGCGGCGGCATCGCGCTCGATGTCGTGGTCGGCTTCGGCGACGGGGCCGGCGACGTGCCGGCGCAGCTTCGCCATGCGGTGCGCATGCTGGTCGCGCACTGGTACGAGAATCGCGGGCTGGCTGCGATCGGCGCCAGCGTCGCGATGCTGCCCGGTAGCGTCAGCGCGCTGATCGCGTCCTACCGGGTGCTGTCGCTATGATCGACCCCGGCGCGTTGAACACCCGGCTCACCATCGAGGCGCCGGTGGAGAGCGACGACGGGCAGGGCGGCGTCACCCGCAGCTACGCCACCTTTGCAAGAGTCTGGGCGCGGGTGGCGCCGGGCCCCGCGCGGCACGGAGTCGAGGCCGATGCCGAGGGCGCGGCGGTGCGCTATCGCATCACCCTGCGCAATATCTTCGTGCTGACGCTGCAGCACCGGCTGCGCGACGGCGCGCGCATCTACCGCATCCTCTCGCTGCAGGACCGCGACGGCGGCCGCCTCGTCGAGATCGATGCCGAGCTGCGCGTGGAGTGAATTCGGTTCAGCGAGCACTGTCGTCATCCCGAGGCGCGTGACGCACCTCAGGATGACGGGCTTCTCGAACGCCTGGAGATCATCACATGACCTCAGCCAATCTGGCGCTGCGCGCCGCGATCCACCATGCGCTCGCCGCCGACGGCGGCCTTGCCGCGGTGCTGGGCGGCAGCCGCGTCTACGACGCGCCGCCGCGCGGCGCCGCCTTTCCCTATGTCATGCTGGGCGAGGCCCGCATCAGCGACATCTCGGCCGATGACGGCCCCACCCAGGAGCATCTCGTAACGCTGCACGCCTGGTCGCGGCAGGGCGGCCACAAGGAGGCGCATGCCATTGCCGGCGCGCTGCTGCAGGCGCTCGACGATGCGCCGCTCGCGCCCAGCGGCCACCGGCTCGTCAATCTGCGGTTTTCGGTCGCCGACATCCGGCGTGAGAGCGATGGCCGCACCTATCACGCGATCGTCCGCTTCCGCGCCGTCACTGAACCCGTCGTCCAGAGTTGACGCGTCGTGTTCACGCGCACCGGTATCCGCTTCGCTTGAAAACGCCATGAATGGAAGGAGAACGAGCCGATGGGCGCGCAAAAGGGCAAGGACCTGCTGGTGAAGATGCACGACGGAACGGGCTACGTCACCGTCGCCGGGCTCCGCAGCCGCAAGATCGCATTCAATGCCGAGCTGGTGGACGTCACCCACGCCGAGTCGGCCGACCGCTGGCGCGAGCTGCTCGCCGGTGCCGGCGTCAAGCGCGCCGCGATCTCCGGGCGCGGCCTGTTCAAGGACGCCGCCTCCGACGCGCTGGTGCGGCAGGCCTTCTTCGATGGTGCGATCAATGCCTGCCAGGTGATCGTGCCCGATTTCGGCACCATCGCCGGGGCGTTCCAGATCTCGGCGCTGGAATTTTCCGGCGAGCACAACGGCGAGGTGACGTTCGACATCTCGCTGGAATCCGCCGGCGCGCTGACGTTCGCGGCGTTGTGAGGAGAGCAGGATGCCCAATCATTATCGCGGCGAGATCGAGGCCGAGCTCGGCGGACGCCGCCGCGTGCTGGTGCTGACGCTGGGCGCGCTGGCCGAGCTCGAGGCGGCCTTCGGCGCCGACGATCTCGCGGCGCTGGCGGAGCGCTTCGGCTCCGGCCGCATGCGCGCGCGCGACCTCGTGCGCATCATCGCCGCGGGCCTGCGCGGCGCCGGGGAGGCGGTGAGCGACGACGATGTCGCCGCGATGCAGACCGACGGCGGCGTCACCGGCTACGTGCGGATCGCGGCTGCGCTGATCGCGGCGACCTTCGGCGATGCCGCCGAAGAGGCGGCGCCATGACGCCGTTTCCCTGGCGCGAGGCGATCGGCTTCGGGCTCGGCGTGCTGCGCCTGCCGCCCGATGCCTTCTGGCGCATGACGCCGCGCGAGCTGGCGCTGGCGATCCGCGCGGTGCGCGGCCCGGTGACGCCGCCGCTCGCGCGCCGCGAGCTCGATGAGCTGATGGCGCGCTTTCCCGACCGCACAACGGAGGCAATGACCGATGGCCGATGACACCGACCTGCTCGACACCGCCGGCACGCTCGACAGCCTGACGCTGAAGACGCGCGACCTCTCCAGCAGCGCCAACAGCTTCGCCCGCGCGATGACGTCGGCATTCTCCTCGTCGGTCACCGGCGGCAAGCAGTTCGACGATGTGCTGAAGTCGCTGGCGCTGCGGCTGTCCGATCTCGCGGTGAAGCTTGCGTTCAAGCCGATCACCAGCGCGCTCGGCAGCGGCCTCGAGAGCATGCTCGGCGGGCTCACCGGCGCCGGCTCGTCGGCGTCTTCCGCGTCGGTCGCGGCGGCCGCGGGCGCGGTCAAACCGTTCGCGTCGGGCGGCGTGATCGGCACGCCGACCTATTTTCCGATGCTCGGCGGCGGCGTCGGGCTCGCCGGCGAGGCGGGCCCCGAGGCCATCATGCCGCTGAAGCGCGGCCCCGACGGCCGCCTCGGCGTCAGCGGCGCAGGCGGCGGCAACACCATCACGGTGCAGATCGCAACGCCCGACCTCGACAGCTTCCGTCGCTCGGAAAGCTACATCACCGGCCAGATCGCCCGCGCCGTCGCGCGCGGCCAGCGCAGCTTGTGATCCGGAGCCGTCACAGACGCAAACATCGCGATGGCTCCGGCTCTGCGGTGCGCCGTGAAGAACGCCGCACCGCGTCCGGAGCGCAGTATGTTGCTGGATAGATCGCCATGACCGCTTTTCACGAAGTGCTGTTTCCGCTCGACATCGCGCTCAGGAGCGCGGGCGGGCCGGAGCGGCGCACCGACATCGTCTCGTTCGGCTCGGGCCGCGAGGAGCGCAATGCGCGCTGGGCGCATTCGCGGCGACGCTTCGATGCCGGCTACGGAGTCAAGACGCTGGACGCGCTGCGGAGCGTGGTGGCCTTCTTCGAGGAACGGCGCGGGCGGCTGCACGGCTTCCGCTGGCGCGACCGGCTCGATTGCAGCTCGGCGGCGGGCGGCGATGCCGTGTCGCCGCTCGACCAGGGCATCGGCCTCGGCGACGGCACGACCGCGACGTTTGCGCTGGTGAAGACCTATGGCAGCGCACATGCGCCCTATCAGCGGCCGATTGCCAAGCCGGTGGCGGGCAGCGTCCGCGTCGCGGTCGATCACGCCGAAGTGGCGGAGGGTGTCGCCTTCACCTGCGACGTCACGACGGGGCTGGTGACGTTCCTGCCGGGCCACATTCCCGGCCCAGGCGCCGCCGTCACCGCCGGCTTTCTGTTCGACGTGCCGGTGCGCTTCGATACCGACTATCTCGAGGTCGACCTGTCGGCTTTCACCGCCGGGGCGATTCCGAAAATCCCGCTGGTGGAGATCAGGCCATGAGGAGCATTCCCTCCGCGCTGCAGGCGAAGCTCGATAGCGGCGTCACCACGCTGGCGCATTGCTGGGTGCTGAGGCGCCGCGACGGCGCGGTGCAGGGCTTCACCGACCACGACGAGGACATCGTGCTCGACGGCGTCACCTGCCGCGCCGGCACCGGCTTCACCGCGTCGGAGGCGACCAGCCGGTTCGATCTCTCGGTCGCCAATGTGGAGATATCCGGCGCGCTGGCGGACGCCTCGCTCAGTGAAGCGGATCTCGCCGCCGGCCGCTACGACGCCGCCGAGGTTGCGACCTGGCTGGTGGACTGGCGCGAGCCGTCGCTGCGGCTTCTGACCGCGCGCGGCACTCTCGGCGAGGTCCGGCGCGAAGGGGCGGCCTTCACCGCCGAGCTGCGCGGCATCGCCGATCTCCTGTCGCAGGAGAGCGGGCGGCTCTATAACGCGCGGTGCAGCGCCGATCTCGGCGACAGCCGCTGCCGCGTCGATCTGGCGGCGGCGGCGCTGCGCGGCAGCGGCACGGTCGGCGCTGTCACCGGCGCCTCGATGTTCGTGGCCACGGGTCTCTCCGGCGTCGCCGCGGACGTCTTCAGCGCCGGCCGGCTGACCTGGAGCAGCGGCGCCAATGCCGGTCTCGCGGTCGAGGTCAAGCAGCACCGCGTCGCCGGCGGGCAGGCGGTGCTGTCGCTGTGGCAGGCGATGCCGGAGCCCCTCGCCATCGGCGATGCCTTCGTGGTCACCGCCGGCTGCGACAAGCGCTTCGCCACCTGCCGCGACCGCTTCGCCAACGCGCTCAATTTTCGCGGCTTCCCGCACATCCCGGGCAACGACTTCGTCATCAGCTATCCGACGCCGGGCAGCGGCAGCACCACGGTGGGATGAGCCGCCCGGACGTCTTGGAGGCGAGCGCCTTCATCCTTCGAGGGCGCTGACCGGAAAATAACATCGCATCGTCGGTGAGAGATGACGGGGTGCGCCGTCACCCTGAGGCGGCCGCTGCTTCAGCGGCCCTCGAAGGGCGACGGCGCTGTCCCGCGCCATCCTTCGAGGGCGATGCAAGGGCATCGCCGCCTCAGGATGACGCTGCGAGGCTCGGGCTGCGCGCTCCCGCCTCGGGATGACGGCCTCCGTGCTATTTCGCGCGCCCAACCGATTGTCCGGTCAGACACTCAGGACGACGGCGATCGGTTCGGTTTGAACGAGGCTCCGGCAAACGAAAGCACAGCAATGTCCCACTCGCTCACCCGCGCGGCGATCGTCGCCGAGGCGCGGCAATGGCTCGGCACGCCCTATCGCCACCAGGCTTCGGTCAAAGGCGTCGGCTGCGACTGCCTCGGCCTCGTCCGCGGCGTCTGGCGCGCGCTGATCGGCGACGAGCCGGAGGCGCCGCCACCCTATGCCGCCGACTGGGCCGAGGCCCGCGGCGAGGAGGCGCTCGCCGCGGCGGCGCTGCGCCATCTCGTGCCGGTCGCGGGTGATGCGTTCGGCGAATCCGACCTGCTGCTGTTCCGCTGGCGCGCCGGCTTCGTCGCCAAGCACTGCGCCATCGCCACCGCCGACGGCACGATGATCCACGCCCATGACGGTGCCGCCGTCTGCGAGGTGACGCTGACGCCGTGGTGGCGCCGCCGCCTCGCTTATGCGTTTCGCTTTCCGGGAGTGTCGGACTGATGGCTGCGCTCGTCCTTTCCGTTGCCGGCGGCGCCGCCGGCGCGCTGTTCGGACCGATCGGCGCGATCGCCGGGCGGATCGCCGGCGCGCTGGTCGGCAACATGGTGGACCGCGCGGTGTTCGGCGGCGGCAACCAGACCGCCACCGGCCCGCGGCTCGCCGATCTCGATGTCATGGCCTCCACCGAGGGCGCGCCGATCCCGCGCGTCTACGGCCGCGCGCGGCTGTCCGGCCAGGTGATCTGGGCGCGGCCGCTGGAGGAGGTGGTGTCCACCGACACGACCTCGTCCGGCGGCAAGGGCGGGCTGTTCAGCGGCCCGAGCACGACGACCACCACCTACACTTATTTCGCCAGCTTCGCGGTCGGCCTGTGCGAGGGCGAGATCGGCCGCGTCGCCCGCATCTGGGCCGACGGCAAGCTGCTCGATACCAACGGGCTCACCATCCGCGTGCATCGCGGCAGTGACGACCAGCCCGCCGACGACCTCATCGTCGCCCATGAGGGCGCGGGGCAGGCGCCGGCCTATCGCGGCACCGCCTATGTGGTGTTCGAGCGCCTGCCGCTGAAGGATTTCGGCAACCGCATCCCGCAGCTCTCGTTCGAGATCGTGCGCCCGATCGGCCGGCTCGAGCGGATGGTGCGCGCGGTGACGCTGATCCCCGGCACCACCGAGTTCGGCTACGAGCCGTCGGCGGTGGCGCGGCTGCTGGGGCCGGGCGAGTCGGTGACCGAGAACCGCCATGCTGCCCATGCCGTCTCCGATGTCGAGGCTGCGCTCGACGATCTGCAAGGCGTCTGCCCCCGTCTCGAGCGCGTCGCGGTGGTGGTGGCGTGGTTCGGCAGCGACCTGCGCGCCGGCCATTGCACGGTGCGGCCCGGCGTCGAGAACACCGTGAAGAGCACCAGCGGCGGCGCCTGGGCGGTGGACGGCGCGACGCGCGCCACCGCCTATGTGGTGTCGCAGGTCGACGGCCGACCGGCCTATGGCGGCACGCCGTCCGACGACAGCGTCGCTCATCTGATCACCGAGCTGAAAGCGCGCGGCCTCAAGGTGACGCTCTATCCGTTCGTGATGATGGACATCCCGGCCGGCAACACGCTGCCCGATCCGTGGAGCGGCGCGGCGGGTCAGCCGCCTTATCCCTGGCGCGGCCGCATCACCTGCGATCCGGCGCCGGCACAGCCCGGCTCGCCGCAGGGGACCGCCGCCGCGGCGACGCAGGTGGCGCAGTTCTTCAGCGGCGGCGAATGGAATTACCGGCGCATGGTGCTGCACTATGCCCGTCTCGCAGCGGAAGCCGGCGGCGTCGATGCGTTCCTGATCGGCTCCGAACTGAAGGCGCTGACGCGGGTGCGCGCCGGCGGCGGCCTCTATCCCGCCGTCGATGCGCTGGTCGCGCTCGCCGCCGACGTGAAGGCCCTGGTCGGGCCCGATACCATCGTGAGCTACGCCGCCGACTGGACCGAATATGGCGCCGACGTCGTCGACGCCGACGCGCGCGAGGTGCGCTTTCCGCTCGATCCGCTGTGGGCTTCGCCCGCGATCGATGCGGTCGGGATCGACTATTACGCGCCGCTCGCCGACTGGCGCGACGAGGCGCAGCATCTCGATTCCGCGCTCGCCACGTCGACCTACGATCTCGAGTACCTGGCGCGCAACGTCCGCGCGGGAGAGGGCTACGACTGGTACTATCCCGATGCGGGCGCCCGCGCCGCGCAGGCGCGCGCGCCGATCACCGACGGACTCGGCAAGCCCTGGACTTTCCGCGTCAAGGATCTCTGGAACTGGTGGTCGCGCGCGCATGTCGAGCGGGTCGGCGGCGCCGAGCTGCCGGTGCCGACGGCGTGGGTGCCGCGGAGCAAGCCGATCTGGATCACCGAGGTCGGCTGCCCGGCGGTGGACAAGGGCGCGAACCAGCCGAGCGTGTTTCCCGATCCGAAATCGTCGGAGAACTTCACGCCGTATTTCTCCAGCGGCCAGCGCGACGACCTGATGCAGCGGCGCTATCTCGAAGCCTTTCTCGGCGCCTTCGATCCGGCCTTCGGCGCCGATGACGATCTCAATCCGCGCTCGCCGGTCTATGGCGGCCGCATGGTCGAGGTCTCCGCCATCCATCTGTGGACCTGGGACGCGCGGCCCTATCCGCTGTTTCCCGCCGCCGAGGAGGTGTGGAGCGACGGACCGAACTGGCAGACCGGCCACTGGCTCAGCGGACGGCTCGGCGGCGCGCCGCTCGACGCCCTGGTCGGGGCGCTGCTCGCCGATTCCGGCGTCGCGGGTGCCGACGTCTCGGCGCTGTGCGAGATCTGCGAGGGCTACGTCGTGGACCGGGCGATGGCGCCGCGCGCCATGATCGAGCCGCTGGCGCAGGCCTATGCCTTTTCCGCCAGCGCCGCCGATGGCACGCTGCGCTTCCTGCCGCGCGGCGGCGCGCCGGTGGCGGAGCTCGACGAGGACGATGCGGTGCTGCCGGATGACGGCGCGCCGGTGCGGCTGACGCGGGCGCAGGAGACCGAGCTGCCGCGCGAGGTGTCGTTCGGCTTCACCGACGCGGCGATCGACTACCGGCGCTCCGCCGTCTCCTCGCGCCGCCTGGTCGGCGGCTCGCAGCGCACGGTGCGTTCCGACAGCGCGGTGGTCACCAACGACGCCGCTGCAACGCGCCGCGCCGAGATCTGGCTGCAGGATCTGTGGGCCGGACGCGAGACCATCGAGCTCGGCATCGGCCGCCGTCACCTGCGGCTGGCGCCGGGCGACGTGGTCGGCGTCACCGTCGGCGGCCGGCGGCGCCTGTTCGAGATCGGCGCGCTGGTCGACGCCGAGGCGCGGCAGCTCACCGCGCGCAGCATCGATCCCGACGTGTTCAGGCTGCCGCTGCCGCCGCCGCGCCCGATCGCGCTCGCGATGCCGCCCGCGCTCGGGCCGGTGCACGCGGTCGCGTTCGATCTGCCGATGATCGATGCGGCCGAGCCGCCGGTGCTGACGCGGCTCGCGGTGTTCGCCAACCCGTGGCCGGGATCGGTCACGGTGTGGCGCTCGGTGGACGGCGCGGGCTATCAGCCGATGGCGATTGCAACCGCGCCGGCAACGCTCGGCGAGACGATCGACGTGCTGCCGCGCGGCACGCCCGCCTGCTGGAACGCCCATGCCGCGCTGCGCGTGCGGCTCTATGGCGGCGCGCTGACCTCGAAGACCGATGCGCGGGTGTTCGAAGGCGACAACGCCGCCGCGATCCGCACGCCCTCCGGGGCATGGGAGATCATCCAGTTCGCGCGGGCCGAACTGATCGAGGGCCGCACCTACCTGCTGTCGCGGCTGCTGCGCGGACAGGCCGGCAGCGACTACGCCATCGCCGACGCCTTGCCGGCCGGCGCGCCCTTCGTGATGCTCGACCGCACCCTGCTGCCGCTGGCGCGCGGCCTCGACGCGCTGGGGCGGCCTCTCGACCTGCGCCTCGCCGCCAGCAACCGCGCGCATGACGATGCCTCGACGGTGGCGCTGACGGCGGTGCCCGGCGACACCGCGTTGCGGCCGCTGGCGCCGGTGCATCTCGCGGCGGCGCGGCGCGAGGACGGCGTGATGCTGTCGTGGATCCGGCGCACCCGGATCGAAGGCGACAGCTGGCAGGCCGAAGTCTCCCTCGGCGAGGAGAGCGAGCGCTATGTGCTCGACATCCTGTCCGGCGCCGCCGTGGTCCGCAGCATGACCTGCACGGCGCCGTCCGCGCTCTACAGCAACGCGGAGGAATTGGCGGATTTCGGCGCGCCGCAGACCAGCCTGCGCGTGCGCGTCGCCCAGATCTCCGGCGCCGTCGGCGCCGGTTTCTCGACCGAATGCACCCTGACCTTGTGAGCGAGCATGACAGATACGGCCAATCTCGGGCTGCCCTTCATCGAAGGCAGTCAGGCGCAGAAGCACGTCACCCACAACGAGGCGCTGCGCATCCTCGATACGGTGATCCAGATCGCCGTCGCGGACATGAACCGAACCGCTCCGCCAGCCGACCCGGCGGAGGGGCAGCGCCATGTCGTCGCCGGCGGGCCCGGCGGCGCCTGGGCCGGCCACGCCCAGGCGATCGCGACCTGGCAGGAAGGGGCCTGGACCTTCCTCATGCCGAAGGCGGGATGGTGCCTGTGGTCGATCGCCGACGCCGCGATCTTCACCTTCGACGGCAGCGCCTGGCAGATGCTGTCGCCGCCGACGGACAATGTCGGCCGGCTCGGCGTCAACACCGTGGCCGCCGCGCCGAACCTGTTCAGCGTGCGGTCCAACAACGCGCTGTTCACCGCGCTCGAGACCGGCGATGGCGGCAACGGCGACGCGCGGGTGCAGATTTCGAAGCAGGCGCCGGGGCGAACCGCGTCGGTGGTCTTCGCCGACAGCTATTCGGGACGCGCCGAGTTCGGCCTGACCGGCGACGACGATTTCCACCTGAAAGTATCGGCCGACGGTGCGACCTGGCGGGACGCTTTCGTCATCGACAGGAGCACCGGGAACGTTGCGCTCAAGGGGTTTTCCGATGCCGCCGCGACACGCGGCAGCCTCGGCCTGATCAAGCAGGCGACTGCGGCCGACCCGATGGCCGACCGCGTGCTGATGACCGGCGCCTTCGGTCTCGGGGGCGATCCGGTGATGCTGAACCCGGGAAACAGCGCCATCGCGGTTCGCCCGACCGGCTTCTATTATTGCGCCTCGGCGTCGGACACGCCGGCCGGAATCAACGGATGGCTGCGGGTGTACTATCTCAATGCCAGTTATTGCGCTTTCGAATACACCCAGGCCAGCGATGGGCGCATGTTCCACGGCGAGCGTCTCAATAACGCTTTCACGGGGTGGCGCGCTGTCGATATCGTCACCAACAGCAATTCGACCGGGCAATGGGTGACCCATCCGTCCGGCTGGACCACGTCGATCCAAAAAATCGTGGTGGGGGCCGGAGAGTGGTCGGCGGGGACGCAATTGAGTTATTTCGACGGCAGCACGTGGTCCTATCCGGTCGCGTTCACATCCATATATGGTGCGCTTGCAACCACGCAGGATGGTGCGGTTGGGGCGCGATCGGCTTACCTCTCTTACATCAATCCCGGCCTTTCCAACTTCTCGATTTATCTATCGTCGCCGAATCCCACCGCCGGCTCGCAGCCAGCAGGGGTGAGCGTAACCGTGTTTGCTGTTGGGAGGATCGCGTGATCATTCATCTTGTACCACAATTGCGCTCCGATGTGCTGTCCGTCACGAAGTCCGGCGATGTTCTGACGATCAATGGCGTCGTCATCGATTTTGGCGCGGTGCCGGATGGCGCCGATCTGCCGTCGAGCGCCATCGATACCGAATGGATCGTCGGAGTGGTGCGCCGTGTCGGCGGCGTTCTGCACATTTCCCTGATCCTTCCTCACGGCCCCGATGCCGGCGCGAGTGTCCGGTTTCCGGACGATATCGTCGATCCGCCGGACGGGCCGGTCGCATTGCCGGGAGCTGCATGATGGCGCCGATCGATCTCTCCAAGCTCGTCACCGCCGAGATGAAGGCGCAGCAGACACGGCAGGCGCAGGTGGCGGCGATCGTCATCGAGCGTGAGCGGCGGCTCGCGGCCGGCTTCGCTTACAATTTCGGCGACTCGCGCGGCGCGCATCGGATCGCGACCACGGATCAGGACATGCGCGGCTGGGACGAGGTGACGAAGATCGCCAACGCGATGATCGCGCTTGGCGATCAGGCCTCGACCATCGAGATCGTGACCGAGACCGGACCGGTGCGGGTCACGGCGATGGAGTGGCAGCGCATCCTGATCGCCGCCGCGGCGTTTCGCCAGCCGATCTGGAGCGCGAGCTTCGCGCTGCAGGCGATGGCGCAGATTCCGGCCGACGTCACCGACGATATCTACTGGCCCTAAGGCCGCGCCGATTTGAGCTTCAGCGCTTTGCGCAGATCGGCGTTGATCCGGGTCTGCCAGCCGTCGCCGGTGGCGCGGTAGGCGTCGACCACATCCGCGTCGAGCCGCAATTTGACCGCCTCCTTGGGGCGCTCCAGCGGCGGGCGGCCACGCCGGCGGGCGATCGCCTCGGCGGCCTGCTGCAGCGAGGCGCCGCGCGGATAGCGCTGGGCACGCGCGAAGTCCTCGGCGGTCCATTCGGGGTTGTCGTGGTCAGGGCGGGGTGCAGGCTTACGGGGCATGGCGTTGCATCTCCTTTCTGTGCGCGCGGCGCAGGCTGATCACGCGGACCGTCTCGCCGCGGATGGTGAAGGCAAGGCAGTGAGCCGCGCCGTCGATGTAGCCGTAGGCGCGAAAGCGCGGCTCCGAGAACCGATCGTCATCGACCGTCGCCACGATCTCCATGTCCGCCGCGCGGGCCAGCGAAATGCCAATAAATCGCGCCGTCAAGGATTAATTGTCGGTACGTTAAATCAGCAACCGCAAAGGACAAGTCGAATGCCCAACCCTGTTTCCGGGGGCGCTGGCGTGCGGCTGTCGCTCGCCACGATGCGCGCCGTTTTCCCAAAAGCACCAGAGACGATCCTGACTGCATTTGTGGAGCGGCAAGGCGTTCTGACGGCCGTTGGTCTCAACCAGACGCGGCAGAGGCTGGCGTACTGCTTCGCCAATCTGCATGCCGAGACCGGCGGGTTCACGATCAAAAACCTGACCGAAAACATCAACTACACCGCCGAGCGGATGGCGGATGTCTGGCCGAACCGTTTTGGCTCCGCGACGGCGGTACGGGCCAAGTACGGCACCGCGCCCGGCTGGCAGGCGAAGGCGTTCGACGACATCTACGGCAATCGCATGGGCAATCGCCCGGGCACATCGGACGGCTCGACCTATATCGGCCGGGGCGGGCCGCAGATCACCGGGCGCGACGGCTATGCCGAGATCGGCAAGCGCATCGGCGTCGATCTCGTCGCCGCGCCGGAGCGGGCCTGCGACGCCGGCCTGCAGCCGGACATCGCCGCCGCCTTCTGGGACTGGAAAGGCATGAACAGGTATGCCGATGCGGGGGACTTCATCGGCTGTGTGAAGGCGTGGAACGGCGGCACCAATGGCCTGGCCGAGCGCAAGGCCCAGCTCGCCCGCATCCTGCCGGTCCTGCAAAAGGCGGAATGGGGAATGATCCCCGACGCTCCGGCCCGGCCGCCGCCCGATCCGGCGCCGCCGCCGCGAGCCGTCACGCAGCCGCCCGCCCGGGCGGCTTTTTTCATGGCGGCGTTGTCGGCGCTCGCCAGGCTGTTGAGGAGGGCATGACATGAACTGGAACGATCTCGGCAAGCAGGTGATCGGGCTCGGCGCGCCGCTGCTCGGCACCGCGCTGGGCGGGCCGCTCGGCGGGGCGGCCGGGCAGATTCTCGCCGGCGTGCTCGGCGTTTCGTCGCCGAGCCCGGCCGCGGTGAGCGCCGCGCTGCCTGGCGCGGAGCCGGCCAGGATGGCGGAGGCGGAAGCGCGCTGGATCGAGGCGATCCGCAGCGAGGCCGAGACCCAGCGCGCGGCGATCACCGAGACCCAGGCGACGATGCGCGCGGAGATCGCCGCCAGCGACGCCGTGCAGCGCTGGTGGCGGCCGCTCTATGCCTTCGAGCTGACGTTCGAATGCGCGGCGATCTGGGCCGTGCTGATGCAGAAATTCTGGACCGGGGACGTCGCCACCATCAACGCGATGATCAACGCGACGGCGCTGTTCATCGCCTATTGGGGCTTCCGTTTTGGCGTGCTAGGCGTCTATATCAGCGGCCGCACCCGCGAGAAGGTCTGCGCGGCCACCGGGCAGGATGCGCCCGGCGCGCTGGAGAAGCTGGTGAAGGCTGTCGTGAAGAAAAAGTAGGCCCGGGCCGTCGCCGTTCAGCCGCCGTTCACGCGGATGCGTTTCATCTGAAGACGGAGGAACCATTCGCCTGTGCGGCGGCAGCTCTGACGCCGACACCGGCACAAACCCGCGGAGACTGCCTTGCGCCTCTTGGTGGTGGAAGATGATCCCGATCTCAATCGGCAACTGGCGGCGGCGCTCACCGACGCCGGTTACGTCGTGGACCGGGCGTTCGACGGCGAGGAGGGACACTTCCTCGGGGACAGCGAGCCTTACGATGCCGTGGTGCTCGATATCGGCCTGCCGAAGATGGACGGCATCTCGGTGCTGGAGTCGTGGCGCCGCAACAACCGCGTGATGCCGGTCCTGATCCTCACCGCGCGCGACCGCTGGAGCGACAAGGTGCAGGGTTTCGACGCCGGCGCCGATGATTACGTCGCCAAGCCGTTCCACATGGAGGAGGTGCTGGCGCGCATCCGCGCGCTGCTGCGGCGCTCCACCGGCCATGCCCAGAGCGAGCTCACCTGCGGGCCGGTGGTGCTCGATACCCGGACCGGCCGCGTCACCGTCAACGGCAACGCGGTCAAGATGACCTCGCACGAATACCGGCTGCTCGCCTATCTGATGCATCATGCCGGCCGTGTGGTCTCGCGCACCGAACTGGTCGAGCATCTCTACGACCAGGACTTCGATCGCGACTCCAACACCATCGAGGTGTTCGTCGGCCGCATCCGCAAGAAGCTCGATGCCGACATCATCCAGACCGTGCGGGGCCTCGGCTATCTGCTGACGCCGCCAACCGATGCCCGCTAGCGCCGGCCGCCGCTCCACCAGTTCACTCGCCACCCGGCTGTTCGTGTCGGCCACCGTCTGGGTCGTGGTGGTGCTGCTGATCACCGGCATCGTGCTGTCCTCGGTCTATCGCAGCGCCACCGAGCGCGCCTTCGACCGCCGCCTCAACTTCTACCTGCGCACGCTGGTGGCGGAGGTGGCGTCGCCGGACGACTCCACCTCCCCGGACCACCAGTTCCAGGCGCTCGGCGAGCCACTGTTCGATCTGCCGCTGTCGGGCTGGTACTGGCAGATCACCCGCACCGACAGCGATACGCCGCAGGTGCGCGCCTCGCGCTCGCTGTGGGACAGGAAACTGCCCAAGCTGGAGGACATGGGTATCGACATCGGTCCGTCCGGCGTCCGGCAGGGCTATGTCGAGGGGCCGGAGGATCAGGAACTGCGGGTGGTCGAGCGGCCGGTCGATCTCGGCAGCGACGGCAAGTTCCTGGTGTCGGTTGCCGGCGATGCCAGCGAGATCTTCGATGAGACGCGGGCGTTCGACTACTATCTGCTCGGCACCTTCGCGGCGCTGACCGTCGGCCTGCTGCTGACCACGATCTTCCAGGTCCGCTTCGGCCTCGCGCCGCTCAAGCGCATTTCCGAGGCGATCGCCGACATCCGCTCCGGCCGGGCCGAGCGGCTGCAAGGCGATTTCCCGGTCGAGATCGCGCCGCTGGCGCGCGAGACCAACGCGCTGATCGAGGCCAACCGGGAGATCGTGGAGCGCGCCCGCACCCATGTCGGCAATCTCGCTCATGCGGTGAAGACGCCGCTCTCCGTCATCGTCAACGAGGCGAGCGCGCGCAGCGGCGATCCTTTCGCCGCCAAGATCCTCGAACAGGCCGGGGTGATGCGCGATCAGGTCGCCCATCACCTCGAGCGCGCCCGCATCGCCGCGCGGCAGACCATCATCGGCACCGTCACCGACGTCGAACCGGTGATCGAGGCGCTCGGCCGGACGATGGAGAAAATTCATCGCGACATCGATATCGAGATCGCGGTGGCGCCGCGGGCCAGGTTTCGCGGCGAACGGCAGGACTTTGAGGAGATGGTCGGCAACCTCGTCGACAACGCCTGCAAATGGGCGCGCACCCAGGTCGCGATCCAGGTCGAACTGCGCGAGCCCGGCGACGCCGAGGGGGAGGCGTCGCTGCGCATCCTGGTCGATGACGACGGCAAGGGATTGTCACCCGAAGAGCGATCGCAAGTGGCCCGCCGCGGCCAGCGGCTCGACGAATCCAAGCCGGGCTCCGGGCTCGGCCTCTCGATCGTGGTCGATCTCGCCGCGCTCTATGGCGGCAGCCTCAAGCTGGACGATGCGCCGCTCGGCGGTCTGCGCGCCGAACTGGTGCTGCCGGCGGCGTGACGGCACGGCCCCTTCCGGATATCCTCAACGGCTTCTTAACGACGGATCGGATATCAGGTCCGATGGGCGTCTGTCGCCGCCCGACGGACACGCAGGCATGGGCCAGACATCGACCGAGCGGCTGAGGGCTTATCTGGGGCAGCTTCCGCCCCGGACGCAGGCCGTGCTGATGCGCGAATTCGAGCGCGCCATCGAGCGCGGCGAGGACATCGCCGTCGCCGCGATGGTGCTGGAGGAACTGCGCCGTATCGTCCGTGCTGCGGGCAGCGATGCGGCCCCGCGAAGCGAGGATCCGGCCCGCCTGCTGTTCCGCCCGCTGGAGCCGTTCCTGATCGAAGGCAATGCGGTGCTGCGGCCGGGCCGCATCCGCCGGGATTCGCTGCTGCCGGTGTGGCAATGGCTGCGGCGTGAGGGCGCACCCGAGGCGGTGCGGGCCTTCGAAGCGGCGCTGGCGCCGGCGGGCGGCCATGTCTCGCCGTCGGAGCGCGAGCGCGCCGCAAGATCGCTGCAGCAGGCGGCCGCCGACGCCATCGAGCGGGTCCTGGTCGCGCGGATCGATGATCGCCGCGCGCTGGCGCGGATCGGTGCCGCCAGCGTGATCGAGGATTTGCCGGCGGTCGGGGCGGTGTTGAAATGGCGCGAGGCGCTCGAGACTCTCGACGGACGGCTGCCCGGCACGCTGCGGACCTTCGGCGACGCGCAGATCGCGTCGGTGACCGATGCGCTCAACAATCCGGTGCTGCAAAGCCGCCAGCTGCTGCCCTTCGCGTTGACGCTGGTGATGACGCGGCTCGCCGCGCCGTGGCAGGTCATTCGCCTTCCGATCGCCGCAGCGGGCGCCGACGACGAACAGCGGGTCGCGGCGCTGCCGCTCGGTGTCGCGGTCACCATGGCGATCCACGACCTCGCCGAGGTCACCGCGCGGCTGCGCGAGGATATCAAGCGCGGCCACTTCGCCGGCGTCTCGGGCTATCTCAAGCGGCTGCACGACGGCGTGCGCGGATTGCGGACCGAACTGGACATTCGCAAGGATTCGACCTGGGGACGCCAGCTCGCCGCGATCCGCGTCGACATCTCGAACATCCTGCAGGCCGAGATCGACGGCGTGCCCGGCCGTGTCCGGCGGCTGCTGCGTCAGCGGGCCGACAAGGATATCTCGCCCGCGAGTCGGCTCGATCCGATCGAGGTCGATGAAACCGCCGCGCTGATCGACTTCGTGGCGGTATGTCGCACCTATGCCAGCGAACTCGCCATCAACGAGGTGACGCTGCGCACCTTCTCCGATCTGCAGCACTCCATCGAGCACTCCACCGAGGCGCTGGTGGAGTCGCTCCGCAGCGCCAGCAGCCGCACCCTCGAGTTCCGGCGGATGCAGGTCAAGGCCGCGATCCGGTTCTGCGACGTGCTGTTCGGCCACGACTACGCGGCGCTGATGGCCCGCGCCGCCGAGACGGCCATGAACGGCGAGCGCAAATCCCTCGAAGCGAGCTGATTCGACCTTGATTCTGCTGGTCTTTCCGGCAGGAACGGGTGTCGTAATTGTCAATTGCACCCCAGCCGCAGGCATGGTGTAACCCGGCCCATCCGTGACCGCCGCGGCGGTTCGACCGCCATCGGAACCTGGCCTGATGTCACTTTGGTTTTTGTTTGCGTTGATGACCGCTGCTGCGATTTTCGCAGTGCTGTGGCCGCTCGGTCATCGCACGCGGAAGCAGCGCGACGGACGTGAATCCGCCGTCTATCGCGATCAGCTCGCGGAAATCGACCGCGACATCGCGTCCGGCCTGATCGGTGCCAGTGAAGGCGCGGCCGCGCGCGTCGAAATCAGCCGCCGCCTGCTGGCCGCTGCCGATGCGGAAGAGTCGGAGGCGCATCGCTCCAGCCTGTCGATCCGGCGCGTCGTGGCGGTCGTGGCGCTGGTGGGGCTGCCGGCGCTCGCGGCCTCGATCTATCTTCACACCGGCTCGCCGGACCTGCCGGACCGTCCGCTCGCCAGCCGGAACCCTATGCCGGGCACCGGCGAGTCGCTCGATCATCTCGTCGCGCAGGTGCAGACGCATCTCGACAAGAACCCGACCGATGGCCGCGGCTGGAGCGTGCTGGCGCCGGTGCTGGTGCGCCTCGGCCGCTTCGACGACGCCAGGCTGGCCTATCGCAATGCGATCAGGTTCGCCGGCGACACCGCACCGCGCCGCGCCGGTCTCGGCGAAGCGCTGGTGGCGGCGGCCAACGGCGTCGTCACGGCCGAAGCCAAGGGCGAGTTCGAGCGCGCCATGGAGCTTGATCCCGACGAAGCCAAGGCGAGCTATTTTCTCGGCCTCGCCGCGGAGCAGGATGGCCGCCCCAAGGATGCGGCGAAGATCTGGCAGGCATTGCTTGCGAAGGCGCCGCAGGACGCGCCGTGGCGGCACGTCGTCGAGACCGGCTTGCAGCGGATCGGCGCGCCGGCAAAGCCGCCAGCCGCGGCATCGGACGGCAGCGCCGGCACCCCGCCAGCCGTCGCGCCGCGGCTGTCCGAGGATGCGGTCAGCGCCGTGCAGGGGATGAGCAAGGCTGATCGCAGCGCCATGGTCCGCGGCATGGTGGACCGGCTCGCCGCGCGGCTCAAGGAGAACGGCGGCGACGTCGAGGGATGGCTGCGGCTGGTCCGCGCCTATATGGTGCTCAACGAACCCGAGCGTTCCCGCGCCGCGAGGGACGAGGCGCGCCGCGCGCTCGGCCCCGACGAGGCGGGTTTGCGCAAGCTCAACGAAGGCCTCAAGGCCTTGGGGATAGATGGATGACGGCGGGGCTCCGGTTCCCAGCGGGTGGTTTGGAATGACGCGCAAGCAGCGGCGGTTGACGATGATCGGCGGGGCGCTGGTGGTGCTCGCCATCGCCGTGGCGCTGGTTCTCAACGCGCTGCGGGACTCCATCGTCTTCTTCTCGACGCCGACCATGGTGAGCGAGAAGCAGATTCCGCCCGGCAAGCGCTTTCGCCTCGGCGGCCTGGTCGAGCCAGGTTCGCTGCACAAGGGCGCGCATCTGGCCGTGACCTTCACCGTCTCCGATGGCAGCGCCGCGCTGCCGGTGGCCTATACCGGCATCCTGCCCGACCTGTTCCGCGAAGGGCAGGGCGTCGTGGCCGAAGGCGCGCTCGATGCCTCGGGCACCTTCAAGGCCGATACCGTGCTGGCCAAGCACGACGAAACCTATATGCCGAAGGACGTCGCCGATGCGCTGAAGAAGCAGGGCCACTGGAAGGATGATTACGGCGCCGGCAACAAGGTCGATGCGAATGCAACACCGGCGGCAGCGCCGCGGAGCATTCAATGATCGCGGAAGGGGGCCATTACGCGCTGGTGCTGGCGCTGGCGCTGGCGCTGATCCAATCCACCGCGCCGCTGATCGGCGCACGGCTGCGCGATCCCATGCTGATGAATCTCGCGCGCTCGACCGCGCTGGCGCAGCTCGGCTTCGTCGCGATGTCGTTCGCCGCGCTGGTGACGCTGCACGTGACGTCGGACTTCTCCGTCGCCAACGTCTATGAGAACTCGCATTCGATGAAGCCGCTGATCTACAAGATCACCGGCGTCTGGGGCAATCACGAAGGCTCGATGCTGCTCTGGGTCGGCATTCTCGCGCTGTTCGGCGGCCTCGTTGCGCTGTTCGGCAACAATCTGCCGCTGACGCTGCGGGCCGATGCGCTGGCGGTGCAGGGATGGGTCTCGACCGCGTTCTATCTCTTCATCCTGTTCACCTCGAACCCGTTCGTGCGCCTCGCCAACGCCCCGATCGAGGGCCGCGATCTCAACCCGATCCTGCAGGACGTCGGCCTCGCAGTGCATCCGCCGCTGCTCTATCTCGGCTATGTCGGCTTCTCGATCTCGTTCTCGTTCGCCATTGCGGCGCTGATCGAAGGCCGGATCGATGCGGCCTGGGCGCGCTGGGTGCGGCCGTGGACGCTGATGGCGTGGACGTTTCTGACGCTCGGCATCGCCATGGGCTCCTACTGGGCCTATTACGAACTCGGCTGGGGCGGCTGGTGGTTCTGGGATCCGGTGGAGAATGCCTCGCTGATGCCGTGGCTCGCCGGCACGGCCTTGCTGCATTCCGCCGTGGTGATGGAGAAGCGCAACGCGCTCAAGGTGTGGACGGTGCTGCTCGCGATCCTCACCTTCTCGCTGTCGCTGCTCGGCACCTTCCTGGTGCGCTCCGGCGTTCTGACATCGGTGCATGCCTTCGCCACCGATCCGACCCGCGGCGTGTTCATCCTGCTGATCCTGTGCGTCTTCATCGGCGGCAGCCTGGCGCTGTACGCCTGGCGTGCATCGTCGTTGAAGCAGGGCGGGCTGTTCGCGCCGATCTCGCGCGAGGGTGCGCTGGTGCTCAACAACCTGCTGTTGACCACCGCCTGCGCCACCGTGCTGGTCGGCACGCTGTATCCGCTCGGGCTGGAGGTGCTGACCGGCGAACGCATCTCGGTCGGCGCGCCGTTCTTCAACCTGACCTTCGCGCCGCTGTTCGTTCCGCTGCTGCTGGCGATGCCGTTCGGCACGCTGCTGGCGTGGAAGCGCGGTGATCTGCTCGGCGCGGCGCAGCGGCTGCTGATGGCCGCGCTGGTGGCGCTGGTCTCGGTCGCGGTGCTGTGGGCATGGACGAGGGGCGGCAGCACCTTCGCGCCGCTGGCGATCGGTCTCGCGGTCTTCGTCATGCTCGGCGCGCTCACCGATCTCGCCGAGCGCTGCATGGTGTTCCGCGCGCCGCTCATGGTGTCGTGGCGCCGCGCCCGCGGATTGCCCCGCTCGAGCTGGGGCACCACGTTCGCGCATCTCGGCGTCGGCGTCGCGCTGATCGGCATCGTCTGCGAGAGCACCTGGAACACCGAGCTGATCACCACGCTGAAGCCCGGCGGCGCGGTGATGGTCGCTGGCTACGAACTGACGCTGGACGGCATCGAGCAGCGCCAGGGACCGAACTATGCCGAGATGCTGACCCATTTCACCGTGCGCGAGGGCAGCCGCGTCATCGGCGTCATGGCGCCGTCGAAGCGCAGCTTCAGCACGCGCGCGATGTCCACCACCGAGGCTGCGCTGCTGTCGCGCGGGTTCAGCCAGCTCTATGTCTCGCTCGGCGACAGCGCCGCCGACGGCGGCATCGCCGCACGCATCTACCACAAGCCGATGGTGCTGCTGATCTGGTTCGGGCCGGTGCTGATGGCGTTCGGCGGTCTGCTGTCGCTGTCGGATCGCCGCCTGCGGGTCGGCGCGCCGCGGCCGGCGAAGACTGCCCGCGCCCTGCAGGCCGCGGAGTGATCGCATGAGGCGGCTCGCAGCACTTCTTCTTGCGGGTCTGCTCGCGCTCGGTGCGCAGGTGGCGCACGCGGTCCAGCCCGACGAGGTGATGCGCGATCCCGCGAAGGAAGCACGCGCCCGCGCGCTGTCGCGCGAATTGCGCTGCATGGTGTGCCAGAACCAGTCGATCGACGATTCCGACGCGCCGCTGGCGCGCGACCTGCGCCTCCTGGTGCGCGAGCGCATTGCTGCCGGCGACAGCGACAGGCAGGTGCTGGATTTTCTGGTCGCGCGGTTTGGCGAATATGTGCTGCTGAAGCCGCGCTTCGAGCCGCAGACGCTGCTGCTGTGGCTGTTGACGCCGCTGACGCTGCTCTGCGGCGCATTCGCCCTGTGGTGGCACTTCCGTCGCCGCAGCCGGCTGCCGCCGCAAGGCGAGGACGAGGTATCCACCTTGACGGCGGACGAGCAGGCGCGGCTGGAGAAACTGCTCGCGGCGCGGGACATCGACCCGTCCTGAGCGGTGCCGGCTCGGCCGGAGCGATCAGCCGGGAACTTTCCGAAACATTACGAAAGATTAATGCCCCCGCCAGCATGCGGTAAGGCGGGAGTTGCCATCTTCCGGGTCACGCGATGCATTACCGCCCCTACCGACCCTTGGAGATGTTGCATGATCGACCGTCCCTCCGATCTCACTTCCGCCCCGATCTACCAGCCGCGCCGCGGCATTTTCTCGCTGCGCAAATTCGCGCTGATGGCCTCCGTCGTCGCCGGCCTCGGCGTGGCCGCCTACGGCCTCAGCCCGACTCCGGGCAGCTTCGACATGCTGACGACGCCGGCCCTCGCGCAGGTCAACAATGAGGTCAGCAAAGTCGCGCAGCCGGTCGGATTTGCCGACATCGTCGAACGCGTGAAGCCATCCGTGATTTCGGTCAAGGTGCGGATCCAGGAGAAGACGGCCGACGCCGACGATGATGCATCTCCGTTCCGTCCGGGCTCGCCGATGGAGCGTTTCTTCCGCCGCTTCGGCGGTCCGGATGGGCTGCCGCCGGGTCTGCGCGGGCGCCATGGCCCGGCGATGGGCCAGGGTTCCGGCTTCTTCATCTCGCCGGACGGCTATGCCGTGACCAACAACCATGTGGTCGAGGGAGCCGACAAGGTCGAGGTCACGACCGATGACGGCAAGACCTATACCGCCAAGGTGATCGGGACCGATCCGCGCACCGACATCGCTCTGATCAAGGTCGACGGCCGCACGGATTTCTCTTATGCCAAGCTGGCGACCGGGCAGGCCCGCGTCGGCGACTGGGTGCTGGCGGTCGGCAATCCGTTTGGCCTCGGTGGCACCGTGACGGCCGGAATCGTCTCCGCCAGCGGCCGCGACATCGGCAACGGCCCCTATGACGATTTCATTCAGATCGATGCGCCGGTCAACAAGGGCAATTCCGGCGGTCCGGCCTTCGACATGCAGGGCAACGTGATCGGCGTCAACACCGCGATCTATTCGCCGTCCGGCGGCAGCGTCGGCATCGCGTTCTCGATCCCGGCCTCCACCGTGCAAAGCGTGGTGACGCAGCTCAAGGATAAGGGCTCCGTCAGCCGCGGATGGATCGGCGTGCAGATTCAGCCGGTGACCCAGGACATCGCCGACAGCCTCGGGCTGAAGAAGGCCGAGGGCGCGCTGGTCGCCGAGCCGCAGCCGAATGGCCCTGCGGACAAGGCGGGCATCGAGTCGGGCGACGTCATCACCGGCGTCAATGGCAAGCCGGTGAAGGATGCCCGCGAACTCGCCCGCACCATCGGCGGCTTCTCGCCCGGCAACTCGATCAAGCTGACCTTGCTGCACAAGGGTCAGGAGAAGGAGGTCGACCTCACGCTGGGCAAGCTGCCGAACGAACGTGAGGCGCGCGCGGATTTCGGCCGCGATTCGGATCGCGGCCGCTCGCTGCGGGAGGGCGATGTGCCGCGCCTCGGCCTCAGTGTTGCGCCCGCCGCCGCGGTGGCCGGCGCCGGCAAGGAGGGCGTCGTCGTCACCGACGTCGACCCCAACAGTGCCGCAGCCGAGCGCGGTTTCCGCGAGGGCGATGTGATCCTCGATGTCGCCGGCAAGAGCGTCTCCGATCCGGGCGAGGTGCGTGACGCGCTGAAGTCCGCTCAGACGGAGAACAAGAACAGCGTCCTGATGCGCATCCGCTCCGGCGGTTCGATCAGGTTCGTCGCGGTGCCGCTCGCCAAGGGCTGATGCGGCCGCGAACAGCGATGGAAAATGTCGCCGGCTCTCGCCCCCGCCGACGGTGTTTTCCGGGGGGCGGGTGACCCAACCGCCCGTCCCCACAGATGTCTTCCGATGGATCAGCCCCCCTCCGTTGGAAGATCTGGCGGGCGGTGGAGTCCCCCCAGCTTCATCGCCCGCCGCTTTTGGTGCCGTCCCCTTTGCCGCACCGCCTTGCGCCGACACCGCGATCAGGCCATGTTTAGAAAGAACGCTCCGTGACGTTAGCCGAGACCCACCGCCAGATGCGCCTGCTGATCATCGAAGACGATCGCGAGTCCGCTGACTATCTCGCGAAAGCCTTCCGCGAGGTGGGGCATGTCGCGGATCTCGCCAGCGATGGCGAGGAAGGACTGAGCATGGCCGATAGCGGCGATTACGATGTTCTCGTGATCGATCGGATGCTGCCCAAGCGCGACGGCCTTTCAGTGATCGGTACGCTGCGCGAGAAGGGCAATCGCACGCCGGCGCTGATCCTGTCCGCGCTCGGCCAGGTCGACGACCGCATCAAGGGGCTCCGCGCCGGCGGCGACGACTATCTGCCAAAACCCTATGCCTTCGCCGAACTGCTGGCGCGCGTCGAGGTGCTGTCGCGGCGCCACGGCGGCCCGGCCGAGGATACGCTCTACCGTGTCGGCGACCTCGAGCTTGATCGTCTCTCGCACCGGGTGACACGCGGCAAGGAGGAATTGACCCTGCAGCCGCGCGAATTCCGGCTGCTCGAATACCTGATGAAGCATGCGGGTCAGGTGGTGACGCGGACCATGCTGCTCGAAAACGTCTGGGACTACCACTTCGATCCGCAGACCAATGTCATCGACGTGCATATCTCGCGGTTGCGCTCGAAGATCGACAAGGGTTTTGACCGGCCCTTGCTGCATACCATTCGCGGCGCCGGATATATGATTCGTGACGGCATTCGGTAAGCTGATCCGCACCACGGCGTTCCGGCTGACGCTGGTCTATCTGCTGCTGTTCGCTCTGTTCGCCGCCTCGCTGCTGGGCTTCTTCGCCTGGAATACGCGGCGCATGGTGACCGAGCAGATCACCGCCACGGTCAATTCCGATTTTTCCGATCTCAACGACATCTTCAGCCGCCGCGGCCTGCGCGGGCTGGTGTTCGCCATCGAAAACCGGTCACTGCGTCCCGGCGCCAATCTCTATCTGGTGGTGACCCCGACTGGCCAGGCCGTGGCCGGCAATGTCGGCGCGCTGCCGCCCGGCACGCTGAATACCAACGGCTGGGTCGAAACCGCCTATCAGCGGCTGGAGGAGCAGGACAAGGCGCCGCATCTCGCACTGGTGCGGATCACCGAACTGAGCAATGGCTTTCGGCTGCTGGTCGGGCGTGACCTCGAGGAGCGCCACCGCATCTTCGGCATCGTCGCTGCCGCGGCGCAATGGTCGGTGCTGGTGGTCGTGGTGCTCGGTCTCGCCGGCGGCATTTTTGTCGGCCGGCGGGTGCTGCGCCGGATCGACGCCATGACGGCCACCACCAGCCGGATCATGGAAGGAGACCTCAGCGAGCGGCTTCCGGTCGGGCGCAGCGGCGATGAACTCGACCGCCTCGCCGACAATCTCAACCGCATGCTCGAGCGCATCGAGGGGCTGATGACCGGCCTCAAGGAGGTATCCGACAATATCGCCCATGACCTCAAGACACCGCTGACGCGGCTTCGCAACCGTGCCGAGGAGGCGCTCGCGACATCGCGCGGTGAGCCCGGATATCGCGCGGCGCTGGAGCAGACCATCGAGGAATCCGACGGGCTGATCCGCACCTTCAATGCCTTGCTGATGATCGCGCGCGCCGAGTCCGGTCAGGCCGGCGGCAATGCCGAGGATTTCGACGCGGCCGAGGTCGCCCGCGGCCTCCACGAACTCTATGAGCCGCTTGCCGAGGATGATGGGCTGACGCTCCGTGTCGAGGCGAAGCCGGCACTCCTGCACGGCAACCGTGAATTGATCAGCCAGGCCTTGGCCAACCTGGTGGAGAACGCCATCAAATATGGCAAAGCGTCCGCGCCGCTGCTGGAGACGCCGGCCCGCCCGCCCGAAGTGCTGATCGAGGCGCGCCGCGAGGGCGACAAGGTGCTGCTGAGCGTGACCGATTCCGGACCGGGCATCCCGGAGGCGGACCGGAAGCGGGCGACGGAACGCTTCGTGCGGCTGGAAGCAAGTCGCAGCCAGCCCGGCTCCGGGCTGGGGCTGAGCCTTGCCTCCGCGGTCGCAACCTTGCATCGCGGTGAGTTGCGGCTCGAGGATGCCGCGCCGGGCCTGCGCGCCACCCTTGCAATTCCGGCGCTTTCGGGCGAGGGACTATCGGGTCAGTCCTCGCATCCGGAAACGCATCCTGTATGATCTCTTCCGCGAAGGCCCGCGCCGATGCCCCCTCCCTGGCCGCGCAGGTGGCGGCCGGACCGGTCGTGTTCGCGGCCGACGATGCGGCCAGGCGGCTCCAGGACTGGCTGGCCGATCTGCCCGCCGCGCAGGCTGCGGCCATCACGAAGCTGGGTGAGCACTTCCCCAAGGTACGAACCTTGCTTCAAGGCATCGCTGAGGCGTCCCCGTATCTGTTCGACCTGATCCGGGCCGATGCGGAGCGCCTGATTCGTCTGCTGCAATGTGCGCCCGATCGGCACTTCGCCCGCCTCATCGCCGATGCCGCGATGGAGATTCCGGCCGTCTCCGATCAGCCCGAGGCCATGCGGCTGCTGCGACGGCTGAAGGCCGAGGCAGCGCTGATGATCGCGCTGTGCGACATCGGCGGGATATGGCCGGTGATGCGGGTGACCGAGGCGCTGACCGAACTCGCGGTCACCTCGGTGCAATGTGCGCTTCGCTTCCTGCTCCGCCAGGAAGCCGCGCGCGGCAAGCTGCTGCCGCCGGTGCCGGACCGGCCCGAGGAGGGCAGCGGTCTTGTCGTGCTGGCGATGGGCAAGATGGGCGCGGGCGAGCTGAACTATTCCAGCGACGTCGATCTGATCGTGTTCTTCGATCTCGCCGCGCCGACGCTGGCCCCCGACATCGAGCCGCAGCCGTTCTTCGTGCGGGTCACCCAGGGGCTGGCGCGCATGCTGCAGCAGCGCACCGGCGACGGCTATGTGTTCCGCGTCGATCTGCGGCTGCGGCCGGATCCGGCTTCCACCCAGGTTGCGATCTCGACCGCGGCCGCGCTCGACTACTACGAGCGCGAGGGGCGCACCTGGGAACGCGCGGCGATGATCAAGGCGCGCCCCTGCGCCGGCGATCTCGTCGCGGGGGAGGCGATGATCGCCGAACTCGCCCCCTTCATCTGGCGCAAGCATCTCGATTTCGCGGCGCTCGCCGACGTCCATGACATGAAGCGCCAGATGCAGTCCTTCCGTGGGCAGAACGAGATCGCCGTGGAGGGCCACAATGTGAAGGTCGGGCGCGGGGGCATTCGCGAAATCGAGTTCTTCGCCCAGACCCAGCAATTGATCGCCGGCGGCCGCCATCCCGAGTTGCGCACGCGGCCGACGCTCGAGACGCTCGATGTTCTCGCCGCCAATGACTGGATCACCACCGCGGCACGCGATGAACTGACCGAAGCCTACAAATTTCTCCGCCGCGTCGAACATCGTCTGCAGATGATCGCCGACGAACAGACCCACAGCCTGCCGGAAGACCCCGCCGATGTCGAACGCTTCGCGTTCTTCTTCGGATACGAAAGCCGCGAGGCTTTCGCTGACGATCTGCTGACGCATCTCAATCGCGTGCAGGCCCATTACAGCAAGCTGTTCGAGGGAGACCCGGCCGGGACGGCGCGGCTGCCCAACGTCGATTATCGTGCCGGGCCGGATGATCCGAAGGTGGTCAATCGGCTCGCCGATCTCGGCTTCGCCAAGCCGGTGACGGTCGCGGAGACGGTGCGGCAGTGGATGTCCGGCGAATATCGCGTGCTCAAGGTGGACTCGACGCGGCGCGCGTTCGAGGCCTTCGTTCCCGCCCTGATCGAGGGGCTGGCGCGGGCCGAGGAGCCCGATGCCGCTGTCGCGGCATTCGATGGCTTTCTGCAGAACCTGCAGCGCGGCGGCAGGCTCATCTCGCTGCTCGAGCAGAACGGTGACCTGGTTGGCCTCGTGGCGTTGATCCTCGGCGCGGCGCCGCGGCTGGGCAGCATGCTGGCGCGGCAGCCGCAACTGATGGACGGCCTGATCGATCCGCGCTTCTTCGGCGCGATGCCGGATCGTCAGGAATTGTCGGCGCGCCTTGCGGCGACGCTCGCGGATGCGGATTCCTACGAGGAGTTTCTCGACCGGCTGCGGCTGTTCGGACAGGAGAGCCTGTTCCTGATCGGCGCGCGCATTCTCTCTGGCACGGTCTCCGCGCAGCATGCCGGCACCGCCTTCGCCGATGTCGCGGAAGGCATCGTGCAGACGGTGCATGGCCTCGTCACCGAGCAATTCGTTACGCAGTACGGCCGCATCCATGATCAGGAGACCGCGATCCTGGCGATGGGCAAGCTCGGCAGCCGCGAGATGACCGCGTCATCCGATCTCGATCTCATCCTGATCTACGACTTCGACCATGACCATCCCGATTCGGATGGCCCGAAATCCCTGCATGGCGGCCAGTATTTCGCGCGCTTCACCCAGCGGCTGATCAGCGCCTTCACCACCCGCACGAATTATGGCGTGCTCTACGAGGTCGACATGCGGCTGCGCCCCTCCGGGCGCGCCGGCCCGGTGGCGTCGCGGCTCGATGCTTTTGCCGACTATCAGGAGCGCGAAGCCTGGACCTGGGAGCACATGGCGCTGACCCGGGCGCGTGTGATCTCCGCGTCACCTTCATTCCAGGCCCGGATCGAGCAGATCATCCGTGAGGTGCTGACGCGGCCCCGGGATCAGAAGATCATCGCCAGCGATGTCGCGGAGATGCGGCGCGCCATTGCCCTGGAGAAGGGCGAGAGCGACATCTGGGATCTGAAATATGCCGCCGGCGGCATGGTCGACATCGAGTTCATCGCACAGTATCTGCAGCTCGTGCATGCTTCCCGCCATCCCGACATTCTCAATGTCAGCACACTGCAGGTGCTGGAGAATGCAGCCCGCCTCGACCTGCTTCCGTCGTCGATGATGGAGGTATTGCGGCCAGCCACGCGGCTCTATCACAACTTGACGCAGATCCTGCGGCTCTGCGTCAGTCAGAAGTTCGATCCGAACACGGCAGGCGACGATCTGTTGCGGATCATGACGCGGGCCGGCGATGCGCCGGACTTCTCCTCGCTGGAGGCGCGGGTGCGGGAGATGCAGGCCGACGTGCGCAGCGTATTCCTCACGCTGGTGGCCGAGGCCGAGTAGCGCGATCTGTCTTCTTCAGAAAAATTGATGCGTAGATCAGGCCAGCAGCATGGACGGCCGGTTGCTCGATCGGAGGCAGGCGTCGGCGCATCTTACGCCGCGGCGGAGTCGGAGGCGTGGCCGCTGCGGGGCAGCCAGACGCTGATGACGGTGCCGGCGCCGAGCTTCGAGCGCATCCGCATCGAGCCACCGTGCAGCCTGGTCAGCGATTTGGCGATCGCAAGACCGAGCCCCGAACCCTGATAGGTCTTGGTCAGCTGTCCCTCCACCTGTTCGAAAGGCTGGCCGAGCTTCTTCAGCGATTGATGGGCGATGCCGATCCCGCTATCGGCGATCACCAGCACGATCGATTTTTCGACAATCCGGCTGCGGACCTGGATGCGGCCGCCCTCAGGCGTGAATTTGACCGCGTTGGACAGGAGGTTGATCACGATCTGCTTGATCGCGCGCCGATCCGCCACCAGCGGCACGACATCGTCGAAATCGGCGTCGACGATCAGCCGCTTTTCCTGCGCGCGGCCCGATACGACACGCAAGGACTCCGAAAGGGTCTGCGCCAGATTGAGCTGCTCGGGCTCGAGCTGCATGCGGCCGGCCTCGATCTTCGACATGTCGAGGATATCGTTGATGACCTCGAGGAGATATTGCCCGGACATCAGGATATCGTGGCAATACTCCTGGTATTTTTCGCAGCCGAGCTGCCCGAACATGCCGCTGCCCATGATCTCGGAAAAGCCGATGATGGCATTAAGCGGCGTGCGAAGCTCGTGGCTCATATTCGCCAGGAATTTCGATTTGGCCTGGTTCGCCTCTTCGGCGCGGTTCTTCTCCTCGGCATATTTTTGCGCGAGGTCCGCAAGCTCGACGGCCTGCTGCTCCAGCGTCGCCTGTGAACGCTGCAGGTCGATGACGGTGGCGCGAAGCCGCAGATCGTTGTCGACCAGCTTCTGCTCGTGCTCCTTGATCCGCGTGATGTCCGTGCCGACCGAGACATAACCGCCATCCTTGGTGCGGCGCTCGCTGATGTTGAGCCAGCGGCCGTCATCGAGCTGCGCCTCGAACGTTCGCTTCTCGTTGGTCATGGGACCGATCGCCGGCCAGCGCGAGCGGATTTTCGGCATGCGGCCGACTTCGCTGATGGTTTCGTAAGAGGTGCCGGGCGCGATTGCGGAATCCGGCAGCTTGTGCAGCCGCTGAAAGTGCGAATTGCAGAGCACCAGCCGATTATCGGCATCCCAGAGCACGAACGATTCCGGAATGGTCTCGATGGCGTCGCGCAGCCGCAAGTCGGCCTCGACCGTGCGTTCGGCGAGGCTCCGTTGTTCGGTGACGTCGACGGCGATGCCGATCAGGTGCAGCTTGCGGTCGCCGGTGCCGCCGGTCAGCTCGCAGCGGACTCGGAGCCAGATCCAGTGTCCGTCGCTGTGCTGCATCCGGAAGCTCTGATCGATATGGCTGATCTCACCGGAGATGAGCTGATCAGCGATGGCAAAGAGATCGATGTCATCGGATCGGACCAGCGCATTCACTTCGCCGAAGGTCAGAAGATCGCTGCGGCCCTGGAGGCCGAGCATGGAGAACATCGAGTGCGACCAGAAGATGCGGCCGCGCGACAGATCCCAATCCCACAATCCGCAGCGGCCGCGGTTGAGAGCGGTATCGATGCGGGCGCGAACCGCGTCGTTGATCAGGTCGCCCTCGCGGGCGCGGGTCGATTGCCAGTGAAAAGCGAAGCCGAGGATGAGCACCACGAAGCTGGTGGTGGCCGATAGCGTCACCGAAAGCGCCGCATCGGATCGCCACAGCGATGTGAGGTCCTTTTGGATGACGACGACGCGTCCTGGCAACGATTGCAGCGGCCGCGCCGTGCCCATTGCATCAGTGCCGGCCGGAAGCTGCATGTCCACGATCTGCAGCAGGCCTGTGGTGGGAGAGGACACAAGGCTTGCTTCTTCGAAGGCGCTTAGAAGCACCAGCGCATTGTCGTTCATCGCTCCGGAGGACAATTGCGCCAGCACGCGCTGGTCGGCGGTCACGATCAGCACCTGCTGATCGGATGCGGCATTCCATGGCGGCATCAGCTTTGGCAGCAATTCCTGCAGGGCCGCCGCGGTGCCGGCATGTCCGGCTGCGAATGACGCGCGATCAAGCCGCTCCGCGAGCAGATCGGCGAGCGCTGCGAGGTCACGCTTGGTCGATGCCTTGACCTGCCGGTTGTGATCGGTGACCTGGACATAGGCGCCAAAGCAGATGGTGACGAGGAACGCGATGATCAGGGTGGGGACCGCACGCCTGAGCAGCGGCTCGGCGTTCAGCAAGCGGTGGTAGGCCGGCTTCGCGATCGATTGCGCCAATCCCTTGATCGAATCGGATTGAACGCATGCGCTGTCCGTGCGCGCGCGCGTCATGCCTTGCCCCCTAGGAGATCCTCTGGAATGTCGCCCGAGGGACCTGCCCGCGGGAACACAAGCTCACCAGGTAGTGTCCGGCGATCGAATCCCAGGTGATCCTTGAGATTGTGGCGAACGCGGTCGTCTCTACCTGATCCGGACGGGCCCCCACGGCCGATCCGAATCACTTCGATTTGAATCAAATTTTAGCAATCTGTCGAGAGTCAATGAAAGGTTAACGCGGAATAAATATTGTCCAACGCTGTTTGAGTGGTATCTGTTCGCGAGGTGTCGAGTCCGAAACGAGAACGGCGCGCTGTCAAAGCCGCGCCTCCCGCGCGAACGATCGGATCATGCGCCGCGCCTGGGCCGCAGCGATGGCCGGGTCAGGGGGCTCGCGCAGGCTCGGCGTGGCTGATCACCCGCTTGACGGCGGGAAACGCCCGCCGCAGCGCGCGCTCGATGCCGTCCACGTGCTCGTGAACCGTGGCGACCGTGGCGGTCGGTGCGGCGCGGCAATGGAAGTTGACGATCTCGCCGGCGTCGGTCTCGCGCACGCGCACGTTATGAATGTCTTGGATGGCGTGATCGGCGGCGAAGCGGGACAGGGCCGCGGCGATTTCCGCGACGCGCGACGGCGCCGCATCGGTCCCCGCCGGCATCTCCGGCTCGAGCGGCTCGATATGGGTGTCGACCTCGACATCGTCACCGAATTCGTCACGGATCTTCTGTTCGAGGCCGTGGGCGATGTCATGCGCCGTATGCAGATCGAGCGCGCCGTCGACTTCGAGATCGATGCTGACGGTCAGCCGGCCGCCAAGATCATGAACGGTGACGTGATGGATTGCGAGGGCCGAATTGCGGGCGATCACCATGATCCGCTCCCGCACGGTCTCGTTGTCGCGCGCCACGGGGAGCGCCGTGAAGGTGAGGTCGGCATCGCCGAGCGTCTTGCTGATGGCAGCCTGGGCCTGCCGCTTAATGCCGTCGATGCGGTCGATCGGATAAGTCCGAGGGACCTGAACGTCGGAATCGACGAAGTATTTCGGCCCGACCATCCGAAGCCTCAGCCGGCTGATGCCGACGACACCCGGAACCGCCAGGATCGCCGCGCGCGCCGCCTCGGAGGCGCCTTCCGGCGCGCGATCGAGCAGCGTTTCGATGGTGGAGCGGCCAAGACGCAGGCCGAGAAATGCGATGACCACCGCAATGCCGATGGCCGCCGCAGCATCACCCCAGGGATAGCCCAGCGCTGATAGACCAAGACCGGCGATCACTGCCAGCGAACCCAGCACATCGGACGCGAAGTGAAGGGCATCGGCCGCGAGCGCCTGGCTTTTCGTGCGCTGCGCGGCACGATGCAACGCCAAAGCGCGCCAGAGATTGACCCCGATATCGGCGACCAGCACGACGAAGGGCACGAACGACAGCGTCGGAGGAATCGCGCCGTCGCGCAGATGGGTATAGGCAGTGACCAGAATGCCGCCGGCCAGCACATAGAGCAGCGCGATGACGCCGAGCGCGGACAGGCTTTCAAACTTGCCGTGGCCGTAGTGATGCTCATCATCCGCCGGGCGGTCGGAGAAGCGGACCACGATCCAGGTGACGATGGTCGCGATCAGATCGATCGTGCTGTGCAGTGCTTCGGAAATCAGCGCGAGGCTGCCGATCGCCACGCCGACGATGAACTTCAATGCAGCCATCGTTGCGCTGGCCGCGACTGAAATCGTCGCCACGTTGGCTTTGAGGTTGGAGGTCGGCTCGCTCATGCGCGGGATGTAGCAGTCCCGGCGGCGGCGTGGAAGATTGCAAAGCTATTCTTTTGCGACTCTCGTATGGGGTTCAGAAGTTTGCTTCATGATCTCCGCGAATCCGTCGAGCGAACTCCGGAATCGGGACACTAGCTGCATATGCAACTTATTCCGAATACAGTCTGTCGTTGGATAGCCGCAGATGGACTGAGAACCATCCATCCTGCGCTCGATCGGCGAATCCCGAAACTCGAATTCGTGCACGGTCAGGCGGTCTTCGCGGCGGCCCGATCGTTGGGTCATCCAATCTCTCAAAGAGCGCGACGGGTCCCTTCATCCCGGCCTGAGCGATCATCGCTTCAAGCGCTGCCAGCACGGCGGCCGCGATCAATCAGCCATCACATGAAAGCTTCGTGGATGACTTTGCGCGTTGCGCGGAGCCGGCGGCAGGGGATTACGGCCGCAGCGCGCGCATCACGAAATCGACCACGTGCCTTCTGCGTTCGCGCAATGCCGGCTCGGTCGAAAGATTCCTATTGAAGATCGCCTGCAGCGTCGGCAGCCCGGAGAAGTAGAAATAACTCAGGGCGCCGATCGATATGCACAGCTGCGTCGGATTGACGCCTCTCCTGAACACGCCCTCGCGCGCGCCCTGCGCCAGAGTTAGCGAGAAGATGCGCAACAACAGCGGGCCGATCGCCGGAAGCTGCTGAAGGCCGCGGATATGAACCGCCTGATTCCGGCTTTCGTCATCCATGATGGCGACGAAGTCGGGATGCAGCGAGAGATAGTCAAACCAGCTCCCGACGATCTTCTTCATCAGCCGGTCGGGCTTCAGTCCGTTGAAATTGAGGTTCTGCTCGTATTGCTTGATCTCATCGTAAATCCACTCAAGCACGGCGACATAGATCGCATCCTTGTCACCGAAGTAATGATAGAGCAGCTGCTTGTTGACGCCGGCCTGCGCTGCGATCGCATCGACGCGTGCTCCGGCGAGACCGTTACGGGCGAATTCCTGCCTTGCGGCGATCAGCAACTTGCGACGGGTAGAGGCCGCGTTGCGTCGGCGTGGGCGCGCGACCGCGCCGTTCAAGCTTGGCTCAGCCATTTTCCAACCGGAGAATCAAAATCGCGGATGGCGTAGGATCATCAATAGTGGCAGGGATAAGGATTCACAAGCGAATGCTTGAAATATCATTTGATGAGCATGGCGCACGCGACATCATTGTCAGGAATCGCGAATGGCAGATGTACGCGACTGCTGATCGCGTCATGCCCTAGCGCAAGTTTCCATCGAGGTCATTTAGACGAAAGTTCGCTACACGCGGACCGGACTTTGAACGCGCCCGCTGTCGCCGAACACCCGCAGATAGCGCTGTGTTTCTGCAGGATCGCCGGTGGCCTTTTCAGGATTGTCGGACAGCTTGACGGCCGGCCGGCCATTCACCGATGTCACCTTGCACACGATCGAGATCGGATCGAGATCCGTCGTCGGATCCGGAGCGCATCCGACGAAATCGTTGGTCAGGTTGGTGCCCCAGCCGAAGCTGATGCGCACCCGTCCGGCAAAGTGGTGATACGTTTCCTCGATCGAATCGACGTCCATTCCGTCGGAAAAGACCAGAAGCTTTTCTCGCGGATCGCGGCCCTTGGCTTTCCACCAGGCGATGATCTCTTCGCCAGCGCTGATCGGCGGTGCGCTGTCGGGGCGGAAGCCGGTCCAGTCCGCCACCCACTCCGGCGCATCGCGCAGGAATGCTTTGGTGCCGAACGCGTCCGGCAGCGCGATCAGCAGATTGCCGCCATAGGTGTGCCGCCATTGATCAAGCACGCGATAGGGGGCCCAGCGCAGTTCCTCGTCGTCGTTGGCCAGCGCGGCCGCGACCATCGGAAGCTCGTGCGCATTGGTGCCGATGGCTTCGAGATCGTTGTCCATGGCGAGCAGCACGTTCGAGGTGCCGGTGAAGGCCGGCCCGAGCCCTTCCTTGACGGCTTCGATGCACCAGCGCTGCCACAGGAAGCCGTGACGCCGCCGGGTGCCGAAGTCTGACAGCCGCAGTCCCTCCAGTCTGCGAAGCCGCTCGACTTTCGACCACAGCTTGGCCTTGGCGCGGGCATAGAGCACATCCAGCGCAAAACGTCCCTGACCTTTCATCGCCTGGCGCGAGCGCAGCTCGTTCAGAATGGCGAGCGCAGGAATTTCCCACATCGTGGTGTAGGCCCAATGGCCGTGAAAATGCAGCTCATACTGGCCGTCGACCTTGCGCAATTCGTATTCTGGCAGCCGAAATTCACCCAGCCATCGGATGAACTCCGGCGAGAACATCTGCGTCTTGCCGTAGAAGGTGTTGCCGGCGAGCCAGATCAGCTCCTTCTTGCTGAAGCGGAGGCCGCGGGCGTGATCGAGCTGCGCGCGCAGCTCGCCCTCGTCGATGATCTCGCCGAGGCGGACGCTGCGGCTGCGATTGATGACCGAGAAGGTCACCTGTTCGTCCGGGTAGAACTCCCGGATCATCTGCATCATCAGCAGCTTGTAGAAGTCGGTATCGAGCAGGCTGCGCACGATCGGGTCGAGCCGCCAGCCATGGTCGTAGGTTCGCGTGGCAATGTCTGTGACCGGCATGCTGAATTACAACTCGACACTCGACGACCACTTGGCCGTCACCTCATGTGTGATTCCTATGCTGGGGAACCGGCATCGGCAATAATAAATGTCGCATGGCCGGGTGTCGCAAGATCGCCGCGACAATCAAGCGGATCACACCGGGCGCGCATATGCTCGTTCCCCGGGTGGAAAACGGCCATGATTTCGATTAGGAAGGCTGCCAAGGGACGCCTTGCGGTGTCGCAGCCTCAGAACGGTCATCTGCAGATGGTCTGAAGGTGGCGCAGATGATGAGGGGCAGCATGCCGGTCGGGTCTTGGGAGTTTCGGTTTCGAACCAGAGCGCTGACGCTGCTCACCCTGCTGGCATGCTCGGGCGTCATGGCGGGATGCGCCGGCGTCGGTGACGGCCCCATGTCGGGGGCCTTCGTCGATCCCGCGAAATACGATCTCTATGACTGCAAGCAGCTCGAGGACGAGCGCAAGGCGCTCGAGGCGCGCAGCAAGACGCTGCAGGGTTATATCGACAAGGCGCAGACCGGCACGGCGGGGACGCTTGTCGGCGAGGCCGTCTATCGGAACGACTATGTGAGTACGCGCGCCTCACTCAAGCTCGCCAACGAAAACTGGGAACGCGGAAAATGTGCGTCGAGCATGCAAGCGCCGGCCCGCTGATCCGATGACGGGAAGGCTTACGGCCTCCAGTCGTAGACCCAGCCTTGCCGTGCCAGCAGCCGTCGTCCTCCCAGCACGGCCATTCCCAGATCGCGGGCCCATGCGGCCGGCCCTGCCAGATGATAGATCCGGCCATTGCTGCGTGCGAGGTTTTGCACCCGCTTGACCCGCGGCTGGCGGCGGCGTGCATAAAGCGAGAGGCCGGCAGGGATATCGTTTGGCGTGTCGGCCAGGCTCGCGGCCAGGACGGCCGCATCCTCGATCGCCATCGCGGCTCCCTGAGCAGCAAATGGCAGCATTGCATGGGCGGCGTCGCCGAGCAGGGCGACACGTCCTTCGGTCCAGGCAATCGATTGCGGCAGCGTGAACAGCGCCCATTTCCGCCACTGCCTGACCGACGCGATGATCGCACGGGCCGGGGCGGACCAGTGCTGCGGTTGAAAGGCCGCCTGAACCTCGACCATCTCCGCCGGCGCGCTCCAGCCGGACTCCCGCCAGCCGCCGGGACTGAAAGCCACCACATTGGTCCGGCGTCCCTGCGACACCGGATAGGTGACCATATGGGCGTTGCTTCCCATCCAGAGCTGCACCGTCGAAGAGGCATCTTCCGGCCGCGGTTGCTCGACCGTCCCGCGCCAGGCGATCAGGTTGCTGAACACGGGAGATGCGTTCGGCAGTAACTGGCGGCGGACATTGGACCAGATGCCGTCGGCACCGATCAGCGCGGCTGCGCGTTCCTCATGGGAGGTCCCTCCCTCCCTGATCCGGCAAACAACCTCGTCAGATGCACACGTATAGCCGGCGAACTCGCTGCCGAGCCGGAGCGTGATTGCGGGATGCGATTGAACCCTGGCGGCCAGGGCCGCCTGGAGGTCGGCGCGATGGATCACCCAGTAGGGCGCATCGCCCGAGCTGGGAGCAAGCGGCAGCCGCACCAACTCGACGCCGCGAGGTCCGCTCATCACGCTGACGCTCTCGGGGGCGATGGCGCGAGCGGCGAGGTCCATTCCGAGGCCAAGTCCGGAAAGAACGCGGCTGGCATTGGGGGAAAGCTGCAGACCGGCGCCGGCTTCCTCCAACCGGTCGGCCTTTTCGACGATGCGGATCTCGACTTCCTTGTCCGCAAGCGCAAGCGCCGCCGTCAATCCCCCGATGCCGGCACCGGCAATGAGGATGGGGCCGCGCGACGTCGCCACCGAGGTCTCAGGTGACCTTGTCCATCACGACGCATTCCGGTGGCCGTGCAGTGCCGGGAGCCAGGTCGGCGGCATAGCGATAGAGCGTCGAGCAATAGGGGCAGATGATCTCGTTGTCGTTGCCGAGATCGAGAAAAACGTGCGGATGGTCGAACGGCGGATTGGAACCGACGCACATGAACTCCCGCGATCCGATCTCGATGACGGCCACACCGGCGTCATTATGAAAGTGAGGGACAACGTGATCGGACATCTTGTTTCACCTTTGCTCGCAAACAGCCGCCGGCTGGTCAGGAGGGCACGGACGGGCGCACCATACGGGCGACTTGCCCTGATTCCTAGAGCGACATTGTGCCGAGCGTCCTGGCGCCAAATTCGACACAATCCTGACATTTTGGAGAAGCCCTTCTTTCGTCTGGCCACTTTCCGCACATATCAAGGCGGCGGTATCGGGCGAAGCATTGAGGCGGTGAAGCATGCGCTGGCGGGTGACCATGGCAGTTGCGGGAGCGGCAGCATGCGCTGCCGGCTGCGGCTTGTTGTGGCCGCATGCTCGCGATGCCGCCGGCCTGCTGGCGGCCCAGGATGATCCCGTCGCTCTGTCCGATCTGCAACTCGTCAGGGTTGTGCGGGCGCAGCCCACCGCCATCGCGGACCAGATCGAGGCCGCGCTGGCAGCAGATGATCCTGATCTTGCAAACAGCTTTGTCGCATTGGCGGAGGATCTCGGCGTGAGCCTTCCGGCCGAGTTGACGGACCGGGTGGCAGCCGCCGTGGCCCGTCAAAACTCGGTGGGGAACATGGCGCAGCGCTTCGCGGCCGGGTTCGTCACCGGGCAGTCCGAGGATGCCGCGGGTCTGTCCGGCGCGGTCGCCGGGGACCTGCTGGTTTTCGGCGACATCCGGGATGTCGTCCGCGAGACCTCAGCCCTCGCCAGGGGCGAGGAGGCCGACCGGGTGATGCTGGGTCTGGCAGCCGCCGGAATTGCCATCACCGCCGCGACCTACGTATCTGTGGGAGGAACCACGCCGGTCCGGGCCGGCCTTTCTCTGGTCAAGGATGCCCGTAAGATCGGGCGACTCAGCGCAGGGTTGTCCCGCTGGGCGGGACGATCGATGCGCGAAGTGGTGGATGCGCCGCGCCTGCAGCAGGCCGTCGCATCCTCCTCGTTGTTGCGGCCAGCTCAGGCCGCATCCGGGATCAAGGCTGCCTTCCGGACTGAAAAGGCGGGGGCGCTGGTTCGGGTCGCCAAGGATGTCGGACGGATCGGCTCGAAAGCCGGGACACGGGGGGCATTTGATGTGCTGAAGATTGCGGACAATCCCAAAGAGGTCGCGAGGGCTGCGCGGCTGGTCGAGAGCAAGGGGGCGAAAAGCCGTGCCATCCTCAAGATACTGGGCCGCGGCGCGCTGGTCCTCGCCGCAGGGGCGTTCGAGCTTGCGTTATGGGTTTTTTGGGCGCTGATGGCGCTGTTCGGCGTCGTCGCCTCGATCAAGGCTTCGACCGAGCGGCTGACCTGGGCCTGGCTGAATGCGCGCAAGGCGCGTCAGCGTCGGCACCTTCTGGTTTCCTCTCCACTGACGGCTGCCTGATGCGGCCTCAGCCCGCCTCGTGATGGCTGCCCTGCCGCGGCCGTCGCGCCTCTCTCCACACACCGTCCCAAGGATAGAACAAGATGCCGAGCTTCCATAACGGCGCCGTCGAGATTGCGTATCTTGACGAGGGGGAGGGCGAGCCGATCGTGCTGGTGCACGGCTTCGCCTCCAGCAAGAACGTCAACTGGGTCTATCCAACCTGGGTTTCCGAACTGAAGAAGCACGGCCGGCGGGTGATTGCGCTCGACAACCGCGGCCATGGAGAGTCGACCAAGCTCTACGATCCTGAGGACTACTACATCAGCATCATGGCCGGCGACATCGTTGCCCTGATGAATCATCTCGGGCTGGAGCGGGCGGACATGATGGGATATTCGCTCGGCGCGCGGTTGACCGGCTATCTTGCCCAAAGCCAGCCCGATCGTCTTCGCTCCGCCATCTTCGGCGGCCTCGGCATCGGCATGGTCGAAGGCGGAGGCCCCGGTGAAAACGTCGCCAGGGCCCTGGAGGCGGACTCGCTGAACGATGTCAGCGACCCGACGGGCCGCATGTTCCGCGCGTTTGCCGATCAGACCCGTTCGGACCGGCGAGCGCTGGCGGCCTGTCTGCGCGGCTCGCGGCGGCTCGCGACCCGGGAGGAGGTGGCGAGTATCCATGTGCCGGTGCTGATCGCGGTGGGGACCACCGACGAGATTGCCGGCTCGCCGCGCAAACTCGCCGACATCATCCCGCATGCGGAAGTGCTGGATATTCCCGGTCGCGACCACATGCGCGCTGTCGGCGATAAGGTCTACAAGGCCGGCGTGCTCGACTTCCTCTCGCGCCGGCCCTGAAGATCGCGGGCAGGATCAGGCCGCGCCGGGATGCGCCTCCCGGCCGCGCGAGCGCGCGAGGCGCAGCCGCTCAACGGCGATCAGCACGACGAAGACCGCGATCCAGGCCATCCGTGCGCCGTAGCGGTCGTGCGGGCCGGAGATCACGCCGCACAGGAATGCGTTGCCGAGCAGAGCAAGGGCCACCGTGGCGGCAAGCAGGCTGAGATCGCTCAGCCGGCGCAGCCACAGCGCGCGGACCAGGATCACGATGAGCAGCAGCATTGAGATCAGGGCCACCGGCACGTGGACGGAGTTGATCGGCGTGAAGTTGATGTCCCAGTGCTGTTGATGGGCCGCACGCATCGCCACGGTTTGCGCCGGAAGATAGCGCTCGATGATGCCGTAAGTATGCGGGATCCAGCCGTTGGTGCCTTCGCCGGTCGCGACCATGCGCAATTGCGTGGCGGTCGCCACGAGCGCGGCTTCGACCTGCCACAGCGGGTAGGCCAGCAGCGACTGGTAGGCGATGAAGCCCATCTCGTCATCCATTCCTTCAAAGCGGCCGAGCTTGTTGAAGACGCTGTCGTTGCTCCACAGGAAGTCGTCCGCGGTCGGCGGCAGCTCGTTCCGATATGGGCACAGCTTCAGCTTGATCTTGTCGCAGTAGTCGTTGAGGTAGCGCGCGACGATGCCGTCCTGCATCATGCGGCCGAAGGTGACGCCAGGGCCGCCGGGAGTCCAGGCGAGCTGCCCGGACAGGGCATAGTTCGCGCTGACGAGCAGCGCTGCGCTGGCGGCGACCGCGAGGCTTCCCTGGATCAGGCCGCTGCGCCTGATGCGCCCGCGCAGCCACGGATAGACCATCCATCCGGCCACGCAGAGCCCGAACAGCACGCCGAAGGTGGCGCTGTGGGTTGCGGCGGAGAACGAGGCGAATGCGAACAGGGCGACTTCTTCGCCGGTCGAGAGCCGGTCGCCATGCGCCACGATCAGAAACAGTGCCAGCACCGCGAGGCCGGCAAAGATGTCGGTGATCAGCATCGATGCCAGCCAGGGCAGCGCCGTGGCGAAACAAAGCACCACGGCAAAAGCGGCCACGCGCATCACGCCCGGCAGGCCCATCACCCGCAGGACGAGGTGAAGCACCCACAACGTCACGGCGGACTGGAATGCGAGATTGATCCAGAAATAGGTGGCCTCGCCATAATGCAGGTAAAGGCCATAGACCGTGGAGCGGCTGGGCACAAGGTAGCCCTCGTACCACCGGGCGAGATAGCCGCCGGTGTCGTACTGGAGCAGCGGATAGCCGTTCCAGAGCGCCGGGGCGACCAGAAGGAGAAACGCGCCGGCCAGGACAGCCAGGGCGATCGTCCGGTGCGATGTCGCCGGAGCGCCGGCGGTAAAGGTCTGCGTACTAATGGTCGTGCCCTCGGCCCCTGCTGGCAACATGCTCAGATTCCGCAGTTTTCCCAGCCGGTAGATAATCCGTTGCTGCCACCGGGGACGATTGCGAGGGGCTTTGCGCGATCATATGTCCTGATGGATTTTGGTGATTTGGAGAGAAATTTGCGAGCAATCCGCGGCGGATCAGCTTTTTTTGAGAAATTTGCAAGTAGAAAACGGCGGGCGCCTCAAAATTTCGCATGCGGACAGCCGCGGGCGCGCCATGTTATAAGGGTGGCGTATGAGAAGTGAGGACGGCATGGCGGTGCATCAGGTCAATCCGCAGAACGCAAAGGTAAGCGCGCTGGACCCGATCTGGGATCGTATCCGCCTGGAGGCTGAGGATATCGTGCGCCGGGAGCCCGAGCTCGCGTCCTTCATCTATGGCACGGTGCTGCACCATGCCCGGCTGGAAGCCGCGGTCGTCCACCGGGTGGCCGAACGTCTCGACCATTCGGCGCTGTCCGGCGATCTGATCCGGCAGACCTTTGATGAAGCGCTGCGGGACGACCCGGACATCGGCAATGCCTTCCGCGCCGACCTCGTCGCCGTCTACGACCGCGACCCGGCCACATCCCGCTTCATCGATCCCCTGCTGTACTTCAAGGGTTTCCATGCGATCCAGACCCACCGTCTGGCGCATTGGCTGCACCGCCAGGGCCGCAAGGATTTTGCCTATTACCTGCAGAGCCGTTCGTCCTCGGTGTTCCAGACCGACATCAATCCCGCTGCGAGGATCGGCCGCGGCATTTTTCTCGATCACGCCACCGGCTTCGTCGTCGGCGAGACTGCGGTGATCGAAGACGATGTCTCGATCCTTCACGGCGTCACGCTCGGCGGGACCGGCAAGGAGAACGAGGATCGGCACCCGAAGATCCGTCGCGGAGTCCTGATCGGCGCCGGCGCCAAGATTCTCGGCAATATCGAGATCGGCCGCTGCGCCCGCATCGCGGCCGGCTCGGTCGTCGTCAAGCCGGTGCCCAACAATGTCACGGTGGCAGGTGTGCCGGCCAAGGTCGTCGGCGAGGCCGGCTGCGCCGAACCGTCGCGGACCATGGACCAGATGCTCCACGCCACCGGGCTTTGAGGCCGCAGCGTTTGTTTCGGGCGTGAATTCGTATAGACATACCGGCCCGCAACTGACCGCGGGCGGTGCGTTGCCGCAACGGTCAGCCCCGCAAACTGGAGATTCTCGTGGACGTTAAGGAAGTCAGGAAGCTTGATGCCTACCTCAAGCGCGTATTCGGCAATCCGAAGATTCGCGTCGTGCCGCGCCCCAAGAAGGACGACTCGGCTGAGGTCTATATCGGCGAGGAATTCATCGGCGTCCTGTTCGTCGACGACGAGGATGACGATCGCTCGTTCCAGTTCCAGATGGCGATCCTCGAAGACGACCTCGTCGAGGAAGACTGATCGTCCCGCAAGGCTTCAATCCGGCAGGCGGCTGACTGGCGTCGTTTGCCGGGCGCTCTGCTATGCAGGCCCGCGCTTCAGTCGTGGGGGCCGTGAAGCCGTTCGGTGAGACGGTCCATGGCTGCGGCGACCTCACGCCATTGCCCGAGCCATTGGCGCGGGTAGCGGAACGTCAGGTCGACGCCGCCGAGGCGGCGTTCGCTGAGACACGTGCCGGGTGTTTCCGCCTCGCGGGTGCAGCGGGCGACGAAGCCGGGCGGCTGCCCCGCCGTGCCACTCATCATCAGATCCTCATTCTCATAAGGGCTGCCGTCGCGAAACGCCTGCCGCACCAAACCGTCGTGCTCGGGCGCAGTGGTGGTTTCGAGGTAGCGCGGATAGATGGTCTGCAGCCGGACCTCGGGCGACATCGCGCCGTGATGGTCTGCGATGGTCAGGAAGATGCGCTGCATCGCGATCTCGGCATGCCCCTCGATGTCCGGGCTGAGATGGTGTGGGGGGCTCGGCGGCTGCAGCGACGGAAACGCGAAAGCGAGGTCGACACGCTCCTGGGCGCCGGGCTGCCGCTGAACCTTTTCGCGGATCGCCTGCGGCGGAATGTTGAACAGCACGCCTCCGATGGTGATCGGCAGTCGCGACGGCTGCTCCGACGGGGAGGGTTGCCAGGTCGGCCACAGCAGATAGGCGATGAACACCGCAGCGCTGACGCTGAGCAGGCCGGAGAGCAGCGCCATGCCGTAATAGGGACGCTGCTGCCGGCGGCGGACCGGCCGCGCATGGGAGGATGAAGCTGGTGGCATGGGAGGGGCCGGATAGGTGG
>Ga0180222_1000631_pt1 | contig 48647 bp, 40 predicted proteins | sample eDN5th37CKraftOP_FD_151336 | JGI IMG/M metagenome (GOLD analysis project Ga0180222, IMG submission 151336) | Enriched Organic Plus compost microbial communities from Emeryville, California, USA - eDNA 5th pass 37_C Kraft OP (version 2) (version 2) ...
CATTCCGTCGCCCCCGCGCAGGCGGGGGCCCATCTCTCCCTCCATCGGGAACGCCGCTTTCCCATCGCACCAGCCATGGGCCCCCGCCTCCGCGGGGGCGACGGACACGGAAAACACTGCCCCACCGTCCCGAACGAAGGCGAGGACGCGCCGCCCCCCACCGGACAACCGCCCTCACGCGCAAACGGCCTCCACGCCCCGGCGGCGTTCGTCACGACCGGGGGCGGCCCCGTCGTTGCGCGCCGCCAACGACGGCAACGCGCCCGGCTGCCGCGCGTTGACCCGGCAGAAGGAGAGATGCGATGACCGAGAAGCCGGTTCCCCGCGATCCGCACCCGGACAACGACCTCATCGAGGAGGCCGATGTCGAGCTCGCCGCCCAGTCCGGCCGCTCGGGCGGCCGCGTCGCCGAGGAGATTGCGAGCCGCGACGAGGAGAAATCCGCGCTCGGCGCCGATCCCGAGCGGACGGGCGTCACCAAGAGCGCCAAGCTCCAGCCGAACATCCCCACCCGCGCCGATCACCAAGGCGCGCAGGGCAGCGGGCACGGCCGGAAATAGGCCGCGGGGCGCAGGAGGAGCAGAGGCATGGCGCAGAAGGGCACGGGCGGGAATCCGGGAGCCATCAAGAGCAAGGGCGGCGATCCCGGTGCGGGCACCGGCAGCAAGACCACCGGCGGCAAGGGCGGCGGCGGCCGCTCGGGCGGCAGCAAGTCCGGCGGCGGCGGCAACAGCGGCGCCGCAAAGGGCCGCTGAGCGACGTCGACCGGCGGCCCGGAGCAGGCCATGCGCCCGCTCCGGGCCGGGTGCGATCAGAGCCGCGTGGCTTCCTGGGGATCGCTCGCCGGAGCCGCGGCGCCGCCTTTCGCCGTCCAGCGCTGCAGCAGCTCGTGCGCGGTCATCCGCCCGCCGAGTCCGAAGGCGAGCGCGATCGCTACGGCGGCCGATCCCAGGATCAGGCCGAAGGCGAGGTTCACGATCTCGTTGGCGAGCCCCATGAAGCGCAGCCCGATCGCGACCGCCAGCGCGATGATCGCATATTTGAGGATCGAGGGCAGCCCGCCCTCGCCGACCGAATCGCCGACCAGCCGGGTCACGATCCGCGCCATCAGCACGCCGAGCACGATGATCACGCTGCCGAAGATCACCCGTCCGCCGAGGTCGGTGATCTGCATGAGCATCAGGGATACCGCGTCGAATGCCAGCAGCCGCGCCGCCTCGATCGCCGAGAACAGCATGATCGCGGTCAGCACGATCGCGCCCACCACCCGCGAAGGCTGCGTCGTCGGCGTGAAGCCGCCGATCCCGGTCAGCGCGCGATCGAAGCCGAGTGAGGGCAGGATCTGCTCGACGAGGCCGCGCACCCAGCGCGCGACGAACCAGGCGATGGCGAGCACGATCGCCGCGGCGAGCACGCGCGGTATCGCGTTGAGCACCGTCTGAAGCACCGCCACCGCCGGGTCGGAGATCGCCGAGATGCCGAGCACCTGCAGGGCGGCGATCGATACCGGGATCACGATCAGCGCGAAGACGATCACGCCGACCGTGCTGCTGATCGTCACCGGTGCCGCCCGCGCGGGCGCGGCGGCCTCGCCGGCCTCGCCGGTCACCGCGCCGACCCCGGCCTTGCCCAGCCAGCCGTCGACGTTCGCGGCGGCGAGCGCGGTCTCCACGATGTTGCGGACGATCCGCGCGATCAGCAGCCCGACGAAGAAGATCAGCCCGGCGCCGATGATGCGCGGCAGATAGGCGAAGACCTCGTCGGTCAGCGTGCGGATCGGCGTCAGCGCCTGGGATAGCCCGATCGGCTGCAGGGCGATGATGAGTCCGACCAGCCAGACCAGCCAATAGGCGAGCGCGCCGATCTGCCCGCCCAGCGTCTCGCCGGGTCTGGCGGCGCTCTGCCGCTGCAGCGCGGGCACCCGATCGACGGCGCGGGCGATCGCCCATTTGACGCCGCGGGCAACGAAATGGGCGACGATCAATATGATGATGGCGGCCAATATCCGCGGCCCCCATGTCACCACCTGGTCACGCAGCATGGCAAGCTGCGGGTTGGGATCATACTCCATCGGGATCACCTCCGGTTCTGTTCGAACAGCCCAGCCTAACAACGATCCCGGCGCGAACCCATCCCCTTTGGCCCGGCAGGGGCTGGACTTGACCTTTTCTTACCGTTGGGGCGCGATATTTTGGACCGGACTCGCCCATGACCGCGGCTCGTCTTGCCGCTCGCCGGCCGGCGCGCGGGCGCCGCCGCCCCTCCCGCTCCCCTCGCGAATGTCGATCATCCCAAGATATGCTGCACAGCTCCCCGCGCGCGCCTATCTTGCCGGTGCGCGGGCCGGCCCGCTCGCCCCGCATACCCGCTCGCCAGCAAGGAGACGACGACATGACGACACGGACCGCGACCGCCCGCTACGAAGGGCTCGGCAAGGACGGCAAGGGCAGCCTCTCCACCCAATCGGGCGTGCTCAAGGACCAGTTCTACGCTTTCAACACCCGCTTCGGCGAGGATCCGGGCACCAATCCCGAGGAGCTGATCGCCGCCGCCCATGCCGGCTGCTTCACCATGGCGCTGAGCTTCGCGCCCGCCCGCGCCGGCTTCGCCGACGGCACGCTCGAGACCAGGGCGGCGGTGAAGCTCGAGCAGGGCGATGGCGGCTTCACCATCACCCGCTCCGATCTGACGCTCGCCGCCTCCGTTCCTGGCATCGATCCCGCCAGGTTCGCCGAGATCGCGGCCGAGGCCAAGGCGAACTGCCCCGTCTCCAAGCTGCTCAACGCCGAGATCACGCTCACCCACACGCTGAGCTGATCCGCACCACCCGCCTCTCCCCTCCGGGGAGAGGGCCGGGGTGAGGGCACGTGGATCTATCGAGAAGCCCGCCTGGATGGAGACAGGCCCTCTCCCTGCCCCTCTCCCGCAAGCGGGAGAGGGAATTTAATACGCCCGCGCGATCGCGAACTCCACGGCCTCGACCAGCGCCGCCTTGGCGACGCTCGAGGGGAAGCGGCCGAGCGCGTCGATCGCGCGCTGGCCGTAGGTGCGCGCCCGGCCCAGCGTGTCGTCGATCGCGCCGGTCGCGCTGAGCAGCCGCTTGGCGTGCGCCAGATCCTCGTCCGAGACGCGCCGGCCTTCCATCGCGTCGCGCCAGAACTGCCGGTCGGCATCGCTGCCGCGCGCATGGGCGAGGATCACCGGCAGCGTCACCTTGCCGTCGCGGAAATCGTCCCCCGCGTCCTTGCCCATCGTCGCCCCGTCCGACGCATAGTCGATCGCGTCGTCGATCAGCTGGAAGGCGATGCCGAGGTTGCGGCCATAGGCGTCGAGCGTCTCCTCGACGCTGTCGTCCCGCTCCGCCACCACCGCGGCGATGCGGCAGGCCGCGGCGAACAGCGCCGCCGTCTTGGCGTGGATGATCTCGAGATAGCGTTCTTCCGGCGTCTCGATCTGGCCCTGCGCGGTGAGCTGGTTCACCTCGCCCTCGGCGATCACCGCCGAGGCGTTGGCGAGAATGCGCAGCGCGCGGATCGATCCATCCTCCACCATCAGCTCGAAGGCCCGGCTGAACAGGAAATCGCCGACCAGCACGCTCGCCGAATTGCCCCAGATGATGTTGGCGGTGCGCCGGCCCCGGCGCAGGCCCGATCCGTCGACGACGTCGTCGTGGAGCAGGGTCGCGGTGTGGATGAACTCCACCGCCGCGGCGAGCTTGTGATGGCGCGTGCCGGCATAGTCGAGCAGCCGCGCGCAGGCGAGCGTCAGCATCGGGCGCATGCGCTTGCCGCCGCCCGCGATCAAATGGCCGGCCAGCTCCGGGATCAGCGCGATCTCGCTCTGCATGCGCGAGAGGATCACCTGGTTCACATGATTGAGATCGGCGGCGACGAGGGTGGTCATCGGAGCCAGCGAGGGCGCGGCGGTGCGGCCGAGGCTGTGGACTGTGGCGCTCATGCGCCTGCCCTCTGGCGCGCGGCGCGCACAAAGGCAAGCGCGCGGGCTTGCCTGATCGCCCCTTCCCCGCGAAAAGGCGGCGGCGCGACGCAGGAGAGACGGGTGTGAGTGACGAGACGCTGGCAGGATATCGGGAAAGCATCGACAATATCGATGCGGCGCTCGTCTTCATGCTCGCCGAGCGCTTCAAGATCACCCAGGCGGTCGGCCGCTACAAGGCCGAGAAGGGCCTGCCGCCGGCCGATCCCGGCCGCGAGGAACGGCAGATCGCGCGGCTGCGCTCGCTCGCCAAGTCCGCCAACCTGGATCCGGATTTCTCCGAGAAGTTCCTCCGCTTCATCATCGACGAGGTGATCCGCCACCACGAACGGGTCCGGGTGGAAGGCTGATCGCCCGACGGGCAGCGGCGCCGGGGCGAGGCCCCGGGCCGCTATCCGTCAGGTCCGGCTCAGTGCCAGCGCACCGTGCGGCAGACGCGCACGCGGTGATGATGACGCCACTTCCACTTGCACACGCGCTTCACCTGCGGGCGATGGTGGTGGTGGCGAGGCGCGGCGGAAACCGGCGCGGCGAGCAGCATCGCAGCGGCGCAGGCCGCCGAAACCGAACCGACGATCCTCGAAAGCTTCATTGTGGCACCCTCCTGCTTGTGAGACCGCCGTCATGATGCGCGAGCGTAACGGACGTTCCATGAATTCGGGTTCATGAAGCGGGCGGCCGCCCTTCTCGCCTCACCGCATCGTGTAGCGGCCGGCCATCAGCGGGAGGTTGCCGTAATGCTTGATGCCCGGCGTTTTCTCCGCACAGAGATAGGGGATCGCGTGCAGCACGTTCATCACGGTGATGACGAAGCTGTGCTCGGTCGACTTGCGCGGGTTGCCGCCACCGGGGCCGAAGCGATCGGCCTGCTCGAAGGTGAGCCGCATCGAAGGCTCGCCCTCCACCGTGACCCGCCACTGGGTGGAGTTGGAGATGTCCGATTCCGCGAACCAGCCCTCGCCGAGATCGTAGGTGCAGGCCCAGTTGAGCCGCACGACGAACCGTTCCTTGCCGTCCCTCATGGCGCGGAAGGTCGAACGTGCGCCGCCGATCGTGCCCGGCGCGATCTTCAGCGACGCGATCTCCCCGCCGCCCGGCGAGACGAAATACCGGATGTCGTCCTCGATCGCGTCATAGTCCAGCATCAGCGCGTCGGCGGTGAGCGCCACCGTCTGGTTGAAGAATTTCGGCATCATCTCGTCATAATGCGGATGCTTGTTGGCGGTGACGTCCGCGAGAGTGCGGCCAAAGCCCAGCATGTTGCCGATGAGCTCCGGCGATTCGGCGACGTCGTGGAAATCGACGAACTCCTCGACGAGGATCCGATCCACCCGCAGGGCGAGATTGGAGAGGGTGATCGGCGCCACGCACTGCACATAGCCGGGGCTGATGCCGCCGCCGAACACGCAGGAGCGGCCCTTGGCGCAGGCGGCTTCCAGCCGTGCGACCACCCCCTCGCCGAGATATTTCGGATAGAGCAGCCCCGGCGTCAGCACGACATGCTTGCCCGATTCGAGCATCGGGCAGACGAGGTCGAGATCCGGCCAGAGGCCCATGAATGAGACGGCATCGGCGTCGATCGCCAATATCGCGTCGAGCGAGTCGGTGGCGATCACGCCCAGCGGCCCGATCCCGGCCAGTTCGCCCGCATCCTTGCCCACCTTGTCCTTGTTCCAGACGAGCAGGCCGACGAGTTCCAGCTCGGGATGGTCCGCCATCGCGCGGATCGCGATCCTGCCGGTGACGCCGGTGGCATATTGGATGACACGCAACTTCCTCGCCATTGCCGCACTCCCCGGTTGCCCCGCCAAGCGCTAGCGGCGGGCCGGGGCGGCGTCTCGCCTGCCGCGTCGTGATCGCGTGCGCATCTATGGATTCGATGCCAAAACGGCCCCGGGTTGACGCCTCCTCTTCCGGAACGCAGGGTCCGCAGCAGGCCGCAGGCACCGCCGCGCAGCAATGGGAAAGGCCCGCAATGGACGGTTACCGCGCCGTGGCGCGCATCCTGTCTCCCACTGCCTCGCTCGAGCTGCGGGACCACCAGATCTCACCCAACGACGCGCTTGCCGCCACCAGCGCCAACTATGTGATCGGCGCGGCGCTGACCGCGATTCCCGATCCTTCCGAAGGTCGTTACGACGTCGGATCCCGCGAAGGCTTCTCGCCGATCGGCCGGATCGTGTTCGTCCCCGCCAACGTGCCCTGGCAGGTCCGCACCGGCGGGGGCCGTTTCCGCACGCTCACCACCGAAGTCGCGCCCGATCGGTTTCACGCCGTCACCGGGCTCGCCGGCACCTGGAGCGAGCGCGAGCTGCGCGGCTTCCACGACATCCAGAACCCGCGGCTGCAGCAGGTGCTGCAGCATCTCCACGAGGAGGCGGTGGCGCCGGGCTTCGCCAGCGAGCTGCTGACCGATTCGATCGCCGTCACCCTGCTCATCGAGCTCGCCCGCCATCTGCGCAGCACGAGCGAGGCGCGCGCCGCCGGCCGGCTGGACGCCTGGCGCATGCGGCGCGTCACCGAGCTGATCTTCGCCGCGCCGGCCGAGGCGACCACCGTCGCCGCGCTGGCGCGGGCCTGCGGGATGAGCGAGCGCAGCTTCGTCCGCCGCTTCAAGGAGACCACCGGCCAGGGGATCGGCTCCTATGTGCGCGACGCCAAGATCGCACGGGCGCGCCAGCTGCTGAGCGAGGGCAAGCGCGGCATCAAGGAGATCGCCTACGAGACCGGCTTTGCGGACGCGAGCAGCTTTTCCTTCGCCTTCCGCCGCGCGACCGGGCAAACGCCGCGACAGTTCCGCCGGTCGGCCGGGGCGCGGAGCCAGGCCTGAGCCGCCGCCCCTTTCCGGCTTTCCCCGCGGCGCCGCGGCCGCTCAGGCCGTCGCCACGGAGGGCAGCCTCAGCCGCGCCAGCAGCCCGCCGAGATCCTCGCTCTCCTCGAGGCCGACCGTGCCGCCATAAATCTCCGCGACGTCGCGCACGATGGCGAGGCCCAGCCCCGTGCCCGGCTTGCCGGTGTCGAGCCGCGCGCCGCGTTCGAAGATCGCCTCGCGCTCGGCCTCGGGAATGCCGCGTCCGTCATCCTCGACCATGATCTCGACGAAGCCGGCCTGGCGCGACACCGTCACGAACACGCGCCCGCCGCCATATTTCGCGGCATTCTCGATGAGGTTGCCGAGCATCTCGTCGAGATCCTGGCGCTCGACATGCACCTCCGTGTCGCGGATGCCGTCGAGATCGATCGTCACATGCGGATAGAGGCGGCCGACCGCGCGCTCGACCGCGGTGAGCGAATCCCATACCAGCGCCCGGCTCTGCGCGTTGCCGCGCCGGCCGACGGCGCGGGCGCGGGCAAGATGATGGTCCACCTGACGGCGCATCGTCGTCGCCTCGCGGATCACCGTCGCGGCGAGATCCGGGCTCTGGGCCGTCGCCTCGTTCATGATCACGGTGAGCGGCGTCTTGAGCGCATGGGCGAGGTTGCCTGCGTGCCGGCGGGCCTCCTCGGCCTGCTTCTCGTTATGGGCGAGCAGATCGTTGAGCTCCTGCACCATCGGCGCGATCTCGGAGGGCAGATGCGCTTCGACCCGGCTCGCCGCGCCCGAACGGACCGCGGCGATCGCCCGGCGCACCTTGTGGAGCGGCCAGAGGCCGAAGATGACCTGCAGCGCCGCCATCACGATGAGCCCCAGCCCCAATATGACGAAGGAGCGCACCAGCGTGCGGCGCAAGGTCGCGATCTGGTCGTCGAGCGCCTCGCGGCTCTGCGCGACCTGGAAGCGCCAGACCACGTCCGATCCCGGCAAGGTCGCGTCGCGTTCGAGGACGCGGAGCGATTCGTTGGGGAATTCCTTGCTGTCGTAGACGTGCGTCTCGATGTCGTGATGGCCGCCCTTGACGAGCAGCGCGCGATCCCACAGCGAGCGCGAGCGGAAGGGGTCGTGGCCCATGCCCGAGACCTGCCAGTAAAGCCCCGAATAGGGCTCGAGGAAGCGCTGGTCGCCGAGCGGGCGGTTGAAGCGCACCTCGTTGTCCGGTCCGATCTCGGCGGAGGCGATCATCGCGGTGAGCACATATTGCAGCTGCGCGTCGAAGTTGCGCGTGACGGCATTGCTGAGCACGCGGTCGAGCGCCACGCCGCCGCCGAGCAGCAGGACGAAGATCCACAGGCCCGCGACGACGATCATCCTGCGGGTCAGCGACCCGGTGGTGCGCGGCGCCGGGATGCCTTCGGTCTGGTCCGTCGCGTCCGCCATCGATCAGCGGCGCACCGCTCTCGACGCCGCCGGCGCCGGTGAGGCGGCCGCCCCCGGCATCAGGCCGACGCTCGGGTCTCGGGGTCTTCCAGGCTGTAGCCGAGGCCACGGATGGTGGTGATCACGTCCTGGCCGAGCTTCTTGCGGATGCGCGTGACGAACACCTCGATGGTGTTCGAATCGCGATCGAAATCCTGATCGTAGATATGCTCGATCAGCTCGGTGCGGCTGACCACCTTGCCCTTGTGGTGAAGGAGGTAGCTCAGCAGCTTATATTCCTGCGCGGTGAGCTTCACCGGCTCGCCGGCCAACGTCACCTTGCCCGAGCGCGTGTCCAGCCGCACGTCGCCGGCGGTCAGCTCCGAGGAGGCATTGCCCGAGGCACGGCGGATCAGCGCGCGCAGGCGGGCGATCAGTTCCTCGGTCTGGAACGGCTTGGCGAGATAATCGTCCGCGCCCGCATCGAGGCCCGCCACCTTGTCCGACCAGCTGTCGCGGGCGGTGAGCACCAGCACGGGCATGTCCCGGCCTTCCTTGCGCCAACGGTCGAGCACGGTCAGTCCGTCGATCTCGGGCAGGCCGAGATCGAGGATCACCGCGTCATATTGTTCGGTCGATCCCAGGAAATGCCCGTCCTCGCCGTCCGTCGCGAGATCGACGGCATAGCCGGCACCTTCCAGCGTGGCGCGCAGCTGCCGGCCCAGATTGGGCTCGTCTTCGACAATCAGTACGCGCATCCCCATTCTCCATTTCGGCACGGCCTCTGGCCGGATATGCCAATTATCACGGAAATCGCCAGACGGGAGAGCCCGAACGCAGCGCGGCTATTGCCCCGAACGGCCGATGATCGCGCCGGTGCGTCCATCCACGTCGACCCAGATCACCGAGCCGCCGCGCATGAACTTCAACCGATAGGTCGAGGAGCCCGCATCGAACTCCGGGCCCAGATAGGATGCGCCGCCCATGCGCGGCATGACGCCGCGCTCGATCTCGCGCAGCGGCCGGATCGAGCCCGCGCGGCGGGCATCATAGGCCGCGTCCTGCTCCGGGGCGCGGCGCCCGCCATAGCCGGGCATCGGACGGTCCATCCCGCCCGGATCCCCGGCCGGCCCATGCGCGCCCGGCCGCGCCGAGGCATCAGCCCCGATGCACGCCAGCAGCAAGGCAAGGCTGGGTACGACTGCTTTCATACTCGACATGACGCTGTGGCATAGCGATATGGCCTTGAACAGGCCGTGAATAGGCCGATCACCTTATCCTTCAGACTGTTGCATCATGTCCGCACCCGTTCTTGCCTTTGAAGATCTCGGCGTCGTCCAAGGCGCCGGCTGGCTGTTCCGCCACCTCGACCTCTACGTCCAGCCGCGCGACCGGCTGGCGCTGATCGGCCGCAACGGCGCGGGCAAGACCACGCTGCTGAAGCTGCTCGCCGGCCGGATCGAACCCGACGAGGGCCGACGCACGATCGTCCCCGGCACGCAGGTCGTGCTGCTGGAGCAGGAACCCTCGCTCGCCGGCCATGCCACCTTGCGCGATTTCGCGCTCGCCGGGCCGAACGCACCGGCGGCGCATGCGGTGGAGGCGATCGCCGACCAGATCGGCATCGATCTTTCGCGCGAGGCCGCGACGGCCTCAGGCGGCGAGCGGCGGCGGGCGGCGATAGCCCGCGCGCTCGCCCAGGAACCCGACGTGCTGCTGCTCGACGAGCCGACCAACCATCTCGACATCGCGGCGATCGACTGGCTGGAGCAATGGCTCGCCCGCTATACCGGCGCCTTCGTCGCGATCAGCCATGACCGCACCTTCCTGACCCGGCTCACGCGCCAGACGCTGTGGCTCGATCGCGGCTCCATCCGGCGCGCCGAGGTGGGCTTCGGCGGCTTCGAGGCATGGACGGAGAAGGTCTATGAGGAGGAGGCGCGCGCCGCCCAGCGGCTCGATGCGAAGCTCAAGATCGAGGAGCATTGGCTGCAGCGCGGCGTCACCGGGCGGCGGCGGCGCAACCAGGGCCGCCTCGCCCAGCTCAAGGAGATGCGGGCGCAGCGCGCAGCCATGCTCGGGCCGCAAGGCACCTCGAACCTCGCCATCGGCAGCGACGATGTGCGCACCAAGGTGGTGATCGACGCCGAGCATGTGACCAAGCGCTTCGGTGAACGCACCGTGATCAAGGACTTCACCTTCCGCGTGACGCGCGGCGACAGGATCGGCGTGGTCGGCGCCAACGGCTCGGGCAAGACGACGCTGCTGAGGCTGCTCACCGGCGAGATCCCGCCCGACGAGGGCAGCGTCAAGCTCGCCAGGACGCTCGACGGCGTGGTCATCGATCAGCAGCGCAGGCTGATGGCGCCGGACAAGCGCGTGCGCGACGTGCTGGCCGACGGCGGAGACTGGATCGACGTGCGCGGGGAGAAGAAGCACGTCCACGGCTATCTCAAGGATTTCCTGTTCGATCCCTCGATCGCCGAGGCGCGGGTCGGCACGCTGTCCGGCGGCGAGCGCTCGCGCCTGCTGCTCGCGCGCGAGTTCGCCCGCCGGTCCAACCTCCTCGTGCTCGACGAGCCGACCAACGACCTCGACCTCGAGACGCTGGACCTGCTCCAGGAGGTGATCGCCGATTATGACGGGACGGTGCTGATCGTCAGCCACGACCGGGATTTCCTCGACCGGACCGTGACGGTGACGCTCGGGCTCGACGGAAGCGGCCGGATCGACATCGTCGCGGGCGGCTACGAGGATTGGGAGAGGCAGCGCCAGCCGGCCCGCAGCGCGCCCGTGCGCCCCTCTGCTCCCAAAGCAGATACGCTGCCAGCCGCGCCCAAGGCGAAGACCAAGCTCAGCTACAAGGACCAGCGCGATCTCGATCTGCTCCCCGCCGAAATCGAGGCGCTGGAAGCGGCGATCGCCCGCGACGAGCAGGCGCTCGCCGATCCGGACCTTTACGCCAGGGATCCGAAGCGCTTCGATGCGCTCACCCGCGCGATCGATGCGGCACGCGCGAGGCGCGACGCCGCCGAGCTGCGCTGGCTGGAGCTCGCCGAGATGGCCGAAGGGCTGCGCTGATCCGCTCGTCCGACGCTCGTGCGCAAAAAACCGGCGTGCCTGAGACCCGGATCACAGCGGCGGCGTAGCAAGACCCTAGACTTGCCCTTGCGACCCGACGGGAAGGCGCTCGCGTCTTCCCGTTCCTGCGGCCCGGCAGCGCAAGCTGCCGGGCCGTCTTTTTGTCATTCGGCCGCCCCGCCGGGACGTTCCTGCGGCGGATTGCCGACCACCCGGTCCCGCCCCGCACGCTTGGCCGCGTAGAGATGCCGGTCGGCATGGTGGATCAGCGCCAATATGTCGGTGCCGTCCGCCGGCGCGGTGGCGACGCCGATGCTGACGGTGGGCGTGATCGCGAGCGCATCGCCGAGCGCCGCCGGTACCGCCTGGCGCAGCCGCTCGGCATGGGCGAGCGCCGCTTCGTGCGCCATCCCCTCGCACAGCACGACGAACTCCTCGCCGCCATAGCGGAAGACCTGATCCTCGGCGCGCACCGACTGGCGCAGCGTGGCCGCGATGCGGCGCAGCACATCGTCGCCGGTGACATGGCCATAGCGGTCGTTGATCGCCTTGAAATGATCGACGTCGACGATGGCGACGCTGAGCGGCCGCCCCTGCGCCAGGGCGCGGGCGAGGCTGGCCTGCGCGCTCGCCTCGAACCGGCTGCGATCGGCGACGCCGGTGAGCGCATCGATGCCCGTCCTTTCGAGCAGCTCCTCGTAGCGATGGCGATAGGTGAGCTTGCCGAACAGATCGGTCAGCCGCTCGGTGCCGGGCTTCGCCGCCGCCGTCGGCTCGAACCAGCGCAGATAGGCCGCGATCAGCATCGAATAGACGATCGCCGCGACGGTCTTCGCCAGCCAACCGCCGAGCAGGGCGCTCGGGGGAGCCCCGGAGATGAAGCGCAGCCCCTGATAGAAGATCAGCTGGTCGAAGGTCAGCACGATGATCAGCGCGGCCGCCCCGCGGAGCACCGGATGGCGGGCCAGCCGGCGCCCAAGCCGCTCGTAGATCATGATCAGCCCGACGCTGTCGGCGAACAGCAGCGCGGTTCCCCATACCATCAGCGCGCCCAGCTGATCGAGCAGGGTGAGATCGGGATTGTAGCCGCGCATCTCCACCGGAGAATAGAAGCGCAGCACCACGGCGAGCGCGACCATCAGCAGATTGCCGACGAGCAGGCCGTAGATCGGCTGACGTACCGTCTCGGCATCCTCCCGGATGTAGAGCAGCAGGATCATCGCCAGCTTGCCCGAGAACATGACGGTCGATCCGGGCGAGATCAGCCCGAACGGGAGCTGGATGAAGAAGACCGCGGCGAGATAGGTTTCGAGGAAGTGCATCACGCCGAGCGCGCAGACGAACACGCCGGTGCCGAGCCGATGCCGGGCGTGGAAGAGGAACGCCATCACGGAAAAATAGAGCAGCGCCTGCGCAAGCAGGATCGTCGAGCCGATCATTGTATCTCAGTCCCCCCGCGTCAGGGCCCCTTGATATCCGCATGTTAACCATGTCAAGCCTGCATGCGGCCGTCACGGCCGCGGCATGCCGCCGCCCGGGAGTCGTTCCTCAGGCGCAGTCCGTACGGCAGCAAGGTCGCGTCGGCAGCGGCGCGGCGCCGCCGCAGATCGGCAGCGCCCTACCGGACGGCCCCTCCATCCGCAGCTTCGGCCACCGGCGTCACGCTGACCGGTAGCCCGGACATGCGCGGCATGCCCGTCAGCGGGTCGACATCCGCGCCGCTGGTGAGATGGTTGACGTTGTGCGCACCGGCCCAGCCATGCGGCACCGTCATGACGCCGGGCGGAAGGCTCTGGTCGAGCGCCACCACGCCCTCGATCGCCCCGTGCGCGCTGCGCACCACCGCCGTCGCGCCGTGGGCGAGCCCCCGGTCGGCGGCGTCTGCAGGGCTGAGCAGGATCGCCGGTTTCTCCCGCGGATCGATCATGCGCGAGTTGATGTGGTGGCCCCTCCGGCGAGGGATGAGCACCAACGGCGCCGGAGGCTCCATCTCCGCAAGCTGGCGCACCAGCGGCGCAGGCGCCAGCCGCCACCCGCCTAAACCGTCCGCGAACCGTTCCAGCCAGCCGATGGCGACGGGTGCATCGACGACATAGCGCTCCTGACGGAGGCGATCGATGCCGTGCCGCCCGCGCGCGGCGATGAGGGCGAGCACGTCCTCGTCGCTCGCCGTGTCGGGATCGATGCCGGGCAGGAAATCGCGGCCGAGCCGCTTGCCGAGCTGCGCCACCGCCCACCAATAGGAACGCACGCCAGACGGCGGCGCCACGACCGCCGGCGTATATTGGCTGGCCACCTCCGGAAAGGAGACGTCGGTGGCCAACGGCAGGTCCGCCCGCTCGAGCTGGTCCTTGGCCGGCAGGACATGGGTGGAAACGGCGGTGGTCGCCGTTTCCAATATCTCGATGGTCGCCAGAATATCGAGCTGGGCGAGCGCCGCCACGGTCCGCTCCGTCCCCGGCAGGCAGGCGACGAGATTGCCGCTGAGATTGATGATCGCACGCAGATGGCCCGCCTCTATCTCGTCGGGGATCGCGGCGGCGGGATATTCGCCGGTGACGGTCAGCAGCTCCGGCCGGCTCCGGGGCCCCGGCATGCGCCATCCCTCCGGCGGGGCGGGTACTATCTCCTGTCGATCGACCTGCGCGAGAAAGCCGGGATTGATCCAGGCGCCGCCCTCGCGATCGAGCGAGCCGGTGACGATCATCAGCGCCCAGCTCAGCCACTGGGTGACGTTGGCTGCCCGCGACATCGAAATGCCCGTTCCCGTCTCGACGCACAGGCGCCCGGCACGCCGCACCGCCGCCAGCAGCGCATCGAGATCGGCCGGCGCCAGCCCGGAAAGCTCCGCCGCCCGCTCCCGATCGAACGGCTCCACCGCCGCGGCCAATCCGTCGAGCTGCTGGGCATGCGCGGCGAGATAGGCGCGGTCCGCACCGTCGCGGAGCAGCTCGCGGATCAGCCAGGCCAGCACCGCATAGTCCGTCCCTGGCCGGGGCGCGAGGTGGCGGTCCGCCCGCACCGCGGTTTCGGTGCGGCGCGGATCGAGCACCCACACCTCGCCCCGCGCCCGCGCTTCCCGGAGCCGGGCGGCGGGCACGTTGAGCATGGAGGTGTGGCCGTGCGACACCATCGGATTGGTGCCGATGAAGAGGATCAGCCGGCAGCGGGCGAAATCCGGCCGGCTCATCATACCGCCGATTCCGGCCATCATCTCCGAGACCAGCATCTTCGACATCACATCGACGGACATGTCGCTATAGACCGCCGGCGTGCCGAGCGCCGCGGGAATCGCGCGGGCGGCGGCATAGCCCGCAGCGTCCATATAGCCGCCGCCGCCGATGAATATGCCGATCGCCTGAGGCCCTTCGCAATCGATGATCCGCCTGAGCCCGAGGGCGAGATCGTCGAGCACCTCGTCCCATTCCGCGCGGCGAAGGCTCCCGCCCGCCCGCATCCGCGGGTAGAGCAGCCGGTCGGCGCTATGGTGCACCTGCGGCAGCGCCCGTCCCTTCGCACAGGTGTAACCGGCGGTGAGCGGATGATCCCGGTCCCCCCGCACCCGCAGGACGTTCTGCCCTTCGACCTCGACGACGATGCCGCATGCCGACGTGCATATGCGGCAGAAGGACTGGATATCCGTTGCCATTGTCCTCTCCCTGCATCCGATCGGGCATCGCCCGTGCCGTGCCGGATCGACGGGATGATAGGCCCATCGCCCCTAACGGCAACGATCGACGGTGCGTGAGCCTGTCAGACCGGGCTTTGCGGCCGGATCGGGAAAGCCGGCCCTCTCGGGCACAGCTTTGCCGCGCGCGGCGATAGCCGCCGCGCGAAACGGCGCCGCCTGTGACTCGCATCACTGTCCGCAGCGCCGCCACTGCCTAACCAGATAGGATGAGACGCCTGCTCTGCTTCTTCGGCCGTCACCGCCATGGCCGCGTCCGCGAGGTCAGCCGGAGGCTCCGCGCCACCTGCACCGGCTGCGGAATCGGCCTCGTCCAGGATCATATGCGCCGCTGGCTGACGCTCGAGGAAGATGCGCGCCTGGAGGAGCGGCGCAAGGCGCGCCGGGCGCGGGCGATCGCGCGTCAGCGCCCGCCGATGCGGCCGTAGCGCGAATTCTCGAAGGAGATGACCGCGCCGGCATTGTCGCCGAGCGGCACCGCCGCCGTGCCAAACACCCCGCGGGCGCCGTTGGTGCCGATCATCGCTCCGATCTCGCCGTGGATCGCCCGGCCGCTGCGGCCGGCGGGGAGACCCGCACGGGCGGCATCCACCGAGGCTTCGGTCGCCTGATCGGCGATCGCCCGCTTCTGCTCTGGCGTGAGACGGATCACCTCACCCGGCGCACTGTCCGCCACCTGCGCATGCGCAGCCCCTGCCGCCGCCAGCAGTGACGCGAGCAGGAATCCGATGGAGGCGAGATGCGACGGCATCGAGCCGGTCTGCGGCGGGAAAGCTGAAGCGCCGGTGAACGATCGGGCCGAACGGCCGGCGCGGGGCTCCTAGACCGACTTCCCTTCCCGGCCGGCCAGCTCCACCACATATTGCCAGGCCACGCGGCCCGAGCGGCTGCCGCGCTGGGTGGCCCAGGCGACCGCGTCGAGGGGATCGAAGGCAAGACCCAGCTGACGCGCATAGCCTTCGACCATCGCGACATAGGTCGCCTGATCGCAGACGTGAAAGCCGAGGCTGAGCCCGAACCGATCGGCGAGCGCCAGCTTGTCGTCGACGACGTCGCGCGGATTGATCGGGCTGTCCTGCTCGCGCAGGTCGCGCGAGACGATGTGGCGGCGATTGGCGGTGACGTAGAGCCGCGCATTGGCCGGCCGCGCCTCCGCACCGCCTTCGAGCATCGAGCGCAGCAGCCGCGGCGCGGCGCTGCCCTCCTCGAAGCCGAGATCGTCGATGAACAGGATGAAGGCGCGGTGCTGCCCCGCGATCAGCGCGAACAGCGCGGGCAGCGTCTCGAGATGCTCGCCCGCCACCTCGACGAGCGCGATCGGCGCGCCTTCTTCCTGCAGCGCGCCGACGCTGGCCTTGACGAGCGCCGACTTGCCGGCGCCGCGCGATCCCCACAGCAGGATGTCGTGCGCGGCATGGCCGGCGGCGAGCCTCCGGCTGTTCTCCAGCACGGCCGCCTTCTGCGCGTCTATTCCGGTCAGCAGCGCGAGCGGCAGGGGCCTGAAGGCGCGGGCCGCGATCAATGCGCCCTCACGCCAGACATAGGCCGGATGGGCGAGCGGATCGGCGGGCGCGGGCGACGGCGGCGCGAGCCGCTCCAGCGCGGCGGCGATGCGGGAAAGGGCCTCGGCGGTGTCCATGGCGGCTCCCATAAGCGAGCTGGCGGCCGGAGAGAAGATCAGTCGCGGGCGAGCAGCGCCTCGGCAGCGGCGCGATCCCGGAAGCCCGGCAGCATCAGTGCGGCACGGGCAGCCGCCTTCGCTTCGGCGGACGCGCCGGCCGCGGCGTAGGCCTGCGCCAGATGCCAGCGGACGCCAGCATCCCAGGGTGCCTGCGCGGCCGCCTGGCGCAGCAGCGCGAGCCCGTGCCGCCGATCGCTGCCGCTCCGGAAGAGGATCCAGCCATAGGTATCGCCCACCGCCGGGTTGGCCGGTGCCAGGGCATAGGCCTTGGCGGCGTAGCCCAGCGCCTCGCGCGCGCGGCCGGCACCGAAATAGGCCCAGGCGAGATTGTTGAGCAGCGCGGCATCGCGCTCGCCCAGGCGGCCGCGCAGCGACTCCAGGATGGCGATCGCCTTCCCCCATTGCCCCCCGGACAGCATCACGTCGGCCGCGAGCAGCTGGGCCGGGACGTCCTGCGGATTCTGATCGAGGAACAGGCCGAGCACCCGGATCGCGCCGGCCGCATCGCCGGCGCGGCGCAGCGCATCGATGAGGCGCAGCGCCACCGGCTCGGTGAAGCTGATGTTCGCGGCATCGCGATAGGCCAGGACCGCTCCGGCATAGTTTCCCACCGCGATCTGCGCATCGCCGACCAGCACATGCGCCATCGGCGCTCCGGGATTGAGCCGGGCAAGCGCCTCCGCCACCTGAAGCGCCTCCCCTCCCCGCCCGGCGCGGAGCAGCACGGCGATCAGCGCGATCTGCGTTCTGGTGTCGCGCGGGCTCGCCGCAGCCGCGGTGCGCAATGCCGCGAGCTGGCGGGGATCGGCGGCGGGATCGAGCGGGCTCGGTTCCGCCCGCGCCGGGATCGCCGCGCGGTCGAGATAGAGCGCGGCATCCCTGCGCCGGCCCTGACGTTCGAGCGCGCGGCCGATGATGGTGAGCGTATAGGTGTCGGCGTCGGGCCGATCGGCGATCGGCCGGAGCGTCTCGATCGCCGAGGCATCGTCCCCCCGCCGCCATTGGGCCGCGCCCATCAGCCGGCGTGCCTTGATGTTGGCCGGCTGGACGGCGATCAGCCGGCCGAGCTTCTCGATCGCCTGCTCGTAATTGCCGGTCTGATAGTCGATCGCGCCGGACAGCAGCAGGGTGGCGGGAACATCGTCGAGCCGGCCCGCCGTACGCTGGAGAAGGGTGCGCGCCAGTGCCCAGTTGCGTGCCCGCCCAGCGAGCACCGCCTGCAGATAATAGGCTGTCGCATCGTCCGGGCGGATCGCCAGGACCTGCCGCGTCGCCGCCAGCATGGCCCGCGCATGTCCCATGTCGCCCAGCGTCGCCGCCCTTTCGAGAAGCGCATCGACGTTGCGGGGGTCGATCGCCAGGGCGCGATCGAACCAGGGCAGCGCCGCGGTGAGCCCATATTGGGTCCGCACCAGCCGGCCCTTGAGGATCAGCGCATCGATGTTGCGGGGATCCAGCGCAACGGCCCGCTCGGCGGCCTCCACCGCCCCCGCCGTCTCGCCATTGTCCAGGCGGAAGCGGGCGACATCCACCCAGACAGCGCTGTTGCGCGGTGCCAGGCGGAGCGCGAGGTCGAGCTCCGCGACGGCATCCTCGCCGTCGTCCAGCGACAGATAGGCCATCGCGCGCACCCGCGCCGCCCAGACCGCGAAGCGCCGCGGCACATGGGCAGGATCCGCCTCCTGGATCGCATCGCGCGGGCGATCCTGCAGCATATAGGCGCTCGCCATCAGATGACGCGTGTCGTCGCGGGAGAGGCCGCTGTCGCGCGCGCGCGCGAACTCCGCCTCGGCGGCGATGCCGTCCTTGAGCCCCAGATAGACGCGCCCCTGCAATATATGCGCGATGGCGTTGCGCGGATCGGCCTTGATCGCGTTGAGCAGGATGACGCGGGCGGCGGCGAGGTCCCCGGCCTTGAAGGTCCGATAGGCGTCGCGGAACAGCGCCATCGACTCCGTGTGCGGCTCCGCCAGCGCCGGGCGCGCAGGCGGAGCCAGGGCGAGCAGCGCCCAGGCGAGGGCATGGCGGAACCGCATGGCGAGCGCCTAGCGCCGAACGGCCGGCCCGGGCGATCTCATGTGCTCAGCTCATATTGCTTCATGAGATCATAGAGCGTCGGCCGGCTGATCCCGAGCAGCTTGGCAGCGCCGGAGATGTTCCCTTCCGTCCGCGCCATCGCCTGCCGGATCGCCCGGCGATCGGCCTGCTCGCGCGCGGCCCTGAGATTGATGAGCTCCGCATCGGCCTCCCCCGCCGGTGCCAGATCGAGGTCGGCGGCGGTGATCAGCTTGCCGTCGGCCATGATCACGGCGCGCTTCATCCGATTCTCCAGCTCGCGCACATTGCCCGGCCAGCTCCACGCATCGAGCGCCGCCAGCGCATCGGGCGCGAAGCCGCGGACCGCAGGGTTCATCTCCCTGGCGAAGTGTATCAGGAAGTGCTTGGCGAGCAGCACCGCGTCGCCGGGCCGCTCGGCGAGCGACGGGATGGCAACGACGATCTCGGCCAGGCGGTAATAGAGATCCTCGCGGAAGGTGCCCGCGGCGATCATCGCGTCGAGATCCTGATGCGTGGCGCAGACGATCCGCGTATCCACCGGGATCGGCTTGCGCCCGCCGATCCGTTCGATGGTGCGTTCCTGCAGGAAGCGCAGCAGCTTCACCTGCAGGGGCAGCGGAATATCGCCCACCTCGTCAAGGAACAGCGTGCCGCCTTCGGCCAGCTCGATCTTGCCCGGGGTGGTCTTGATCGCGCCGGTGAAGGCGCCTTTCTCATAGCCGAACAGCTCCGCCTCGAGCAGGTTCTCGGGAATGGCGGCGCAATTGATGGCGACGAACGCGCCCTCCCGGCGCGCGCTCGACCGGTGCACCCCGCGCGCGAGCAGCTCCTTGCCGGTACCGCTCGCGCCGAGCAGCATCACCGACACGTCGGCCGTGGCGACGCGCTCGATCGTGCGGGCGACCTTCAGCATCTCCGGCGCGGCCGTCACCATGCCGCCGAGCACGGTCGCATCGCTCGCGCCCGCCTCCGCGAGGCGCCGGTTCTCCGCCTCGATCGCATGTAGGTGGAATGCGCGGCGGACGATCAGCCCAAGCTCGTCGATATCGACCGGCTTCTGGTAGAAATCATAGGCGCCCGAGGCGATCGCGCGCAGCGCGCTTTCGCGTGCGCCATGCCCGGAGGCGACGATCACCTTCATGTCCGGCTTGAGCTTCAGCATCGCCTCGAGCGTCGCGAATCCCTCGCTCGTCCCGTCCGGATCCGGCGGCAGGCCGAGATCGAGCGTCGCGACCGCCGGCTCATGCGCACGCAGCATGTCGATCGCCGCGGCCCGATCGCCGGCGACGATCACCTCGTGATCCTCATAGGCCCAGCGCAGCTGCCGCTGCAGCCCTTCGTCATCCTCGACGATCAGCAGCTTGGGTTTGTCCGTCATGCCCGCCACCTGCAGCCGCCGCTTCCGCGGCGGAAGGAAAAAAGACGCCCGTCGCTCATGCCGCCACCCCCGCCAGGCTGTCCCGCTCCATCGGCAGGACGATGCTGAAGCAGCTGCCCCCGCCCTCCCGGCTCTCGACCTCGAGCCGGCCGCCCATGGCCGTGATCAGAGCGCGCGCCTCGTAGGCGCCGACGCCGAAGCCGCCCGTCTTGGTGGAGGAGAAGGGCTTGAACAGGCGCGTGCGGATGAACTCCGGCGTCATGCCCATTCCCCGGTCGATCACCTCGACCGCCGCCGCGCCGTCGCGTTGGACGATCCTTATGGTGACCGGCCGGTCCGCCGGGCTGGCGTCGATCGCATTCTGGACGAGATGGGCGAGCGCCTGCTCCAGCCGGGCGGGATCGGCCCGTGCGATCACGTCCGCACGGCCTTCGACGGCGACGGCATGGCTGCCGCGCCGCGGCGCGGCGACGGCCTCCGCCAAGGCCTTGAGCGCGATCGGGCGCGGCTCCTCGGCACGGCCAAGATTGTGCTGCGAGAGACGGGCCAGCAGATCGTTCATCTTGCCCACCGACGCCTTGAGCGTCGCCACCATGTCCGCCCGGAACTCGGGATTGTCGGCATGACGCTCGGCGTTGCGCGCGACGAGGCTGAGCTGGCTCACGAGATTCTTGATGTCGTGCATGATGAAGGCGAAGCGGCGGTTGAACTCGTCGAACTTCCTTGCATCGGACAGGGCTTCCTGGCCGCGCGCCTCGGCGAGATAGCTGGCCGCCTGGCGTCCGGCCACGCGCAGCAGATCGAAATCCTCCCAGTCGAGCGTCCGGTCGAAACGGGGCCGCTCCAGCAGCACGATGCCGACCAGACGGCGGAAATGGACGAGCGGCACCGCCGCCCAGGCGCGCGGCTCGGCGATGATCCAGCCGGGGATGAGGCGCGCCTCCTGCCGCTCGCTCTCGCCGGTGCCGGCGCGCACCATGTCCAGCTCGAGAATGCGGCCGGTTTCTTCGAGATGGTGGACCAGCGCCGCGTCGCCGGCATGCGCCGGCGGCTGGAGCGTCGTCCAGTTCCAGCGCTCGGCGGCCACGAGACCGCCGCCCTCGTCCGCCACGAGGAGCAGCCCGCCCGGAGATTCGGTGATGTCGGCGATCGCCTTGATCACACGCTGGTCGAGCGGCGCGGCAGCCGTTCCCGGACGGCCCAACGTATCGGTGAAGCGCAGCCACTCGGTGCGGTAATCGTAACGGTGCTGGAAAAAATGCTTGGCGACCATCACCTTGAGCCAGGCGCGCATCCGCCCCGACGGCAGGAGCAGGAACGCGGCCACCGTCATAGCGAAGATGGTGACGACGCGGGCGAGCTGGGCATGATCGCCGCCGATGAGCTGCATCACCCGGGTGATGACCACCATCGCGACCAGATAGCCGCCGATCGCCACCAGCGAGAGCGTCTGGAAGGCCGCCGCGCGCGACAGGCGCATCTTCCATTTCGCATTGCGCCGGCTGCCGAGCGCGAACAGCGGCGCCAGGATCAGCATCGCCAGGCCGCGGCCGGCAAACAGCTCCTCGGACCAGCCATGGGCCAGATAGGCGACGGTGTAGAGATTGAGGTCATATGTCCACATCGCCGCCAGCGAGACCATCGGCAGGCGGATGCCCCAGCGTGCCTCCGGAGCGGCGGCGGTATAGAGATTGTGGACGAGGACGAGCGCGCCGATCGCCGCGGCCATGCGCAGGGCGAGGCCGGTGAAGAAGAGACCGTCGCCGGTCGCCGAGCCGATCGCCCCGGCACCGGGCAGCAGATCGACCGCGCATTGCCCGGCGATCACGGCGCAGAGCAGGCCGTAAAGGACGACGACGGCATGGCGGCGGCCCTCCTCCTGCGCCCGCGTCAGCAGCACCAGCATGAAGCCGAGCCAGGCCAGGTTGCGCCCGCTTTCGCCAAGCCGGGCGGCAAGCGCCTGCGGACCCAGCATGGCGACGATCAGCGCCCAGAGCGCCGTGACGGCGAAGGCGAGCGCGAGCAGGCGCAGCTGCGCGCCCCGCGGCCGGCGGCGAAGCTGCCAGACCGCAAGCGCGGCATAGAGCGCCGCCGCGACGGCGTGGCTCCACAGGATGATACCGCCGATCAGCACGGATCGCTCAGCGCGCCCCATCCGGCCAGAGCAGCACGCGCACCGTCTGCAGCAGGATCAGCAGATCGAGGAAGGGCGTGTAGTTCTTGGCGTAATAGAGATCATATTCCAGCTTGTGGCGGGCATCCTCCAGGCTCGCGCCGTAGGGATAGTTGATTTGCGCCCAGCCGGTGATTCCCGGCTTCACCATGTGCCGCTCGGCATAATAAGGCAGGTCGCGCTCGAGATCCTCGACGAACTGGGGCCGTTCGGGACGCGGCCCGACGAAGCTCATCTCGCCGCGCAGCACCGTCCAGACCTGCGGCAGCTCGTCGATCCGCACCTTGCGGATGAACTTGCCGATGCGGGTGACGCGCGGATCGTCCTTCTGCGCCCAGACCGCCTGGCCCGGCGCCTCCGCATCCTGGCGCATCGAGCGCAGCTTCACGATGTCGAAGGTTTGCCCGTAAAGGCCCACGCGCTGCTGGCGGAAGAAGGCCGGCCCCTTGCTTTCGAGCTTCACCAGAACCGCGGTGACGAGGATCACCGGTGCCGCCAGCACGAGCAGCAGCGAGCTCGCCAGGATGTCGAACAGCCGCTTGGCCGCGCTGGAAAGGCGGCGGCCGGCGGAAAAGCCGTCGGAGAAGATCAGCCAGCTCGGATTGAGCGTGTCGAGATCGACGCGGCCGGTCTCGCGCTCGAGGAAGGTCGACATCTCGTTGACGTGGACGCCGGTGGTCTTGATCCGCAGCAGATCCTGGAGCGGCAGGGCGTTGCGGCGCTCGTCGAGCGCCAGCACGACCTCGCCCGCCGACAGGTGCACGACATGATCGGCCAGGCTGGGGATCTGATCGCGCCCCACCGCTCCGTCGACGAAGCGCGCGCCCTCGTTCATCGCCACATAGCCGACGACGACGAAGCCGGCCCATGGCTTGCCCTCCAGCTCCTTGATCCGGGCGGCGCGCCGGCCTGCGCCGAGCACGAGCACGCGGCGCCTGAAGGCCTCGCCGCCGAGCACGCCGCCGAGCGCGAGACGGTTGATGACGAGGAGCAGAAAGGCGAAACCCATCGCATAGGCGGAATTGGACCGCCACAAGGTGACGCCGGGCAGGAGAAAGAACAGCACCGAGATCAGGATCACGCCGAGCGACACCGCGACGAGCAGCCGCGCCGTGGCGAAGCGCCAGCTCTGCAGCGCCTCGCTGCCGTAGACGCCGACGCTCACCATCGCGCATTGCAGCGCGATCGCGAAGGTGAGCAGCTGCGGCAGCCGCGTCGAGGCCGGCGTCACGTCCATGCCGATCTGCTGCGCGCGCAGCACCCAGCCCGCCTCCGCCGCGATCATCAGCATGACGAAATCGACGAGGCCGAGCAGCAGCACGGCATGCGGCACATAATGTTTGAACAACCTGATCACGACGCCGGCCCGCCCCGCTTCCCACCGTAAGATATTCCGACACTGAATCCCAGTGTCGCCGGAATTGACAAACAAATCCTGAAAGCGGCTGGAAAAGCGCTGCTTAGCGCGCCGGCGTCATCGCCGAAACGCCGGGCCCACATGCCGCCGGCCGACGCCGGCAGGCTGCGATTCATCCCCAACTTTCTCCATGCCGCCCCTAGACGTCGTGGCATCGGCCGTGTCACAACACCATAGCTGGTAGCGGCGCGGGAAGGGAACGAAACGCGAGGCGGCCCGAAAACGGGATGGACATGGCCTTCGGGCACGGAACATCCTATATTGGCTGCCTCATGTTCCGCCCGCCGCGATGTGCCCCTGCCTGCGCGTCCATATGGCTTGAACAGGAAGGAATCGCCCGATGCCGCTTCTCCAGGCTTCCAAGACCTACAAGCCCTTCGAATATCCCTGGGCGTTCGAATATTGGAAGCGCCAGCAGCAGATCCACTGGATGCCCGAGGAGGTGCCGCTCGGCGAGGATTGCCGCGATTGGGCGCAGAAGCTGACCGACCACGAGCGCAACCTGCTGACCCAGATCTTCCGCTTCTTCACCCAGGCCGACGTGGAGGTGCAGGACTGCTATCACGAGAAATATGGCCGGGTGTTCAAGCCGACCGAGATCAAGATGATGCTGACCGCGTTCAGCAACATGGAGACGGTCCACATCGCCGCCTACAGCCATCTGCTCGACACGATCGGCATGCCCGAAAGCGAATATTCCGCCTTCCTCCAATATAAGGAGATGAAGGACAAGCACGATTATCTCGCCACCTTCGGCGTCGACAATGACGAGGACATCGCCCGCACGCTGGCCATGTTCGGCGGCTTCACCGAGGGGCTGCAGCTCTTCGCCAGCTTCGCCATGCTGATGAACTTCCCGCGCTTCAACAAGATGAAGGGCATGGGGCAGATCGTTTCCTGGTCGATCCGCGACGAGAGCCTGCACTGCGACGGCATCGTCCGCCTGTTCCACGCCTTCACCCGCGAGCGCGACTGCCTGACGGCGGAGGTGAAGAAGGATATCCGCGACGTCTGCTACCACGTCGTCGACCTTGAGGACGCGTTCGTCGACCTCGCCTTCGAGATGGGCCCGGTCCCCGGCATGACCGCGGACGATATCAAGAACTATATCCGCTACATCGCCGACTGGCGGCTGGGCCAGCTCGGCCTCAAGCCGATCTACCGGATCAAGGAGCACCCGCTGCCCTGGCTCGCCCCGCTGCTCAACGGCGTCGAGCACGCCAATTTCTTCGAGACGCGCGCCACCGAATATTCCAAGGCGGCGACCCGCGGGAACTGGAACGACGTGTGGGAGGCCTTCGATCGGCGCCGCGCGGCGAAGCAGGCCGCCGCCGCCAACGAGGATAGCGGCGGCGAGGACATGTTCACGCGCGCGGGCGTCGCGGCCGAATAGGCGGGCCGCGATCCTCGCCCGCAGGATCGAGGAGGCGGCGGAGCGCGACGGCGGGCGAGGCCTTTCGCCCCGGCATCAGGCGCCCGTCACCCCAGCACGTCCCAGACGCGCAATATCCAGGTCACATAATAAGCGAGGTAGACCGCCGCGAAAGCGAACTGGAAGCGGCGGTCCGCGGTCCATGCCGCGACGCCGCAGAGCAGGATCGAGATCACCAGCCTGATTTCATATTCGGGGCCGAGCGTGGCCAGATGCGCTCGCCCTTTCAACAGCGTATCGAAGAAATCGACGACGAAACTTGTTCCCAGGAGGCCGAAGAACCAGCGCCGCCGGGAGAGGAAATAATCCTCATAGCCGGCATATTCCTCCATTTCCTCGGGGAAGAGCAGGCTGGCGAGAAGATAATAGAGAAAGGCGTAGAAAAGCACGAAGACGAACAGCTCGAACCGCCATGTCTCCACCCGGATCAAGGCGAACTGCCACCACCAGAAATGCACGATCATCACCAGGATCGCCGCGACCCAGATCAGATGGGTGGAATAGAGGATGCGCTTGCCGGGATGCTGGACGATCCGGGCGACGCCGGACAGCAGCCGCGTCAGGCCGAGCCCGAGCACCACGCCGATCAGCACCCGGATGTGGAGATAGACCTCATGGTTGGTATTCGCGTCCTGCATCGGCGCCTCTCCCGTCCGATGACAGGGTTATTGCATTAAATCAGAAAGCCGTCGCCGCTGCGAAGGCAGGGGCCTATGTCTCTCGCCATCTTCGATGACATCACCTGTGGGCAATAGCCATGGGCCCCTGCCTCCGCAGGGGCGACGGGCTCCGACTGCTACTCCACGATGCGGACCAGCTTGTCGCGCGACGTCGCTCCCCGGACCAGGGTGACGCGCGATTTCGCCACGCCCAGCGCCTTGGCGACGAGCGTGACGACGGCGCGGTTGGCCTTGCCATCCTCCGGCGCAGCGGTGACGTGGACGCGGGCTCTCGGGCCGCCTTCCGCATCGGGCTCGGCGACGATGCGGTCGGCAGAGGCCTTGGGCGTCACGCGCAGCGCGAGCAGGCCATCGGGGCGGATGAGGGCGGCGATCTCGGGCTGCATCACGTCACCTACCCGTTCGGTTCGAGCGAAGTCGAGAACCCAGCCCGAGCGTAGTCGAGGGTTCTTCTGTTTCTCCCATTGCCTTCTCGGCTTCGCTCGAAGGAGGTTCTCGACTTCGCTCGAACCGAACGGAGTGACGTTTCACGGGAGATCGAGGATCTTCGCCGCCTCCGCCGGCGTGGCGGGCGGGCGGCCGAGCGAGCGGCAGAGATCGGCCAGCTCCTCGACCAGCTCCAAATTGGTCGGCGTGCGATCGCCGGCATGGTCCTCCAGCCCGACGCGGACATGGCCGCCGCGTTCGATCGCGGCCCGGGCAAGGCCCGAGCGGAAGACATCGCCCCCCGGCACCGCCACCATCCAGGGCAACCCGCTGTCCCCGATCAGCTCCAGATAGGCGTCGAGCGCCGCCGGCGTCGGCAGCAGGCCGAAGCTGAAGCCGCCCTTGCCGCCATCGAGGAAGTTGTGATCGCCGCCGAAATAGAGGCGCGCGAGCGAGCCGCGGGGCAGCCGGCCCGCCTGATGATAGGCGAGCACGAGACGCAGATATCCCGGCTCGTAGATGCCGAAGGCCGGGCCCGCCGGGGCGGCGCCGATGAAGCCGAGCATCGCCTCGATCTCGTCGATCGAGCTGCCCATGGTGGCGCGCATGGCGCCCGGCAGCCCGCGTTCGCCGGTGGTCGCGATATTCTCGACCCCCGGATCGATCGAGGCCATCCTCGCGCCGCGCGCGACGCAGGGCGCGACGTGGGACATGGCGGTCGCCAGATCGGCGTGGGTGACGGTCGTCGGGCAGAGGATCGCGTCGGGGACGGCGGCAAGGATCGGCCCCCAGCCCTCGGCATAGCGCTCCGCGGCGGCCTCGCCGGGCAGCGCGATGTCGCCATTATGGTTGTGGATCGAGGCGGCGCCGGCGCGCAGGCAGGCGATCGAGTCCGCCGCGATCTCCTGCGGCCCGCGCGGAACGTTGGGATTGCGGGCGGGGCTGGTCTCGCCGTTGATGGCGACCTCGATGATCGTCGGCTGCATCGTCTCTCCTCTTTCGTCGGCCGGGTCGCGCCTGCCGCGCAGCCGGCTCTTGTCTCGTGCCCAACCTATCGCGAGAAGGGCGCGACTGCGAACATGATTCGTTTTCGAAACCTCGATAAAATGCGCAAGGAGCGGGAAACATGGCCGTCACTTTTTCACATCGCGGAGTGTGCATCAGCGATCTGGCCGCATCCAAGCGCTTCTATACCGAGGCGCTCGATTTCGCCGAGGTGATCGATTACGGCGTGATGGACGGCCCGGATATGGCGCAGACCACCGACATTCCGGGCATCCGCCTGCATCCCGTGATGCTCCAGCATCGCGACGGCCCCCGCCTCGAGCTGCTGCACTTCGAGGCACCGCCGGCGTTCGGCCCGCGCGAGCGGCGCTCGACGCTGCAATATGGCCTCGTCCACCTTTCCTTCTACGTCGACGACATCGACGTCAGCGCCGAGCGGATCCGCGCAGCGGGCGGCCATGTCCATGAGGAAACACGCGGCCATTATCCGGAAGGCCGCACGACGATGCTCTACTGCACCGATCCCGACGGGGTGCGCATCGAGCTGATGCACAGCGAGGGCGTGGCTGGCCGCTTCTCCCATTCCGGCATCTGCGTCGACAGCATCGAGGCCTCGCTTCCCTATTTCCAGGCGCTCGGCTTCGAGCCGGCGGAGAATTACGTGCTCGACGGTGGCTATGAATGGCTCGCCAAGGTCAATGAGGTACCCGGCATCAAGCTGCGCGCGCAGATGATCCGGGATGGGGAAGGCAACACGATCGAATTGCTGAAGGTGTTCGATCCGCCCTGCTTCGGCCAGCGCGAGCGGCGCAAGCTCAACCAGCTCGGCCTCACCCACCTCGCCTTCTGGGTCGACGATGTCGACGCCGTGGCGGCGGAGCTGGCGGCACGCGGCGGCAGCTGGGCGGAGCAGACGCGGGTCGTGATGCCCGGCATCGAGCTCTATCACGGCGCCGATCCGGACGGTGTGCGGATCGAGCTGATGCGCGCGATCCGGTGATCCCCGCCGGGAGAGCGGGAACCGCGAAGGCGATGGGCGCAGGCGGGGCCCCTATTCCCGCTGGCGCATCATCTCGGCATAGGCCGGGTGATGCGACAATAATCCGCCGTCGACGCGGATCGTCTGACCGGTGATGAAGGCAGCGCCTGGGGACGCGAGGAAGACGACGGTGGCCGCCACATCCTCAGGCAGGCCGAGCCTCGGCGTCAGATGGTTGCGCCGATAGAGGGCGATGTCCTCGGGCGAGACGTTGGCGATGAGCGCCGGCGTTTCCATAACCCCGGGCGCGATCGCGTTGCAGCGTATGCCCTGCTTGCCATATTGGGTGGCGACGTTGAGCGTCAGCGCTTCGATGCCGCCCTTGGAGGCGCCGTATGCCGGCCGCGAGAGATCCCCCGTCAGGCCCGACACCGACGAGGTGTTGACGATCACGCCGCCGCCGCGCGCGATCATCACGGGAATGGCATGCTTGCAGCCGAGCATCGGCCCGCGCAGATTGACCGCGAACGTCTGGTCCCAGACCTCCACCTCCATCGACACGATGTCCCGATCACGGCTCATCAGCGCGGGCGAGGCGGCGGCTGCGTTGTTGTGGAGAATGTCGAGCCCGCCGAATTCGGCGACGGCCGCTTCGACCATCGCGCGGATCTCGGCCTCCCGTGCGACATCGGTCCTGATCGCCACCGCGCGGCCACCATCGTCCGCGATCTCGCCGGCGACGCGCCGCGCGCCTGTGTCGTCGAGGTCCGCGACGACCACCGCCGCCCCCGCCCGCGCGAGCGCATGCGCCGTCGCACGGCCGATTCCCGAGGCCGCGCCGGTTACCGCAGCGACCTTCCCCGATAAAATTGCGCTCATCGGCACCTCCGCTCCGCCAGTTTCTTTCCGCACATCCGTAGAATCGGGATTATCCCCGCACCGGCGGGGCATGTCCTTGACAGCAAGGGGCGATGATGGACGGATCCGCCCCACATTCGAGGAGGGGCTGCCATGTCCGGCACGACCATCGTCATCGGGCCCGACGACGGTGACTCACAGAGGTTCGCATCCGCGCTCGGCGCCCGGCTCGTGCCGGCTCCCGCCTTCGCCGACGAGGAAGGCTGGCGCGCCTGGCGCGACGCGCTCGTATCGGAGCCCAAGGCGAGCGGCGTGGTCGTCTCGCTTCCTGCCGCCAAGCATGAGCCCGCAGCCATCTCCACCCTCGCGCTCGAGGGCTGGATGGCCCGGGGCGAGGCGCCGCTGCTCGGCTGGATGACGGCGCTCGGCGGGGCGGCGCCGCTCTGCGCCGATGGCGGAGCGATCGTGGCGGTCGTGGACGGACCGCCGCCACTCGACTCGGCCGGCCTCGCCCCCGAGGCGGCGGTGGCCGAAGGCGTCGTCGCGCTCGTTCGCTCGCTTGCCCTTTCCGAAGGCAGGCGCGGCGTGCGCGCCAACACCGTGACGACCCCGAGCCGGCTGCTCTCCGGGCCGCCGATCGCACCCGATCCGCCGCTCGCGGGCTTCCCGGGCACGATCGAGGAGGATGTCCTCGCCGCGGTGCGCCTCCTGCTCTCGGCCGATGCCGCATATCTCAGCGGCCATTGCCTGCCGGCCGATCGGGGGCGCTCATGGTGAGGCCCGCCGTGCTTATCACCGGCGCCAGCGGCGGCGTCGGCCGCGGCATCGCCCTCGCCTGCGGCGAAGCGGGGTGGAGCGTCTGGATCGCCGCGCGGCGGCCTGCCGAGGGCGAGGCCGTCGCCGCGGAGGTGACGGCACTCGGCGGGGCCGGACATTTCGTCGCCTGCGACGTCGCCGAGGAAACGTCGGTCGCCGGTGCCGTCGCGGCGGCCGTTGCGGCGGACGGCCGGCTCGATGGCGCGGTCCATAACGCGACGAGCGAAATGTCCGCGGCCAAGCATGCGCCCCTCGCCGATTTCACGCTGGAGGAGATGCGCCACCATGTGGCGGTGTCGCTGCGCGGCTCCTACCTGCTGGCGCGCGCCGCCTATCCGCACCTCAAGGCCAGCCGGGGCGCCCTGCTGCTGCTGACCTCCGAAGCCGGCTTCGAGGGCAAGGCAAGGCTGCCCGTCTATGCGGCGGTCAAGGCCGCCCAGCGCGGGCTCGGTCGGGCGCTCGCCCGCGAATGGGGACCGGATGGCGTCCGCGTCAACTGCATCGCGCCGCTCGCCACCACGCCCGCTCTGGCCGAGGCCTTCGCGCGCGATGCGACGATGAAGGCGCGGGTGATGGGCCGCAACCCGATGGGCCGGCTCGGCGATCCCCTGGCGGATATCGGCCGCGCGGCGCGCTTCCTGCTTTCGCCCGAGAGCGCCTATGTGACCGGCCATACGCTGATGGCGGACGGCGGGAGCTGTCCCGTCACCTGACCGGCCCGACGACGAGATCGAGCGTCTCGGGACCATATTCGAGATGATGCGCCACGCAGCGCCACGCAAATCCCGGCGCGAGGACGAGGCCGCCGGGCGCGAAGCGGGCGATCATCTCCTCCAGCACGACGCGGCCGATCATCCGCGTCAGATGATTGCCGATGCACAGATGCTGACCGAAGCCGAAGGCGAGATGGCTTGCGCCATTCTCGCGATCGAGGCGGAAGCTGCCCGGATCGGGGAAAACGGCCGGGTCGCGGTTCGCCGCCGCGATGCCGAGCATGATATGCTCGCCCTTGTGGACCGGGCAGCCGCCGATCGCGCTGTCCTCCCGCGCGGTGCGGAACAGGAAGGCGACCGGCGCCTCCAGCCGCAGCGATTCGTCGACCGCCGCCGGAATGCGCGCCGGCTCATCGCGCAGCGTCCGCTCGAACGCCGGATCGGACACGAAGCGGTAGGCGAGATTGCCCAACATGTAGCTCGCCGAGAGCGAGCCGGCGAGGATGTTGACGACGAGGGTGCGGACGTGCTGCGCGCCGATCCGCCAGCCGTCGTCGTCGCGGGTGGCGACCATGGTGGTGATGAGATCGTCGGGCGCCGCCGCTCCCGCCTGCTCGCGCTCCGCGATCAGCGCATCGAGCAAGGCGGCGAACTCCGGAAAGGCCCCGGCGATGCCTTCGCCCCGCTCGGTCTTGCCGTGCGAAGGCCATGTGCTGTGCAGCAGCTCGTCGCACCACCCCATGACCTGGTCGTGCAGCGCGTCGGGAATGCCCAGCGCATGCGCCGAGACCGAGCCGGGCAGTGGAATCGCGAGCGCCTGCATCAGATCGCCGCCGCCCGCTTCAGCAAAGCCCGCCAGCCGCCGGCGGACATTGGCGCGCGTCCAATCCTCGACCGCGAGCGCGTTGCGCTGGGTGAAGCCGCGCATGAGGATCCGCCGGATCCGGGGATGGAGCGGCGCATCGAGCTCGCCGAGAAAGCTCTCCTCGACGGGAACGGTGACGCCGGGTGCGCGCATGTCCCCCACCGAGGAATAGCGGACCGTGTCCTTGAAGGCCTCGCGCGTGTCCGCCCAGCGGGTGGTGAGCACCAGCCCGGCGGCAGGCCGGCAGACCGGACGGGAGGCGCGGATGCGGTCCATCAGCGCGAAATCCTTGGCCTTGGCCGCATCGTGCGGATCGAAGGCGAATTCCTCGTCGATCGGCCGGCTGCTCATCGAAGCTTCCTCATGCAAAGACCATGGGCACGCTGGCGAGCCCGCGCGTCGGAACGAGCTGCGTGCGCACGATGCCGCTTTCCACGACATCGAACTCGGGAATCGCGGCGATGAGGGCCTGCAGCGCGACGCGCGTCTCGAGTCGCGCGACAGCGGCGCCGAGGCAGGTATGGATGCCCTGACCGAAGGTCCAGTGCGTCTTCACGCGCGGACGATCGAAATCGAGCCGCTCGGGATGATCGAACACCGTTTCGTCATGATTGGCGGCGCCGTAGAGGATCAGCACCTGATCGCCGGCGGGAATGGTGACGCCGTGGAGCGTGACATCGCAGGTGGTGGTGCGCGCGAGCCCCTGAACCGGCGAGACGAAGCGCATCAGCTCCTCCAGCGCGATCGGCCAGCGCGCGGGCTCGTCGACCAGCTTGCGCCGTTCGTCGGGAAAGCGGGCGAGCGCGATCACCGCATTGGCGATCATGTTCATCGTCGTGTTCTGCGCCGCATCGTGGAGCAGCGAGCAGAAGCCGGCGATCTCCGCGTCGCTGAGCTCGAGGCCGGCCTTGTCGTGGTGGAGGATCTGCGAGATGAGGTCCGTGCCCCGACGCGCACGGCGCTCAGCCACGAGATCCTTCCAATAGGCGTCCATCTCCGCATAGGCGGCGAGCGCGGCCGGGCTGGTGAAGTCGGATCCGGCGAGCGTGTCGAGGTTCCAGCGCAGGAACTGGGCCCTGTCGGCGGTCGGCAGGTCCATGAGCGTGCACATGGTGAGCGTCGGGATCAGCTGGGCATAATCGGTAGCCGCATCGAGCCGGCCCGCCGCCGCGTGCCGGGCGACGAGATCCTTCGCCGCCTCGGCGATGGCGGGCTCCAGATCGGCGACGCGCTTGGGCGTCAGCACGCGGGCGAGGATCGCGCGCAGCTCGTCGTGGCGCGGCGGATCCATGTTGAAGATGTTGGGCGGAATCAGGCTGATGTCGGTATCGATGAGCGTTCCCTTGGCAGAGGAGAAGCGCCGCCAGTCCTTGAGCGCGGCATCGACGTCCGCGGCGCGGCTCAGCATCCAGTAATGCGGCCAGATGCGGGGGTTCGGAATCTCCCGCCGATAGACCGGATGATCGCGGCGCATCACCCGATAGGCGGGGAAGGGATCCGCGAAATATTCGGCCGCGAACGGATCGAAATCGAATCCTTTGCCCACCGCCGCCATCTGCGTCATTTCCGGTCCATCTCCTCGGCCCATCCCCGCGCCGGACAGGCCGACGGCATTCATGCACAAGGATCGCCATGCTGCGGAATAGCGAATGCGGACAGATTCCGGAAAAAGGCCGCGGATCGTTCCGCCCATCCGGAAGACGGCACGCGCGCGACCCCGGCGGCCGCGCCCGGCTTCGCCGCGTCGCACAAACGTTTCGACAGAAGAACGGAACGTATCGACGCGTCATCCATTCCCCTCCGGCATGAATGCTGTTGCCATGGCCCTGAATGCCCCTCCCCCTTCCCTTCCCGCCGGCGCGAGCCTCTTCCTCGATTTCGACGGCACGCTCGTCGAGATCGCCGAACGGCCGGACGCCGTGGCGGTCGACGCGCGCCTGCAGGCGCTGATGGCCTGCCTCGTCGAACGGCTGCCGAATCGGGTCGCGATCATTACGGGGCGCGCCGTCGAGAATATCCGCGCCCTGTTCGGCGACCTGCCGGTGGCCATCGCCGGCAGCCATGGCATCGAGCTGTGCTGGCCCGACGGCCGCAGCGAACGGCCCGAACGGCTCGCCGCGCTCGACCGGGCGCTCGATCGCATGGCGGAGCTTCGCGGCCGTCATCCGGGCGTGCTGATCGAGGACAAGCCGTTCGGCGTTGCGCTGCATTATCGCCAGGCCCCCGAAGCGGAATCCGAGGCGCGCCGGCTGGCGGAGGAGCTGGCACAGGGCGGCGAGCTCATCCTGCAGCCGGGCAAGATGGTGTTCGAGCTGCGCGCACCCGGCGGCGGCAAGGGTGCCGCGCTGCGCAGCCTGATGGGCGAGGAGGCGATGGCCGGCACCACCCCCGTCTTCCTGGGCGACGACATCACCGATGAAGCCGCCTTCGCCGCGGCGCGAGCGCTCGGCGGCTTCGGCATATTGATCGGCCCGGCGCGCCCGACGGAGGCGCTTTACCGCCTGCCCAGCGTGGGTTGGGCGCTGGACTGGCTGGAGACGCAATGCCGGACGCTGCCATGACCCCGACGCTCGATCTCTGGCCGATCGGCAATTGCCAGGTGAGCGCGCTCATCGACCGCGCGGGCCGCTTCGTCTGGGCCTGCGTGCCGCGCGTGGACGGCGATCCGGTTTTCTCGGCACTGCTGCGCGGCGCCGATCCGTCCGCCGACGGGATATGGGCGATCGACCTCGAGGACTGCGTCTCGACCGAGCAGCATTATCTGCGCAACACGCCGATCCTGGTCACACGCCATATGGACGCCGCCGGCAGCGCGATCGAGGTGATCGATTTCTGCCCACGCTTCGATCGGCTCGGCCGCACCTATCGCCCCGTCGCCTTCGCGCGCATCGTCCGCCCCCTGGCGGGCAGCCCGCGCATCCGCGTGCAGCTGCGGCCGACCCGGCGATGGGGCGAATCCGGCGTAGAGACGACCAGCGGCTCCAACCATATCCGCTACCTGCTCGACGAGACGGTGCTGCGGCTTTCGACCAGCGCGCCGGTCGGGCTCGTCGAGGCGCAGCGCGCCTTCCGCGTCGAGCGAGACCTGCATTTCTTCCTGGGGCCGGACGAGAGCTTCTCCGGCAACCTTCCCGCGACGGTGGGCCAGATGCTCCACGACACCGTCGTCGAATGGCAAAGCTGGGTGCGCGGCCTCGCCACGCCGCTGGAATGGCAGGAGGTGGTGATCCGCGCCGCGATTACGCTCAAGCTCTGCCAGCATGAGGAGACCGGCGCGATCGTCGCCGCGCTGACCACCTCCATACCCGAGCACAGCGGATCGCAGCGCAACTGGGACTATCGCTACTGCTGGATCCGCGACGCCTATTACACGGTGCAGGCGCTCAACCGGCTGGGCGCGCTCGACGTGCTGGAGGCCTATCTCGGCTATCTGCGCAACATCGTCGACAGCGCGCGCGGCGGGCATATCCAGCCGCTCTACGGCGTGCTCGGAGAGTCGACGCTGGAAGAGCGCGTGGCGCCCGCGCTCGCCGGCTATCGGGGCATGGGCCCGGTGCGCGTCGGCAACCAGGCCTATGGCCAGGTCCAGCACGACGCCTATGGCCAGATCGTGCTTTCCAACGTGCAGGCCTTTTTCGACCAGCGCCTGTTCCGGATGGCCGGCGTCGAGGATTTCGAATCGCTCGAGCGGGTGGGCGAGCGTGCCTGGGCGCTCTACGACAAGCCCGATGCGGGGCTGTGGGAGCTGCGCACCCGCCAGGCCGTGCACACCTATTCGGCGGCGATGTGCTGGGCTGCCTGCGACCGGCTCGCCAACGCCGCCGCGGTGCTCGGCCTTTCCGAGCGCAGCCAGTTCTGGCAGGCGCGGGCGGACGAGATGCGCGCGCGCATCGAGCGCGAGGCCTGGCGCGAGGAGACGCAGCGGCTTTCCGCCACCTTCTCGGGCGACGATCTCGATGCGAGCCTCATCCAGCTGCTCGAGCTGCGCTTTCTCGCGCCGGACGATCCGCGCTTCCGCGGCACGCTCGCCGCGGTCGAGCAGGGGCTGCGGCGCGGATCGCACATGCTGCGCTACGCCACGGAGGACGATTTCGGGCTGCCGGAGACCGCCTTCAACGTCTGCACCTTCTGGCTGATCGAAGCGTTGTACTTCACCGGGCGGCATGGAGACGCGCGCATGCTGTTCGAAGAGATGCTGACGCGCCGCACCGCCGCAGGGCTGCTCTCCGAGGACATCGATCCGGTGAGCGGCGAATTGTGGGGGAATTACCCGCAGACCTACTCGCTGGTCGGCATGATCAACTGCGCCACGCTGCTGAGCAAACCCTGGAGTTCCGTGCGATGACCCGCCTGATCGTCATTTCCAACCGCGTTCAGGCGCCAACCGGATCGCACAGCGGCGCGCAGGGCGGCCTCGCCGTCGCGCTCGCCGCGGCGCTGCGCGAATATCGCGGCATCTGGTTCGGCTGGTCGGGCGAGCGGACGGACGAGTTCACCGGCCAGATCAGCCTGCAGCGCAGCGACGGCGTGACCACTGCGACGGTCGATCTCGAAGACCAGGATATCGAGGAATATTATAACGGCTATGCGAACCGGACGCTGTGGCCGCTGTTCCACTACCGGATCGACCTGGCCGAGTATGAGCGCGGCTTCGCGGGCGGCTACCAGCGGGTCAACGAACGGTTCGCGGAGACGGTGCTGCCGCTGATCGAGCCCGACGATGTGGTGTGGATCCAGGATTATCACATGATCCCGCTCGCCGCCGAGCTGCGCAAGCGCGGCTGCGCCAACCGGATCGGTTTCTTCCTGCACATACCCTGGCCGCCGCGGCGGCTGCTCTCCACCCTGCCCGAGGCCGACGATCTCGTCCGTTCGCTCTTCGCCTATGATCTGATCGGCTTCCACACCGACGAATGGCTGCAGGCGTTCACCGATTTCGCGACGCATGAGCTCGGCGCCGTGGCCGACGGGCCGGACGGGACGCTGCGGCTCGACGGGCGCGAGGTGCGAACCATGGCCTGCCCGATCGGGATCGACGCCAAGGAGTTCGTCCAGGCCGCGCGCAGCCCGACGGCACGGCTCACCTTCCGGCAGATGCGCGACAGCGCCGTCGGCCGGGCGATGATCGTGGGCGTGGACCGGCTGGACTATTCCAAGGGGTTGGAGGAGCGGTTCCTCGGCTATGAGCGCTTCCTGAGCGAGCATCCGGAGGAGCGCAAGGAGGTTTTCCTGCTTCAGATCGCGCCGCCGTCGCGCGGCGCGGTCGAGACCTACCAGAAGATCCGCACCACGCTCGAAGGGCTGTCGGGCCGCATCAATGGCGCCCATGCCGATCTCGACTGGGTGCCGATCCGCTATGTCAACCAGGGTTATCCTCGCGACGTGCTGGCCGGCGTCTACCGTGCCGCGCGCATCGGCCTCGTCACGCCGCTGCGCGACGGCATGAACCTCGTCGCCAAGGAATATGTGGCGGCGCAGGATCCGGAGGATCCGGGCGTGCTGATCCTTTCGCGCTTCGCGGGCGCCGCCGCGCAGATGCCGGAGGCGCTGCTGGTCAATCCCTACAGCGCCGAGGATCTCTCCGACGCGATCCTGCGCGCGCTGCGCATGCGCCGCGAGGAGCGCATCGCCCGCTGGCGGCCAATGATGGAGATGATCGAGCGCCAGGACGTGCTCTGGTGGCGCCAGCAGTTCACCGATGCGCTGATCGGCGAAGGTTCGGCCGAGCTTCTGCAGAGTTTCGGCAAGTAGCCGCGCCGCGCGAGGAGCGTTCCCATCGGCGCGGCCCGGCGGGAGCGCCGGAGCCCCAGGCAGAGAATTGACATATCTGTAAGCGCCTCGCAGACTGTTCGCGCTCGTGGGGAGCATGTGGGGAAATCATGACATTGTTTAGGGCATTGAAACGCCTGATCGGTGGCGGCTGCGCGATCGACGCGCATGAGCCGATACGCAAGCGCATCCGGATCGACGGCGGCGATTTTCGATCCACCTGCAGGAATTGCGGCACCCGGATCGTCCGCTACGGAACGAAGGACTGGCGCGTCGACGAACGGGCGATCGGCCAGGGATGAAATTCAGCCGGTACGTCGTTCAGGGATGATGGAAACAGCCACACCCGCCACGCGCCGCGCCTATGATCTGTTGCTGGAAGCGGAGACTCTGCTCACCCGATCGGGCCACGCCGCAAGCCGCCCGCTGCCCTCTTCCAGGCGCTCGGCATGCTCGAGGAACGGTTCGGGTTCGTACCCCTCGACGGCCTGGAGCCGCACAGGGACGTCGGCGGGGACGGCTGAGCGGCCGCGCTGCGCGGCACCGGCTTCAGGCTGGTCCGCCGGCGCTCCCGCCGATCTCCTGCCGTCGCCGCGGCAGCGCCTCCGGCATCTCCCGCGCGATATAGGCGAGCAGCGCCTCGCGCACGTCGCAGCGCAGATCGAAGGCAGTGCTCGCGTCGGCGGCGGTCACCAGGGCGCGGACCTCGATCGCGTCGGGTCGCATGTCCGTCACCTGCATGTTGAAGAAGCGGCCGTCCCAGCGACGATTCGCCTGGACGATCTCAGCGAGCTTCGCGCGCAGCCGGGCGATGTCGGCGGCCGGATCGAGATACCAGAGCACCGTGCCGAGCAGCTGCGCGGTTTCGCGCGTCCAGTTCTGGAAACTGTTCTCGAGGAACTTCGAGACCGGCACGATCAGCCGCCGCTCGTCCCACAGCTTCACCACGACGAAGGTGAGCCGGATCTCCTCGATCCTGCCCCATTCGCCGTCCATGATCACGACGTCGTCGATCCGGATCGGCTCGGTGAACGCCATCTGTATGCCGGCGATCAGATTCTTGAGCGCCGGCTGCGCGGCCGCGCCTACCGCAAGGCCGGCGAGGCCGGCCGACGCGATGAGCGTGACGCCGATGCTGCGCACGCTCGGGATGCTCATCAGCATCATGCAGAAGGTGACGAGCAGGACGAGGAACAGGCCGATGCGATAGAGGATGGTTGCGCGGGTCCGGCGACGGCGCGCCATCAGATTGTCGGCAACGCTGATGTCCGCCCGGTCCTGAACGACATCGTGGATCGCGCCGAGCAGCGCCACCGCCAGCCAGCCGACGAGGCCAGGCAGCAGCAGCCCGGACAAGCGCGCCCATGCGGCCTCCGCCCGCCCGGCAAGCGGCAGCAACGGCTGGACGAAGGAGAGGGCCAGCACGATCAAGACCCAGCGCGCGGGCCGCACGAAGCGATCGAGCAGGAAATTGTCCGTGCGCGTCGCGGTGCGCGCCACCGCCCGCCGCAGCAACAGCGCCATCGCCCAGTGCAGCGCGAGCGCGGCGGCGATGGCGAGGGTCAGCGTCGCCAGGATCTGCAGCCAGGCCGGCAGGCCTTCGATCCATTGGCGGTCCATGGGCGGCTCCGTCGCTCTTGCCGATGTGGGGCGCGAACGGGGCAGGACAGGGCTCCGTTCCACCGCGCAGGGCGGGCCGCGCCAGGGCGGCGGCGGATCGACGGTCAATAATCCTTGGAGTAGCGCAGATTGACGCTCGATCCGCCGAACGAGCCGGTCTGGCTGAGCACGCTCAGCGCCTTGGAGAGCGAGATTTCGAGCTGCGTCGCCGTGAAGCCGCGCGCATCCGTGATCACTTCCACATAGATGTTGTTGGAGATGTATTTCCCGGCAGCGAGCGAGGTGCCGCGGCCGGCCGACTTGTCCTCGCCCAGCACCCGCAGTCGATCGATGCCGACCGCGGAGCGCAGCTTGCCGAGTGGATTGAGCCCGCCGCCGGAACCGCGCAGCGAGTTGAGCGCGGCGGCGAGTTGGATCGCCTGGGTCGGCGACAGCGAGGTCACGGAGGCGCCGAACAGCAGCCGCGAGAGGATCTCGTCCTGCGGCAGGCTGGGAGTCGAGCTGAAGCTGATCTGCGGACGCTGGGCATGGCCGCGGATATTGATGATCGCCGACACGCCCTCCACCGTCGTCGAGGCGGAAATGTCGAGATCCGGATCCATCATGTCGCCGGTGAACTCGATCTCGCCGGAATCGTCGAGCTCGAAGCGGCGGCCGGCGAAGGAATAGGTGCCGCGCACGACCGAAAGCTTGCCGACGACGATCGGCTTGGCGGCCGTGCCGGTGACGCGCATGTTCGTCGCCCATTCGGCTTCCAGACCCATACCGCTCACGAAGATCTGGTTATCGGCGCGGATGCGGATGTCGAGCCGCCACTTGCCCGGCGGCGGCGCGGACGCGGACGGGGACGCCTGCTGCTGCCCCTTGCGGCGCACGCCTTCCAGCTCCGCGACCTCGGCCGCCCCCTGGCGGACGATCTGATAGCGCGCATTGGGGATGCGCAGATCACCCTTGATCAGCGCGCCGTCCGCCCGGCTGTTGGTGACCGAGAGCGTGCCGGAAACGGTGGCGCCCAGCGCGTCGCTGCGCGCGAGCTGCGCCTTGTCGAGCGTGACGGCGAGCTGCATCGGATAACCCTGCGCCGCATCGAGGCTGACCGTGCCGCGCCCGGAAACGGTGCCGCCGCCCGCGCGGCCGCTGAACGAGGGGATTTCAAGCCGGGACTGAGTGAAGCGGCCTTCCAGCGCGATGTTCGAGATCACCGTGCCGTAGATTTCGTTCTCGTAGCGCAGGCCATTCGCACGCATCACCCCGTTCAGCGTCGGCGCCGCCAGCGTGCCGCCGAAATCGGCGGCCACGGCGATCGGGCCGGTGAGGTTCTGGCGCGCGATGCCGGTCGCCGTCCACAGCACGTCGGCGGGGCCGTTGTAGCGGATGCCGCCGGACAGCGGCGCGCCGAACAGCCGGTCGGCGAGTCCGGCGCCCCCGCCGAGCGGCGCGAGCCGGAGCTGCATCCGGCCGACGATCGCGCCGCCGCGCCGGATCAGCGCGCGGATATCGCCACCCGCGCCATCGAGCGTACCGAGCATTGCCACGTCCACCGGCTCGGAGACGACGAAGGCGGAGGTGCGGGTGAGATGCGCGATGTCGAGCCGCGCGCGCAGCGTCGGCACGGCCGCCCCGGCCTTGGCGGCGTAATCGATCGTGCCTCTGGCGCGGCCGTCGACGCCGAGCCCGGGCTTCACCATGGCGATGACGGCCATGCTCATATTGTCGAGCCGCGCATGAAGCGTGGTCGCGGCACCATATCGCCCGCTGATCTGCATGCGCCCTTGCGGCACGACGAGCATCACCGGCTGCAGCTCCCAGTCGGCACCGGCCCTGGTCGCCACCGCCGGCTGGGCGAGATGGAAGGCGACGCCGTTCGCGCTGCCCTTGACGTTGGCGACGATCCGGTTCGGCGAGAGCGCCGCCTGCATCGCGACATCGAACGGCACGCCGCTCTCGCCCGCGGCCGTCATCGCCAGCGTGCCGCGGCCGCCGCGATAGTCGACCCGGCCCTGCACGCGGCCGATCAGCATGTCCCCCTGCCGGATGTCGGCGAAGCGGAAGCCGCCGGTGATCGCGGGCGCATCGGGATAGAGGATCGCGGTGGCGCGGATCACGCCGCTGCCGATCGTGATCGGCACCGCGCCGGGGATCTTCGCCGCCTGCGCATTGACCGTGACGTCGGCACGCTGGTTGGAGTCGGCGGCCGCGAGCCGCACCGCGCCATTGAAGCCGGAGCCGGTCAGGCTCAGCGTGCCGGCGAACGGCCCCGCGCCGGTCTGGACCAGCTTGCCGGCGAAATCGATGCCGGCGAAGCGCGCGCTGGCGACGTCGATCGCGAGCGGCCCCTTGCCGGACCGGATCAGCACATTGGCGGCGAACGGCCCGTAGGGTGAGCCGCCCTTGGCCTTGACGCTGTAGCCCTGCGGCACGCCGCGCAGCTCCGCCTCGACATTGCTGAGCTGGACGCCGACATTGGGCCGCGGCGCCCTGAGCAGCACGACCGGCCTGTCGAGTGAGCCGGAGGCGGTAAGCGCGAGCGGGCCATATTGGCGGGAGATCGCGCTCGCACGGAAGGCGATGCGGCCGCTCGCGGTGTCATAGGTGCCGCCGCCGTCGGTGATGCGGAAAGCGGGGGCCGTCATCCGGAGCCCCTGCAGCGAGGCGACGCCGTTCTCATCGAAGCCGAAGCGGGCGGTGGTGACGGCGTTGCCGCCGAGCGTGCTGCGCACCGTCGCGTTGTCGAGCGAGCGGGTCGCCACCCGGAAGGCGCCCTGGATGCCGAAGCCCCCCTTGCGGCCGGGCACCAGCTTCGCATCGGTGGTGAGCGCGATGCGCCCGAGGCCGTCGACATGATAATCGTTGACCCGCCCCTTGATCGCGCCGGTGTAGCGGCCGGTGTTCATGTCGGCGAGGACGAGCGCGGTGGCATCGATCCGTGACGAACGCAGATGCAGGTTGTCGGAGAGCAGCCGCCCGTCCGAATAGGCGAGATCGCCGTTGACCGACAGGTTGACGAGCAGCCCGCCGGCAGCCGCGTTGAGGCCGGTCACGCGCCTGGCCGTGGCGTTGACGGGGATCCGGATGCGTTCCGCGTCGATCGTCGCCCGGCCCGACGCGGCCAAGCCTTCGATACCGGTGTTGCCGAAGCCGATCGCCGCGGCGTCGATGCGATAATCGATCGTCGGCGTCGCGAAGGGACCGTCGAGGACGGCCGCGAAGCGCACGTCGCGACCGCGCACATTTTCGGCTATCGCGCCGGGCGTCAGCAGCTGCGCGGCCAGCCGGAGATTGCCGAACCGATTCTTGCCGAGATCGACGAGGCCGCCGGCCGTCGCCGCCAGCGCGTTGCTGCGCGCGGTCAGCCGAAGGTCGGCCTTGCGCTTGCCAAGCGTCGCATCGAGATCGATCGTGATCGCCGGCGCGGTGAGCCGCGCGCCCGGCCCGGTCAACATCAGCGCGGGCACGACATTGCCCTTGACGAGAAAGCGCCCGTCGCGACCGACGACGCCGAGATCGGCGAGGGAGGCGCCGCCGAGGCGGCCGGCCAGCCGCCCGTTCCAATTCTTCCAGTCGCCATTGCCCTTGATGGTGATGGCGAGCGGCTTGCCGAGCCCGGCATAGCTGTCCACCACCCCGCCCACCGGCGCGGCGATCGTGGCGTCGATCAACAGCCGGTTCCTGTCCGGCTCGGCATCGAGCTTCACCGCCACGACATCGCCGCCGGCGACGCCCGGCGCCTTCACCGCATGGGCCTGCGCATCGATCCGGGCGCGGCCTTCGGCGATATCCGCCGTGCCGGCGAGTGCGAGGATGTGGCGCCGGCCGGTGACCGGCGGCTCCATCACCAGCCGGTCGACCTTGAGCCGGCCGATCGCGATAGCGAGATCCGGCAGGATCGGAGCATCGGGATCGGGCGGCACCGGCTTCAGCGCCGGATTGCGTAGCAGCCGCACCTCGGGCGAGAGCAGCGCGCGCACGTCGAGCTTCTTGTGCAGATAGGCGAAGGGCCGCCAATCCAGCGTGACGTGATCGGCGGTGAGGAACGCGCCCCTGGTGTCGTGCACCGCGAGGCCGATCAGCTCCATGCGATTGTAGATCGATCCGTCGATGCGGCGGATATGGACCGAAATGCCGCTCTGGGTCTCGTAGCCGGCGATCTGCCGGGCCAGGAAGGAGCGGCCGGGCCCGGTGTTGAGGAACAGGGCAAGCACCACCACGAAGACGAGCAGCGCGGCAAGGATGATCGCCGTCCAGCGGGCGATGCGCCAGCCGAGTGCCGGCCGCTCGCGGACGATGACCGCCTCCTCCGCCATCAGAAGGCCTGCCCGATCGAGATGTAGAGCGCGATCCGCGATTCGCCCTTCTTGCGCCCGATCGGCGTCGCGACATCGACGCGCATCGGCCCGAAATTGGTATAGTAGCGCCCGCCGATGCCGGCGCCATAACGCATTCCCGAAAGCGAGGGCACGGAGGATTCGCCGACGCGGCCCGCATCGACGAAGGGTACGATGCCGAAATTGCCGAAGCGGTAACGCGCCTCGAGCGCGAATTCGGTGACCGAACGGCCGCCGATCGGGTTGTTGTCGATATCCTTGGGGCCGAGCTGCTGGTAGCCGAAGCCGCGCACCGATCCGCCGCCGCCGGAATAGTAGCGCCGCGAAGGCGCGATCGTATCGCGCGAGGCACCGACGATCGAGCCCACCCGCGCCCGGCCGGCGAGGACCAGCGACTCCGTCGCGGGGAAATAGACGCTGCCTTCGAGCAGCACGCGTGCATAGCGATCGAAGCCGCCGCTCGTCCGCTTCTGCACCTCGGGGCTCAGCCGGCCGGTGATGCGGAAGCCCTTGGTGGGATCGAGCAGGCTGTTCGACCGGTCATAGCCCAGCTGGAGTGGCAAGGCGGCGATGAAATAGGTGCTCTTGGTGCGCTCCTGCCTCGCGGACTGGAAACGCGTCTCGCGGGTGGCAAGCAGCTCGCCACCGATGCTCCACGTCCAGCGCTTCTGCCAGATCGGCGTGCTTGCCCGGGCGAGCGTGCCGGTCAGGCTCACCGTATCGGCGTCGTAGGCATCGAAGCGCTGCCGCGCCACGCCGAAGCTCCCGGTGAGCGTGCGATCGCGCTGGCCGGCATTGGAGCGGCGGAAGGTGGTGGTGAGGCTCTGCTGCTGCGTGCCGGCCACCGCCTCGACGATCAGCGCGCCTTCGGGCCGGAACAGGTTGCGATGCGTCCAGCTGCCGGTGACCTTGATCCCCTCACCCGTCGCATAGCCGGCATTGGCCGCGAGCGTGCGCCAGGGCCCCTTGCTCTGGGTGACGAGCAGATCCACCGTCTCGCTGCCGTCCGGCGCGATCTGACCGGTGTGCACCGGCTCGATCGCGATCGTCGAGAACAGGCTGGTCGCGATCAGCGCCTGGCGCAGATCGTCGACCTTGCGGCTGTCGTAGAGCTGGCCCGCCTTGAAGCGCGGGAAAATCCGGAGATGGCGCAGCCCGAAGACGGTATCGCCCTTGGTGCGCAGGCTGCCGAACACGGCGCGGGGGTCGGACGTGACCGGCAGCGTGTAATCCCCCACATGGGCCTGCTCGTCGAGCAGGATGTCGCGCTGGCCGACCTCCACGAAGGGATAGCCGTGCTCGGGCAGGCGCAGCGCGACATTGGCTTCGGCATCCTCGATCCGCGCCGCGACGATCGGCTCGCCCGTCTTGAGATCGAGCGCGTCGAGCGCGAGCGCTTCCGGTTCCGGGGCGGCGCCGGTCACGACGATCCGGCCGAGCGCATAACGCGGCCCCGGCGTCGCGGTCAGCGTGACGGTCAGACGATTCTCGGGATTGGGCAGCGTGTTGATCGAGGAGCTCACGACGGCGTCATAATAGCCTTCCGAGCGCAGCAGCCGGCCGATCAGCCCGACATCCTCGGCGGCGCGTGCGGCGACCTGCGACGCACCCGCTGCCTGGCGCTTGCCGTGGAGCAATGCGGAGAGATCGCGGAACCGCCCCTCGAGACCGTGCTTTTCCAGGCCCTTGACCACCACGGCATAGGGGATCTCCGGGATCTCCTCATCCTTGACCGCGACATCGGGCGGGGGCGTCGTATCGAAGCCGCTGATCGGCGGCAGCGGTGCCGCAAGCTCGGGGTCGGGAGGCGGCTCGGCCGCCGGAGGAGCGGCCTCGGCGGGCGGCGGGACGGTCGCATCGAGCGGGGGCAGGCTGGCATCGAAAGCGGGATCGGAAAGCGTCGCGTCGTCCGGAGCGGGCTGTGCGAGCGCCGGAGCCGCCGCGGCGACGAGCAACGCGCATCCGATCCGTGAAACCCGCCTCGCCGCCAAAGCCGCCCCCTTGTCCCCGTCAGAATACCCGCAACACGAGCGAATTGTTCCTCGGGATCGGCACAATTCGTCGCCGCTTTGGCGCCGTTCCTCTTGTTCGCACTGCATCGTGACCTTTGCCAAGCCATGCTCTAAGGGCAGCGCTCGAAGCAAGTGGTCCGCCGGCTGGGAGCAGATGGAGCAGAAGGACGCCAACGGGCTGGAGGCGGTGTTCCTCGCGCATCGCACGCGCCTGCTGAGCTTTCTGCGCGCGCACGGCGCAGGCGATGCCGCGGAGGACCTGCTGCAGGAGCTTTGGCTGAAGATCCGATCGGCCCGGGCCGGGCCCGTCGCGCAGCCGCTCTCCTATCTTTTTCGCGCGGCCAACAACCTGATGCTCGACCGCTACCGCTCGGCGCGCCAGGAGGCCAAGCGCGCGCAGGACTGGACCGACGCGACCGGCAGCACGCTCCCCGGCCGCTCCGACGAGCCTTCGGGCGAACGCGTGCTGATCGCGCGCGAATCGCTGCGCCAGGCCGAGGCCGTGCTGGCGACGCTCGGCTCGCGCGTCGAGCATATCTTCCGGCGCCACCGCATCGACGGCATCGGCCAGCGCGAGATCGCCGCGGAGCTGGGGCTGAGCCTCAGCACCGTGGAGAGCGATCTGCGCAAGGCCTATCGGGCGCTGATCGAGCTCAGGAGATCGTTCGATGAGGCATGACGCGATCGTCTCCGTCATGTCAGTGAGACGCACATGACGCATTCCAACCATCAGATCGAGGACGCCGCGCTGGATTGGGTGATCCGGCTGCGCGATCCCGCGTTCGACGAATGGGAAGCCTTCGAGACGTGGCTGGCCGCCGATCGGGAGCATGCCGAAGCCTATCATGCTCTGGCCTTGGCGGATCAGGATATCGGGGACCTGTTCGAATCCACGCCGCCCGCGCCGGCGCAGCCGTTCCGCCCGGTCGCTCCGGCCCGCCGCGCGATCACGCGCCGCGGCTGGCTCGGCGGCGCCGCCGCGGCTGCGCTCGCGCTTGTCGGCGGCTATGGCTGGCTGGCGACGCGGGCCGCGCCCTATGTGGTGGAAACCGCCCCTGGCGAGCAGCGGACGCTGGCGCTGGCGGACGGTACCCGCATCGATCTCAACGGCGGCACGCGGCTGACGCTCGATCGCAACCATCCGCGTTCGGCCGGCGTGGAGCGCGGCGAAGCGCTGTTCACCGTCGTCCACGACGCGGCGCGTCCGTTTACCGTTTCGGTGGGCGGCGCCACGCTGAAGGATGTCGGCACGGTGTTCAACGTCGTGCGCGCGCGGCAGGAAACGCGCGTGGCGGTATCCGAAGGCGCCGTCGTCTACAACCCCGATGCCGAAGCGGTGCAGCTTCCGGCCGGCAAGGCATTACGCGCGCGCGATGGCGATACGGCGATCGAGCTGAGCGCCATCGCGACCGACCGTGTGGCGGGCTGGCGCGAGGGCAGGCTGGCCTATGACGGAGCGCCGATGGCCGAGGTCGCCGAGGATCTCGGCCGTAATCTCGGCCTCGACCTGCGCGCCGCGCCCGACGTCGCTGCCCGCCCGGTACGGGGCGTGATCACTGTCGCGCGGAACGACAGGGATGGGACGCTCCGATCCGTAGCTTCGCTCCTGGATGTCGGCGTCAGCCGCCAGGGCCAAACATGGGTGTTGACCGCCAGACGATCGTGACCGCAGCCCGCCTCGCCTCCGTGCTCCTGGCGTCGGCGGCCTTCGCGACGGCCGCCGCGGCGGCGCCCGTGCACCGTTTCGATATCCCCTCCGGAACGCTCGGCGCCTCGCTCACCCGTTTGGGGCAGGAGGCGCAAATCAGCGTCAGCGTCTCGGACGGCGCGTTGTGGCGCCGGCCGGTTCCGCCGCTCAAGGGCCGCATGACGCCGCGCGCGGCGCTCGCCCGGCTGCTTGGCGGCCTCGATGCCCGGCTCATCGAGATCGATGCGCGGACCTTCCGCATCGTGCCCGGCCTCGCGCCACGCCCTGGCCCCCGCCGCACCGCCCCTTCCGCGGCCACGGCCACCGCGGGCGGCGACGAGACCACGATCATCGTGACCGCCAGCAAGCGCGACGTTCGCCTGCGCGACTATCCGGGCATGGCGAGCGTGATGGACGGGGCCGACCTCAGATTCGGCGGCGAGCGGGGCACCGAATCGATCCTCTCCAGGCTTGCGAGCGTGTCCTCGACCCACCTCGGTGCGGGCCGGAACAAACTGTTCATCCGCGGCATCGCCGATTCGAGCTTCACCGGCCCCACCCAGGCGACGGTAGGCCAGTATCTCGGCGACATCCGGCTCAACTACAACGCGCCCGATCCGGACCTCAGACTTTACGACATTGCCTCCGTCGAAGTGCTCGAAGGGCCGCAGGGCACGCTCTACGGCGCCGGCTCGCTCGGCGGCATCATCCGGGTGATCGGCAATGCGCCGCAGCCCGGCACCGTGGAGGCAAGCCTCTCCGTCGGCGTCTCCGCCACCCAGCACGGCGATCCGAGCGGCGACCTGGGGGGCATGATCAACCTGCCGCTCGCGCCCGGCGCGGCGCTGCGCGCGGTAGGCTACGGCATCAGCGACGGCGGCTATATCGACGACCTGCTGCGCGGCAAGCACGACATCAACCGCACCGACATCCATGGCGGACGTGCCACGCTGCGGCTCGAGCCCGGTGACGGCTGGACGGTCGACATCGGGGGCATAGCCCAGGACACGCACGGCGAAGATAGCCAATATGCCGACCGCGACCTTCCGCCGCTGAGCCGGGCGAGCCGCATCGCGCAGGGTTTCGACGGCCGCTATCGCCTCGGCCAGATCGTGATCGCGAAGCAGTGGGACGGCCTGAGGCTGCTCTCCTCCACCGGCTATATCCGCCAGCAGCTGGCCGAACGCTATGATGCGAGCCTGCCGGAGGGACCGCTGCGCGTCTTCCGCCAACGGACCGACACGCGGCTGTTCACCACGGAGAACCGCCTGTGGCGGCCGATGCGCGACGGTTTCGGCTGGGTGCTCGGCATGAGCTACATCGACAACCGCACGCGGCTGTACCGATCCCTCGGCGATCCCGAGGAACCGCTCCCCGTCGCCGGCGTCACCAACCGCATTCGCGAGGTCACCGCCTATGGCGAAGCGAGCAAACGCCTGTTCGGCGGCCTCAGCCTCACGGTCGGAGGCCGCTATACCCATGCGAAGCTGACCGGATCGGGCAACGACGTGCTGCCGGAGCTCGCGCTCGCCTTCACGGCGACCACCGCGAGCAGGAGCGAATCGGCCTTTCTTCCGTCGGTCTCGCTGTCGGCGACACCGCTGCCGAAGCTCACCCTCTACGCCCGGTACCAGGAGAGCTTCCGCCCCGGCGGCCTCGCGGTGGACGGCAGCTTCGTGCGCCGCTTCCGCAGCGATCGCGTCGCCACGCTGGAGACCGGCCTGCGCTACGGCACGCCGGGGCACGACCGGATC